>Ga0208942_1000941_pt1 | contig 11016 bp, 7 predicted proteins | sample GreLakmeSU08MSRF_FD_187704 | JGI IMG/M metagenome (GOLD analysis project Ga0208942, IMG submission 187704) | Freshwater lentic microbial communities from great Laurentian Lakes, MI, USA - Great Lakes metaG SU08MSRF (SPAdes) | ecosystem: Environmental > Aquatic > Freshwater > Lake | place: Great...
CGACTTCCACGCGACGATGCTGCACCTCCTCGGTTTCGACCACACGCGCCTGACCTATCGCCACGCGGGCCGGGATTATCGGCTGACGGATGTGCATGGAAGCGTGGTGAAGGATGTTCTCGCCTGAGCTGCGGCTTGTTTTAGAAGCTCCAATGCACCATGTTCGGCGATGTCACATTTTTATGAGCGCCGCCCGCATCAGCATTTTCTGTCTGTCCTTCGGGCTCGCGATTTCCCTCCGCGCCGCTGAGTCGAGCGCCGCGCCCTCAGAGTTTTTTGAGAAGAAGATACGTCCGTTGCTGTCGGAACATTGCCTCGATTGCCATGGTGCCAAGAAGCAAAAGGGCGGGTTGCGTCTCGACTCGCGCGCCGGCTGGGCGAAGGGCGGCGAATCTGGCCCAGCGATTGTTCCGGGAAAGCCGGAGGACAGCCTGCTCATCAAGGCCGTCCGGCACGCGGACAAAGATCTCAAGATGCCGCCGGACGAGCGACTCGCGCCGGCGCAAGTCGCCGATCTCATTGCGTGGATAAAACTCGGCGCGCACGACCCGCGCACCAACGCGCTTCTGAAATCTGCTTCCGCCGTCAGCCTCGAAACGGGGGGTAAACACTGGGCGTTTCAGCCGTTGCGTCCGGCCAAACTTCCGACAGTGAAGAACGTGACATGGGCCCGGAATGACGTAGACCGATTCATCCTCGCGGCAATTGAGAGCAAGGGGTTGAAGCCGTCGCCGGAAGCGGATCGCCGTACTTTGATTCGTCGCGTGACGGTGGATTTGATCGGGCTGCCGCCATCGCCGGAGGAGGTGGAGGCGTTCGTGAAGGACACCTCGCCGCAGGCGTGGGAACGCGTCGTGGATCGTCTGCTCGCGAGTCCGCATTACGGCGAGCGCTGGGGCCGGCACTGGCTCGACCTCGCGCGTTACGCGGACAGCAGCGGCTTTCACAACGATCTCGACCGTCCGCACGCGTGGCGTTATCGCGACTACGTCATCCGCAGTTTCAACGAGGACAAACCTTACGCGCGGTTCATCGCCGAGCAACTCGCGGGCGACGAGGTGCCGGGCGCGGACGAGGAGACGCTGGTTGCCACGGGCTTCTGCCGCAATGGCCCGAGCAACGACGACAACATGGGCAACAACAAGGAGCAGTATCGCCTCGATGAGTTGGACGATGTCATCGGCACGACCTCGACGGTCTTCCTCGGCCTCACCGTCGGCTGCGCGCGCTGCCATGACCACAAGTTTGACCCCATCACGAGCGCGGATTACTACAGCCTGCTCGCGGTCTTCAACGGCACGGTGAAAAAGGGCGTGTCCAAGGAGAGTGATGACAAAAACAAGGCGAAGGAGGTCGTGAACTTGCAGGCGCTGATCGAGACGAAGGCGAAGGTGCCACCGACTTACTTGCTCCGGCGCGGCAGTCTGCAAAACAAAGGGCCAGAAGTCCCGCCCGCCGCGCCGCTCGTGCTCACGGCGAACCCGTTGCGTTTTCCCGAACCGGAGCCGGACGCGAAGTCCTCGGGCCGCCGGCGCACGTTCGCGGAGTGGGTCGCCTCGCCGGATAACGCGCTGACGTGGCGCGTGCTGGCGAACCGCATCTGGCAGCATCACTTCGGCGAGGGCCTCGTCGCGACGCCGAGCAACTTCGGACTCAACGGCGCGCGGCCGACGCACCCGGAGCTGCTCGATTTTCTCGCGGCGCGGCTGATCGCGGACGGCGGGCGTTGGAAGCCGTTGCACAAGCTGCTGCTCATGTCGGCCACATATCGGCAGTCATCGCAACAGAGCGAACTGGGCCAACGGCTCGATCCGGAGAACACGCTGCTCTGGCGCGCGAACCGCCAGCGGCTCGAAGCCGAGGCGTTGCGCGACAGCATCCTCGCCGTCAGCGGAAAGTTGAATCCGAAAGCCGGCGGGCCGGGCATCAAGCCGCGCATCCGCGCCGATCTGCTCACGGCTAGCCAGCGCAACAAGTGGCCGGCGCTCGCGACCGAGACCTCAGTGCAGTGGCGGCGGAGCGTTTACATCTATATCAAGCGCCAGTTGCTCATGCCGATGATGGAACTCTTCGACGCTCCAACGACGACGGACAGTTGCGCGGTGAGACTGAAGAGTGTGGTGCCGACGCAGGCGCTGGTGTTGATGAACGACGAGTTCGTCGAAGACCACGCGGGCTTCCTCGCGCTACGCGCCGCAGCGGGAGCGGAAGAAAACTTGTCGCGTGTGATTGAGCGGATGCAGTTGCTTGCGCTGGCTAAGTCGGCGGGAGCAGAACGCTTGCGGCAGGCCGTAGCCTTCGTGGAAGCGCGCGAGGCGGTTTATGCGAAGGAACTTTCGGCGACGATTCCGTCCCGCCAGCGTGCGCTCACGGATCTGGCGCATGTGATGTTCAACAGCAGCGAGTTCATCTACATCGAATGAATCTGACCCGCAGACGAATGCTTCAGTTGAGCGGCGGCGGCTTCGGCGCGTTGGCGTTGAACTCGCTGTTGCACACGGACGGCGCGTTGGCTACGCCGGCTTCGACGAATCCGCTGGCTGCGCACCCTCCCCACTTCGCGCCGCGCGCCAAGTCCGTCATCTTCCTCTTCATGTATGGCGGGCCGAGCCACGTGGACCTCTTCGATCCGAAGCCCGAGCTGGAGAAATGGCACGGCAAAGCGATCCCAGTCTGGAAGGCCGAGGACGCGTTCATGGGCCGCAAGACGCAGAACGTGGCAATGAAGAGCTACTACAACTTCGCGAAGCACGGCGCGGCGGGCATCGACCTCGCGGAGACCTATCCGCACCTCGCGCGCCACGCGGACAAGCTGTGCGTCATCCGCTCGATGCACACGGAGAGCAACAATCACGGCCCTGCGCTCTTCCAGATGAACAGCGGCTTCACGCAGCCGGGGAGGCCGAGCATGGGCTCGTGGGTCACTTACGGACTCGGCTCGGAGAGCGAGAACCTGCCGGCGTTCGTCGTGCTGCTCGACCATCAGGGCGCGCCGGTGAACGGGGCGTTGAACTGGTCGAACGGTTTCATGCCCGCCGCGTTTCAAGGCGTGCCGTTCCGCTCCACCGGCGAACCCATCGCCTACCTCACGCCTCCGAAGAATGTTTCCGGCAGTCAGCAGCGCGCTCGTCTCGATCTACTGCGTCAGTGGAACGAGGAATACGCCGCCGCGAATCCTGCCGAGACGAGTCTCGCTGCGCGCATCTCCTCCTACGAACTGGCGTTCCGCATGCAGATGAGCGCCGCCGAGTGTGTGGATGTCGCGCGCGAACCGGAGTCCGTCCGCAAGCTCTACGGCCTCGATCAGCCGGCCACGAAACATTTCGGCCGCAACTGCCTGCTCGCACGCCGGCTTGTCGAACGCGGTGTGCGTTTCGTGCAGGTTTACAGTGGTGGCAACGAAGGTCCGAAAGCGTGGGACGCGCATGATGACTTGAAGAAGAATCACGATCTCCATTGCGCCGAGACGGACCAACCCATCGGCGCGTTGCTCAATGACCTCAAGGCCACTGGCCTGCTCGACACCACGCTCGTCATCTGGGGCGGCGAGTTCGGGCGATCGCCGGTCGCGGAAAACGGCAAAGGCCGCGACCATCACCCGAAGGGTTTCACGATGTGGATGGCTGGCGGCGGCATCAAGGGCGGCATGGTCCACGGAGCGACGGACGAGTTCGGCTACAACGCGGTGGAGAAGCCCGTCTCCGTCCCCGACCTGCACGCGACGATTCTTCATCAGCTCGGGCTGAACCACGAGCAACTCACGTTTCGCCACACCGGCCGCGACTACCGCCTCACCGACGTGAGCGGCAAAGTGGTGAGGGAGATTCTCACCTGAACCACCGCTTGTTTTAGAAGCTCCAATGCACCATGCTCGGCGAAGTCACATTTTTATGAGCGCCGCCCGCATCAGTCTGTTCTGTCTGTCCCTCGGTCTCGCGGCTTCCCTCCATGCGGCTGAGCCTGCACCGACCGACCTTGAGTTTTTCGAGAAGAAGATTCGCCCACTGCTGGCCGAACGTTGTTACGAGTGTCATGGCGAGAAAAAGCAGAAGGCCGGACTACGCTTGGACAGTCGCGCGGCGCTGTTGAAAGGCGGCGACAACGGCCCCGCGATTGTTGCTGGTGCGCCAGAGAAAAGCCGTCTCATCCGCGCTGTGAGTTACGAGGATGTGGATTTGCAGATGCCGCCGAAGGCGAAGCTCTCGTCCGCCGAGATCGCCGCGCTCACCGAATGGATCCGTCGCGGCGCGGCGTGGCCGGAGAGCAAAGTTGGCAGCGCGATTAAAGCCGAGCAGTTCGATTTGCAGAAACGGCGCGCGGAACATTGGTGCTGGCAGCCGATCGGGAAATTCGCGCCGCCCACAGTCAAGGATTCGAAGTGGCCCGCCAGCGCGATGGATAAGTTCATCCTCGCCAAGCTCGAACAGAATCAGATCAAGCCCGCGCCGCAGGCGGACAAACGCGTGTTGATTCGCCGCGCCAGCTTCGCGATCACGGGTCTGCCGCCGACGCCAGCGGAGGTCGAGTCTTTCGTGGGCGACACATCACCCGATGCCTTTGCGAAGGTCGTGGATCGATTGCTCATCTCGCCCCATTTCGGTGAACGTTGGGCGCGGCATTGGATGGACCTCGTGCGCTACGCCGAGACGCGCGGGCACGAGTTCGAGCCGATCATTCCGAACGCGTGGCAGTATCGCGATTACCTCGTGCGCGCCTTCAACGCCGACGTGCCGTACAACCAGTTTGTCACCGAGCATCTCGCGGGCGATTTACTCAAAACGCCGCGACTCAATCCGGCCAGCGGCGGGAATGAGTCGATTCTCGGCACGGGGTTCTGGTTTCTTGGTGAAGAAGTGCATTCGCCGGTGGACATCCGGCAGGACGAATGCGATCGCCTCGACAACCGCCTCGACGTGATGTCGAAGACGTTCCTCGGCCTCACCGTCGCGTGCGCGCGCTGCCACGACCACAAGTTCGACGCCATCTCGACAAAGGATTACTACGCGCTCAGCGGCTTTCTCGTCAGCGCTGGCTATCGACAGGCGCCGTTTGAATCACTTGAACACAACCGTCGCGTTGCCGGACAACTCGATGCGCAGCGCCTCACCGCTGGAACGGAATTGTTGAAATCGCTCGGGGCCGCGCTCAAGTCCACTGCTGCGCCGGCGGCTGCAGATTTGCTCGTCGCCGAAGGGCCGTGGGCGAACGAGTTGAAGACCGCACGCGCCAATGCACGGCATCCACTCCACGACTTCGCAACGCTCGTGGCCGCTCCCACGAATTTCGCCGGCAAACGCCAAACCTTCCTCGATCAGCAAGCAAAGCTGGCCGCACCCGCCGTCGTGCAAATGGTGATTGATTACGCGACCGCGCGTCCCGAGCAGTGGTTCAGCGACGGATTCGCGTTCGGTCTCGCTCCGTTCCGCGTGGGCGAACCGCTGCTCGGCACCGATGCCGCGCAGCCGATTCGCGGCGTTCTCACGCGCTCAGCCGCAGTGCTCGACCCTGCGTGGCGCGGCTTGAAGACGAGCCCCGGCACGGAACGCGATAGCAGCGCGCTCGGTGGATGGAATCGTTCTGGCCGCACGCTTCGCACGCCGAAGGTCACGTTGCAGACTGGCGGGCTGTGGTATCTCGTCCGCGGCGCCGGCCGCGCCTACGCGGTGGTCGATTCGCATCTCATCGTGCAGGGGCCGCTGCATGGCAAAGTGCTGCTCGAATGGAACGGCAAGGCGGACGAATGGCAGTGGATTCGCCACGACCTCGCCAGTTACACCGGCCATCGCGTCCACATCGAATTCACACCGAAGGAAGGCGAACTCGCCATCGCGCAAGTCGCCGAGTTGGCGGGCGATCCGCGGCCAACGACTCCGTCCAACCCGCTCGTCGTTGAAGCGATTCGTGGCGCGGCCAATCCGAGCGCGTTGGCCGAAGCTCTTCATGCGCAGTTCAAGCGCGCGGCGTTGGCGATGGCGGATGGTTCGCTCGCTGCTGGAAAACAAACGGCTGCGTTGAGTGAGTTGGCGGATTTCCTCGTGCGCCGTCGCGAGTTGTTTCTGAACGCCGAACAAGAGCGGGGGTTCCTTGCTGTGTCCGCGCCGTTGGTTTCGCGTCGCGCGGAAATCGCAGCGCAGATCAAAGCCGAATCGGCCGTCGCGCCGGTGATGTTCGAGGGCAATGGCGTGGATGAAAACGTGCTCATCCGTGGCACGCCTAAAAATCCGGGCGAGCGGGTGCCGCGCCGACTTTTAGAATCCATCGGCGGCGTTCGCGCTGCGGATTACGGCTACGGCAGCGGCCGGCTCGAGCTGTCGCGCCAGATTGCCGATGCCGCAAACCCGCTCACCACGCGCATCATCGTCAACCGCGTCTGGCATCATCTCTTCGGCCGCGGATTGGTGCCGACGACCGACAACTTCGGCGTGCTCGGCGAGAAGCCGTCGCATCCCGAATTGCTCGATCATCTCGCCGCGCGTTTCGCACAGGAGCACGGCTGGTCGCTGAAGAAGCTGATGCGCGAGATGCTGCTCTCCCGAGCGTGGCAGATGGAGAGCCAGCCGACGGATGCGCGTGCCGAGCAGCTGGATCCGCAAAACATTCTTCTGCACCGCGCGAATGTGCGTCGCTTGGAATCCGAATCGATTCGCGACGCGATGCTGACTGTCTCCGGCCGGCTCGACGCGAAGCTCGGTGGCGCGCCGGTGCCGGTGCATCTCACGGCATTCATGGATGGCCGCGGCAAGCCGGCGAGCGGCCCACTCGATGGCGCGGGTCGACGCAGTTTATATACTACCGTGCGGCGGAACTTTCTCCCGCCGATGATGCTCGGGTTCGACACGCCGATTCCGTTCACGACTGTTGGTCGGCGCAACGTCTCGAACGTGCCGGCGCAGGCGCTCATCTTGATGAACGATCCGTTTGTAGCGCAGCAGGCGCAGGTGTGGGCGAAGCGGTTGGTCAGCAACCGGGATGAATCCGCGCCCGAGCCGCTGCTGGCGCAGGCCTATCTCTCTGCGTTTGGTCGGCTGCCGAATCAAAGCGAAACCGCGCAGGCACTGGCGTTTCTCAAGCAGTACGCGGCGGCGAAAGGCAGCGCGCCCGCGAATTTGATGGATGAGGCGGCGTGGTCGGATATTTGCCACGTGCTGTTCAATGTGAAGGAGTTCATTTACATCAACTGAACCGATGAGTGTCCATTGCGGCAATTTCCAGTCTGCGCCATTGAACCGTCGCGAGATGCTGACGCGGACGGCGAACGGCTTCGGCGGGCTTGCGCTTCTGACGTTGCTCGGCGGCAACGCGACGGGCGCGCCATCGAATCCGCTGGCGCCGCGTGCGCCGCATTTCAAGGCCCGCGCGAAGAACATCATCTTCCTCTACATGGACGGCGGGCCATCGCAAGTGGACACGTTCGATCCGAAGCCACGACTCACGGCAGAAAACGGCAAGCCGTTTGCGATGAAGATGGAGCCGACGCAGTTCGCGAGTTACGGCTCAACGCTCGGCAGCCCGTGGAAGTTCCAGAACTACGGTCAGAGCGGCTTGCCGGTGAGCGAACTATTTCCGCATGTGGCCAGCTGCGCGGATGACCTCTGCGTGATCCGTTCGATGACGAGCAATTTCTCCGAGCACACGAACGCGAATTATTTCCTCCACACCGGTAGTGGTCTGCAGGGCCGGCCGAGCATGGGCGCGTGGGTTGGTTACGGTCTCGGCAGCGTGAACGAAAATCTGCCGGGCTTTGTGGTGATGAACGGCGGATTGATTCCGCCGGGCGGGCTCGACAATTTCAACAGCGGCTTTCTGCCGGCGAGTTATCAGGGATCCATCTTTAAGCCTGCAGCGCAACCGGTGGCGAACATCACTCCGAGCGAGACGACAACCGAGGCGCAGCAGCGAAAGCTGGCGTTGATGCGCGAACTCGATCGCGGCGTGCTGGAACGCTTCGGCAAGCTCGACGCGCTGGAGAGCGCGATTGCCAATTACGAACTCGCTGGCCGGATGCAGACTGAAGTGCCCGAGTTGATGGATCTTCGTGGCGAGAGTGAGGCGACGAAAAGCGCGTACGGCCTCGATCACACGTTCAAGAACACACGCACGTTCGGCCAGCAATGTCTGCTCGCGCGGCGGATGGTCGAGCGCGGCGTGCGCTTCGTCGAGTTGACCTGCCCGAATCCCGGCCACGACCGCTGGGATCAGCACGGGAAATTGAAGCAGGGCCACGAAGACAACGCGCGCGCGGTGGATCAGCCGATCGCCGCGCTGCTGAAGGATTTGAAGACCCGCGGATTGCTGAAAGAGACGCTCGTGGTGTGGGCCGGCGAGTTCGGCCGTACGCCCTTCGCGCAAGGGAGCGACGGGCGCGATCACAATCCGTACGGGTTCACCATCTGGCTCGCGGGCGGCGGCGTAAAGGGCGGAATGACTTACGGCGCGACGGACGAATACGGCTACAAAGTGGTCGAGAACCGCGTGACCATGCACGATTTGCACGCGACGTTGCTGCACCTGCTCGGCCTCGAGCACACGAAGCTGACCTTCCGTTTCGGCGGGCGCGACATGCGCTTGACCGATGTGCACGGCGAGTTGATGAAGGAAATTCTGGCATAGCCGTCCGAGTGCCGCACCACTCGGACGGCTATGCCAGAAGGAGCTAAACAGGCTTCCTATTATATTTTTATTTCCAAGAAATAAAGATTGACTGCCCCCCCCCCATCTCTACATTCCGCATCGGACTTACACTCTGTGTTTTTATGAAAAGAGCTATCTATTCGTTGTGCCTGCTTGTATTAGCGGGCTGTCAAAGCGCCTCTCAGCACGCCACTGATGTTTCCAAAGCGAACGACAATCTTGATCGTCTGACTGTTGGGAAGGTTCAGCGCGAGATTAAAATTGGCATGACCAACGCCGATGTCATACAGGCGCTCGGTTCTCCCAATATTGTCACCACGGATGAACAGCGGCGTGAATCTTGGGTGTACGACAAGGTGTCCACCAACGTCACTTACTCGAATTCCAGTGGTGGCGCGTTTCTGATACTCGGAGCTGTGAGCGGACAAACGGGAGCTGCCTCAAGGAATCAGAAGACATTGACGATCATCATCAAGTTTGACGATAACAAGAAGGTTCGTGATTTCGCTTACCACACATCAACGTTCTAACAAGGAGACACTCATGAGCCAAAAATCAGCCCCTTATTTCACAGCCCTACTTTCGCTCGTTATCCTTGGGATTGGGTGTCAGGCGACCATTCCAAAAGAGGCGTTAAAGATGGATGGGGCCACGATGGAATTTCGAAAGATGCAGGCCCGCCGCTACGACACCGGCGATGAGACTAAAGTCATCGTTGCATGTGCGGGACTGTTACAGGACTTGGGGTTCAATATCGACGAGAGTGAAACCAAGTTAGGCCTAGTCGTTGGGTCCAAAACGCGTTCGGCTGTTGACGGCGGGCAAGTCGCGGCCAAAGTAATTTTGGCTCTGTTTGGAGGGAACATGGCCATGGAAACCGATCAGCGGCTAAAGGCGTCCATCGTGACCAGAAAGGGTGGAGAAGCCGGTAAGGAGTACACCATGGTCCGGGTGACCTTCCAACGAATTGTGCGGAACGAAAACAATCAGATAACGAGACTTGAGCCGCTGAACGACCCCAAACAATATCAAGAATTCCATTCTGGGCTTTCGAAAGCACTCTTCCTCAACGCAAACGACATTTAACCCAATATGAAGCTAAACCACCTCGCATCGGGTCTCTTGGGATTATCACTCCTCGTGGCAGGATGCCAAACCTCCCAGCAGCAGTTGTTGAAAACTGACAAGGGCCAAGTGGAGTTGCGCCGCATGCAAACTCGCGCCTTCGATACGACAGATCGAGAAAAAACCCTTCGGACCATCATTGCCACATTGCAGGACCTCGGATTCGTGGTGGATAAGGCCGATGCTACCCTAGGCAGTGTCACGGCCACCAAGTTGAAGGGGTACAATCTTATCATGACCGTGACCGTGAGGCCCAGAGGGGAGAAGCAACTATTGGTGCGGTCCAGCGCTCAATTCAACATTCAAGCCGTTTCCGATCCTCAGCCTTATCAGGATTTTTTCACATCGCTTGGCAAGGCGATGTTTTTGGAAGCTCACCAGGTCGACTAGGCTCTATCGCTTCCCAAGAAGCGTCATTCCTCTGTCTTACGCCTTCTTCGCAGGTACGGCCGCGGGCGCGGCCGGTTTCGGTGAAAGCTTCGTGAGGCGCAGTTTCTTGTCGTAATGCGCGGTGGCGATCTGCACGCCGTCGGGATGCAGATCCATTTCGCGGGCGGTGTTGCCGAGGCTGAATTTGTGGAATGGCTTCTCGGCGTCCGCAGTCCAGAAAAGGAGAAAGCCGCCGTTGCCGCCGCCGGAGCAGCCGATGAGTGGGCCGTCCGGATGCGCCACGGTCCGCCAGAGGACGCCTTGTTTCACATCTTCGGTGACGTGGGTCTTCACGAGCTTGGCGGCATCCCACTCGAAGCGCAGCGCAATCGGCTCATGGATGGCGCCGAGGGGGTTCGTCGCTTTGTGCAGACCGGCGGCGAGGAGTTGTTTGCCGTCCGGCGTGAGCGCGAGGCTGCGGACGCCGCCGAAGTCCACGCCTTGCCCGCCGTTGTACGAGTGCAGATCTTTTCCCTCGAACTTGCGCGCGAGTTTGCCGGTGGCGATTTCCCATTGGTGAACCTGCCCCTTCAAATCGCCGCTCAAAAGAAACTGGCCGGAGGGATGGAAGAGCAGGCTGTACACATCGCGATCGTGGCCGGGGAATTCGCGCACGGGCGCGCCGTCGGCGAGGTTCCAGAGTTTCACCACGCGATCGTTTCCGGCGCTGGCGAGGTACTTGCCATCCTTGCTCACGGCGAGCGCGCGAATCCAGCCGGCGTGCGCTTTCACTTTGCGCAGCGGCGCGGGTTTCTCGGCAGTGGCGGACCACCAGATGAGCGTGTCGTCGTAACCGCCGCTGACGAGCGTCGTGCCGTCGGGAGTGAAGGC
>Ga0208942_1000945_pt1 | contig 10971 bp, 10 predicted proteins | sample GreLakmeSU08MSRF_FD_187704 | JGI IMG/M metagenome (GOLD analysis project Ga0208942, IMG submission 187704) | Freshwater lentic microbial communities from great Laurentian Lakes, MI, USA - Great Lakes metaG SU08MSRF (SPAdes) | ecosystem: Environmental > Aquatic > Freshwater > Lake | place: Great...
AACTTGATCAACACTGTGATTATTGGCGCTTTGTAAGTCGGCAATAGTGCGAGCGACGCGACGAATTCGGTGATAGCCACGACCAGATAAACGGCCTCGCTCCAGATGATGGCGCAACAGTGCCGCGGCTGCCACGGTGAGCGGCGCAAAGGTATCGAGCATGTCGGCCGACAGGCTTGAGTTCAAACATCCACTGCGCAGCATCGCCATCTCTCGCACATGCAACACGCGTTTGGCTACTGCTGCCGACGACTCTGCTGGCGTATCGGCAAGCAATTCGTCTACATGGGGTCGACTCACTGCGACTCGCAAATCAAATCTGTCTAACAATGGTCCAGAAAATCGACGCAAGTAACGCTTCTTGGCACTGTCATCGCACACGCACACACCCGGCATGCCCTCACCGCACGGACACGGATTGGTTGCCGCAATCAACAAAAACCGGGCGGGCATTGTGATGCTCGACTTTGCGCGCGCCAAACGCACCACGCCATCTTCGAGCGGCTGGCGCAATGCGTCCAACACCGTTGGGGCAAACTCGCCCAACTCGTCCAAGAACAACACACCGTTTGTGGCAAGCGAGATCTCTCCTGGTCGCATCGTCGATGTGCCACCTCCCACCATCGCAACAAGCGAAGTGGAATGGTGCGGTGCACGAAACGGAGGCAACGTGATAATGCCAGTTTGCGGCAGACTTACTTGTGCTGCCGAGTGAACAATGGTGGTTGCCACTGCTTCTTCATCTGTAAGGACAGGAAGAATTCCACTGATGCGTTGTGCAAGCATCGACTTTCCGGCACCTGGTGGACCTACGAACAACAGATGATGTGCCCCCGCAGCAGCGATCTCGAGTGCTTGACGTGCTGCTGACTGACCTCGCACATCTTTCATGTCAACGATCGGTGGCGCAATAATGATTGATGTGCGAGTTGGTGCAGGTATCCATGCAGCCTCGCCCGTCAGACATTTGACCAAGTGCGCGAGTGTTTGTGCACACACGACTTCATCACGAGCCGCTATACGTGCTTCGCGCTCACACTCATTTGCAACCACCACAATGCGGTCATCGATTGCAGCAACAAGAGGCACGACTCCAGCAACGGGTCGCAGGGTGCCATCCAGACCAAGTTCGGCGATGAACGCATATCGCTCAGCAATTTCATTGGGCAATATGTCTTGCACAATCAGTAATCCAATTGCGATCGCTACATCGAGTCCGGCACCACCCTTGCGTTCGTGCACACTGGTGGCGAGGTTTACAGTGATGCGCCGATTTGGCCATGGTAAATCGCACGACAGCAACGCCGCACGCACACGGTCGCGCGACTCTCGACACGCTTCATCTGGTTGGCCGACAATGGTGAAGCCTGGTAGCCCCATGCCGACATGAATCTCGACATCGACCGCCTTGCCCTGAACCCCCAACAATGTTGATGATCGAACCGAAGAAAAGGCCATGATCGTCCATGTGTACGGCGCAACTCACCAAAGTGTTGCGCCATCGTAAGATTTCGACAACACAAGATAAGGACAACGCAAGATGTCGACAGCTTGGCGTGAGATACTAGAAAGATGATTTTTGGGCGAGTTTCTACGCACCTCCGCCCAGGCTCAGCACTATTGGGAGCATTGATTCTGATTGGTTTGCTTGGCTGTGCATCCCCCGAACGAACCGCAACTAATTTTTGTCGTCAATTGGCCCTCGAAATGCCGGGCATCGCCGAACAACCAGCCACCCCCGAGATGATTAAGTCAACAGTCAAGCATTACAAGAACTTGCAAAAAGTTGCACCGCTACAGGTCGAAGCCGACTGGGATGCACTCACGTTGCTCATGGAAAAAGCATCAAAAATTAAAGCGTCCGACCCCGCGAGCGTGCAAGAAGTAGTTGATTTGTCTTATGCCTCAGAAAAAAATGCTGTAGCGGCATCCACCTGGGTGCTCGCAACATGTGGAGTTGACATCTCGACCGGATTACCAGTCGGGTCGTTCTCGGTGGCACCCGAGGTTGCAACTACCGATGTTCCCGTGAGTGACGTCACGACCACGCTGCCGTAATTAACAGCAACTTTGCAATCGCTGTAGTTAGCGAATTTCTCCGCGCTTGACAATCACTTTGTCAACAAGGCCATACTCTTTTGCTTTTTCAGGAGTAAACCAGCGATCGCGCTCTGAATCTTTTTGAATCTGCTCAATTGCCTGACCAGAGTGATGCGCAGTGAGCTCTGCCATGCGGTGTTTAGTGAAAGCCAACTGCTCGGCCTGAATAGCAATGTCGGAAGCCTGACCGCGCAAACCAGCAAGTGGTTGGTGCATCATGATGCGAGCGTTTGGCAATGTGTAGCGCTTGCCTGCAGTGCCGGCTGTGAGCAAGAACTGTCCCATGGATGCTGCAAGACCCAAGCACACCGTTGCGACGTCGCAACTAATGAACTGCATGGTGTCGTAGATGGCCATGCCTGCAGTGATTGATCCACCCGGGCTATTGACATACAACCACACATCGGCTTTTGGATCTTCGCCTTCGAGAAACAACAATTGCGCACAGATCTGGTTGGCAACATCGTCGTTGACATCGCTGCCGAGCATGATCACTCGGCTCTTGAGCAGGCGGAGGAAAATATTGTTTTGGGATTCTGGTCCGCCTTCGAGGCCAACAGCAGGTTGGAACGGCATATCAAGTGAATTATTGAACGTCATGGCGAACAGACTACTACCTCGGTAGTGGCATAAAGCTGCGTCGTACGCCACTAAACACCACGACAATTCGTTCGTCATCGGCAATTTGATCGCGTATCGCGAGCAACCCAGCCAAGCCTGCAGTGCCGGTTGGGCTCACATTGATTGTCGTCACACGATGCGCCATTGCATAGGCGTTAGTCACATCTTGTTCGGATGCAACGACTGGTGACCCGCCGCTTTCCGACATGGCGTTGCACACCTGCACCCAGTCGTATGTTTCGTCGTCCAAAATGCCATCGGCGAGCGAGTCAGTTGGATTCTCCCACGGCCACATGCAGTCTTTCCATCGAGCACCTGCATTGCGTGCCCCACCAGACTTCTTTGCTGCATTCCATGCTCTCGCAAGTGGTGCACAACTTTCGGTTTGCACACTGTGCAAGCGAGGTCGTAATCCACCAGCAAACAAACCAGCAGATGCACATGCCGCGAACGCCCCACCGCCTACTTGAATAAACATTCGATCAATCGGCGGACCACTCAAGCGTTCTTGAGCATCAGCGATCTCCCACCCAATCGTGCGCCCACCATCCAAGCACCAAGCATTTTCGGTGCCCTGCACACCGAATGGAATTGCGCCATTGGCAACAGACTCACGAAAGCGATGCACGCATGGATCGCCCGGCGGATCACTTCCAAGTCGCGGACAGCGAACAATCAAAGCATCAACGCTCTGCAATAGATCGGTGAGTTCGCTCGCAGCATTTTCGGGGACAAACACCAAAATTGGCCAGTTGACGGCCTTGGCCAGTGTTGCAGCAGCAAATGCAGCATTGCCACACGACGAAATTGCAAGTTGTGGACGGTCAGCGTCTCGCTTCCATGGCGCTACCCCAGCCTCTTGTGCTGTCACAAGATGCAGCAATTCTCCAAACAAGTGACGTGCTTTATGTGAGCCAGCGACATTATTGGTTTCGTCTTTGACCCACACACCGCCGCTACTTGAGAAACCCAATTCTTTTGATAGCGCATCATTTCGAGCAAACGGTGTTGTACGAAAACCCGTTCCGGCAACACGCGCAACAGCGTCATCAGTGCGGCGAATGATCGCTTCGCGTTGTTCATCGTTTAACCCAAGCGATGCAGCGAAGGCATCCCATGCGAGATACTTTCTGAAAGCAACGTATGGATTGATATCACCGGTCGACCTCAATGGCGCAATGGGTTGCTCCAACAACAACACATGATGACGATCAGCGTCCGACGAGTTTGGACAACGCCACGAGAAGGGCTGCTCTACGGAAACTCGGTGACCACACGCCGCACATTTCCAGCCCGTTGCACTTGGTGACAGCAACGACTCAAGCGACATGGTTGAAAAATCGCTTAACTGCGACTATTTTGCTTTCGCTACTCGCAAGTTGAACTCGTCGATCAGCGAGTCCCACACCGGAACATAGCGACGCAAATTGCGCCAGAAGGTTTGTGACCTGCGGGCTTCAAACACCGAAAGTGGTGTTCCCTGCTGCTCAACCCATGTGTAATAGCCAAGATTAAAAATGCGATTGCGGTCTCGTTCGGTGCAATCAATCATCGATTCAGTGGTCACTGTTCCTAAATGCTCGGCAAAGATTTCGGCTGCTTCAACTTCGCCAAACTTATTGTTGAACCGACGCGCCATGGTCTTGACACGCTCGCTCGGATACAGGTCAGCGCCGTCTGTGGCAATCGTGATCAACACGTCATCGGCCCCAAGACCAAGCAATTTGGCCGTCTTGATCGCGGCAATGACATTGCAAATTGCCGAGAAACCAAAATGTTGCAATGTGTCAACAATTTCTTTCGGAACATGTTTGCGATTGACTAAATAATCGCAACCAGCCTCGGTATTGAACAACACGTCGAGTTCATCGGTAGTGCGATCAGACACAGCAGCAATCACGTCAGTATTCATCACGTTATGAATGAGTGGAATGTGCTTGTCACCGATGCCTTGTATGTTGTGCTCGCCAAAACCATTCTCGAGCATTGTTGGGCACTCGAGTGCTTCAACCGCAACGATCTTGGTGCCAAACATTTCCTTCAATCTGTCGCCTGCGCCGATAGTGCCTGCAGAACCCGTTGCCGACGTGAAGGCTGCAAGGCGCAAGTTTGGATTGTTCATTGACTTTGCAACGTGTTGATACACGCTGGCAAGTGCTTGACCAGTGACTTCAAAGTGGCCGAGATAATTGCCGAACTCACAGAACTGATTAAAAATGAAATTTTGAGGGTCACGCTTCATTTCATTACAAGCGTCATAAATTTCTTTTACATTGCTCTCGGTTCCCGGTGTGCGAATGATGTCGCTCGGGTCGCTCGTCCATTTGTCGAGCCAATCAAAACGCTCTTGCGACATGCCGGCTGGCAACACAGCAACACCTCGTGCACCAGTGATCCGACTGATCGCTACTCCACCTCGCGCATAGTTGCCCGTTGATGGCCACACCGCGCGTTGCGTTGTTGGATTGAACTGACCCGTGATTACTCGGGGCGCTAGGCATGAATATGCGGCAAGTACTTTGTGCGCAGTGATCATCGGAAAACGATCACCGAACATCACCACGATTGGGCTATCGATACCCGTGAGTGATTTCGGCAAAACCACATGATCGGGCACACTGACTCGATTGCCCTGCATGTCGTTAAACCAGTGGACGCGAAATAAATTGCGCGCATCAGGAGCGTTTTTGTCGACACCCTTGGCAACATCGGCTGCGATCAACGCAGGGTTTGCCAGTTGCGCAAATGTTGGTAGCACCACATTGTTGGCTGCACACTTGCGGACACTCTCATTGACTGCATCGGCATCAACGACAGAGTCGGCCAAGCCAAGCTGACTGATCAGGGCGTTTGAGTCTTGGATCGTTGCAGTTGTTGAGCTCACGCTTTACATTCTGTCAAATTTTGAGCGAATACCACATGCAGTGACCACTAACCTTGTGGGCGTTGGCCGACGTAGCCCAATGGCAGAGGCACGGCGCTTAGGACGCCGCCAGTGAGAGTTCGAGTCTCTCCGTCGGCACTATGGGTACTGAGCCACAAGTTGTCAATCAATTGCAGACGCCTGCGCTGGTTTTTGACCTCGACATCCTGCGCTTCAACATCGACACGATGGCTTCACTACTTCCTGGTGCTCGCCTGCGACCCCACATGAAAGCCACCAAGTGCACGTCTCTTGCCAAAGAACAGTTGCGTGCTGGTCACACAACATTTACCTGCGCAACCCCAAATGAGATCATCGGCATGGCACATGCTGGCCTTGGTAACGATTTGCTCTTGGCCAACGAAACGCTCGACACTGTGCGGCTCAGTGCAATGGCTGCGTTGCAAGAGTCATCAATGATCACTGTTGCCATTGATTCGGATGAAACACTGCAGGCGGCCGCAAGGGCTGGCATTCGCAATGTACTGATCGACGTCAACGTTGGTCTTCCTCGTTGTGGTTGCGCACCAACTGATGCGGGTCGACTTGCTGACAAGGCACGCAAACTTGGTATTCATGTGCGCGGCGTGATGGGTTACGAAGGCCATCTGATGATGGTGCCGGACAAAAGTGAACGCCTCGCAAAAGTTGCAGAGTCAATGCAACTCTTGAGTAGCGCTGCACAAGACGTGGGTGGCACAATTATTTCCGCTGGCGGCACAGGCACCTACGACCTGCATGCAGATACCGCTGTTACCGAAATTCAAGCGGGTTCATATTCGCTAATGGACACGCAGTACGCCCAACATAGTTTTCCGTTTCGTCAGGCGGCGTGGATTGTTGGCACAGTGATTTCATCAAACAGTTCGTGGTCTGTCGTCGATGTTGGCTTGAAGTCGTTGGGAATGGATCATGGCAACCCAACTATTGATGGCCACTCCGTGTGGTTCTGTTCTGATGAGCACACAACTTTTTCTACACCTGATGGACCACCACCGTCAGTTGGAACAAAAATACGTGTCACTCCTGCTCACATTGACCCAACCATTGCGATGCATGCAAGCGCATGGGTGATCAGTGACAATACAGTCGTCGACCAGTGGGCAATTGACCTTCGAGGTTGGTGAGTGACTACAGCATTTGTGCAAGTGCACGAAATGCTCTGCCGCGATGTGACAGTTCGTGCTTTTCTTCAATGGTCATTTGTGCAAATGTGCGCCCATCACCACCTAAAGGAATGAAGAGTGCGTCGTAACCGAAACCACGATCACCAATCTCAAGCAGCGCAATCGAGCCTTCGCACACACCATGCGCAACAATCTCTCGACCATCTGGGAATCGCAGTAACGCAACTGTGCGAAAGCGCGCGGATCGATGGGCTGTATCTTTTCCGTCCAATTCCTGCACCATCTTTTGCCGATTCTGTGAGTCTGTAGCGCCAACACCAGCAAACCGCGCGGTAATCACGCCTGGCGCACCGTCAAGTGCATCCACTTCTAAACCTGTGTCATCAGCAAGCGCTGGCAGTCCAGTTGCAGCACACACCGCAACTGCCTTAAGTCGTGCATTGCCTTCAAGCGTGTCGGCATCTTCAACTACATCAGCCAAGTCTTGGGGTCGTGGCACCAGATCAACGACACCGCCCATCAAGTCAATGATCTCTGCAACTTTGTGTGGGTTTGCCGACGCGCACGCAACGCGCAGCACAATTATCTCCCCAGTGCGCGCTTGCTTGGGGCAATAGCGATTACTTCGCGCTGCATATTGAAAATTTGGCCAATTCCGTCAGAGGCAAGACCCAGTAACACGTCAAGTTCGCTGCGACTAAATGCTTTTCCTTCAGCAGTGCCCTGTACTTCAACAAATGTTGCTTCGCCACCAGCAATCGGCTGCAGCATCACCACGTTCATATCTACTTCTGCTGTTGAGTCTTCTTCATATGGAAGGTCGATGATTGGTGTGCCGTTGTGAATACCAACGCTGATCGCAGCACACAAAGAATGCAACGGGTTAGCGGTGATGCCACCATTTTGCTGCACGCGAGTGATCGCATCATGTAAAGCCAAAAATGCGCCGCAGATACTTGCAGTGCGAGTGCCACCATCTGCCTGCAACACGTCGCAGTCAATCAAGATTTGGCGCTCGCCCAACACCTTCATGTCGCACGATGAACGCAAAGCGCGCCCGATCAATCGCTGGATCTCGACGGTGCGACCAGACTGCTTGCCTTTTGCGGCCTCGCGGTCAACGCGCTCTGGGGAAGAACCAGGCAACATCGAATATTCGGCAGTGACCCAACCCTTGCCACTCCCCTTCATCCAGCGCGGTACATCTTCGTCTACCGATGCCGTGCACAACACGCGAGTTTTACCAAACGACACCAAAACCGAACCTGCCGACATCTCGGTGAAGTCGCGCTGAAAACTCATCGGACGTAATTCGTTTGGTTGTCTGCCGTCAAAGCGTGTCATGAAATACTTCTTTCTGTATCTATTTTGGGTATTGGTCGTATTTGTATATCAATTCTTCCACTGCATTGCTGTCTCAAGTTCTGGGCCAAGTAGTCGCCTGCCCAGTTGTGCAAACCAAGCGATGTCTCCAGATGATAAAAACTGATGCTCGCCTAGTGATCCATCTGTGGTTTCACGCACCAAATGTGTAGTTTCCAACTCTTGTTTTACAACAAATGCGGATTCGTCTGCACTCGACACGAGTACTACTCCAGCGCCCATTACGTCACTAATTACACGCGACAAATACGGATAGTGGGTGCATCCGAGCAAGAGCGCATCGACTCCGGCATCACGAACTGGCGCGAGCAACCTTTCGGCCAACACCATTACTTCATCGCCCGTAGTTTGATCTCGCTCTACAAACTCGACAAAGCCTGGGCAGGCCGCACTCGTCAAAGAAACTGATGCGCCAGTTGCTCGTATTGCCTGAACATAGGCACCCGACGAAATGGTGCCGACCGTACCAATGACGCCAACTTTGTTGTTGTGCGTGACGCGCACAAGCGCCCGCGCGCCTGGCTCAATCACACCGATTACTGGAACGGGCAATTCATCAACAAGTTCGTCAAGCGCCACCGAAGCCGCAGTGTTGCACGCAACGACAATCATCTTTACGCCGTACTCGCGCACCAAACTCCATGCCAACTCTTTTGCAAACCCGCGCACTTCATCGGCTGGTTTGTTGCCATATGGATACCGGCCTGTGTCACCGATGTAGACAAGATTTTCGTGTGGCATCAAGTCAATCAGTGCTCGCGCAACGGTGAGCCCACCAAAACCCGAATCGAACATGCCAATTGGGCTGTCACTTGAAACTTTGTGAGACAACAGCATCGCAGTGCAGTTTACGCTATTGCAATAGCCTGCACAGGTGCTTCTTGCAACGGTTCTTGCACTGACTGCAGCAGTGCTACATGCATCGTGGAATATCTCGGTGAAGCAAAGTGGAGATAAACGACTTGCACTGTGGGGCCAGTTTGCAATTAGCGGTGCACTCTCTGGGGTTGTGATAGTGGCTTGGACACTGATCGCCGGAGCCCCACCAATCGCGTGGGGTTGGGCTGCAGCGAGTGGTGCAACACACGTGCCATACATCTTGTTGCTTTCCCGTGCATATGACCGTGGAGACTTCTCGATGTCGTATCCAATCGCACGCGGTGGCGGTGCACTCGCGGCGGCACTAGGCGGCGTATTGATTTTGCACGACACAATTTCTTTTGTTTCCGCTTTTGGAATTCTGTTGGTTGTTGCAGGACTGCTGATCCTCGCCACAAGTGGCTCGTGGCATGTCGTTGGTGCCGCGCTGAGTGTTGCTTCAACAATTGGATTCTATTCAGTAGTAGATGGTCATGGAACTCGTCAATCCAACGCAATTGGATACACGCTTGCACTCAATGTCTGTGCCGCTGCTATCACTACCCTGTGGGTTGCTTCATCAAGAAGATCCGAGATGATGCCGGCAATGAAAAACAACTGGAAACGATTTGGTCTTGCCGGCATTGCGGCCACTGCTGGTTATGCGTTGATCATGATTGCCTATCAGCATGCACCAGTTGGCTATGTGGCCACGCTTCGAGAATCGAGTGTTGTGCTTGCGGCTTTTGCAGGATGGAAGATGCTCGACGAAGGCGACCATCGACGTCGTATCACCTCTGCACTAATTGTGCTTGTAGGTCTTGCCGTGCTTGTCACCGGCAGCTAGAAAAAGATAATTAAAAGTAGATAATTTTTTCGGCTGATGCTTCTGCTGCATCCAAATCGTCGGTGTATGCACCTGTTGACAAGTACTTCCAACCACCGTCACAAATGATGAACACGATTGTGCCTTCTTCAATTTCGCTCGCAACTTTCAGCGCTCCCGCAAGTGATGCTCCGGCCGAGATACCACCAAATACGCCGCACTCGCGCACCATGCGCCGAGTCATTTCAATACTTTCGCGAGGGCGAACCACACGCTTGCGATCCAGCACATCGATGCCGTGCCAGTTTTCAAAAATCGGCGGAATATATCCGTCGTCAAGATTGCGCAAGCCCTCAACACGCTCACCCAACGGCGGCTCTACAGCGATGATTTGAATATTCGGGTTCTGTTCTTTCAAATAGCGACCGACGCCCATCAGCGTGCCACTTGTGCCAAGGCCGGCAACGAAGTGGGTGATCTCTGGACAGTCGCGCCAAATTTCTGGACCAGTACCTTCATAATGCGCGCGAGGGTTTGCATCATTTTGATATTGATGCATGAAACACCATTCGGGATGCTCGAGTGCCAATGCTTCGGCGCGCTTCACAGCACCATTCGAACCTTCTCCGCCTGGTGTCAAAATAATTTCTGCACCAAATACTTCAAGCATCTGACGACGTTCAATTGACACACTGTCTGGCATCAAGATCGTGATTGGATTACCTTTGATCGCTGCGATCGCAGCAAGCGCGATACCGGTGTTGCCTGACGATGGTTCCATGATCCGCTGACCAGGAACAAGTGCACCCTCTTTGATTGCCTGATCAATCATCGACAATGCGATGCGATCCTTTACCGATCCGAATGGATTTTGGTTTTCCAATTTTGCCAAGAGCCGCACGCCAGGTTTCGGCGAAAGATTGCTGACGTCAACCAACGGAGTGTTGCCGATGAGGTTGAGGACACTCTCATGAAGCGCCTTAGAGGAACTCTGTATTGTTGACTGCATTGGTCATAATTATACCGAGCCATGCAAGGCTCTACACGGTAAGACCGAGAGCCTTATGCCACTTGGATCGGAGTCTCGGTGATTACTTCGTTGATGATGCGGAAATTGCGCGGCTCTGGCACTC
>Ga0208942_1000948_pt1 | contig 10951 bp, 10 predicted proteins | sample GreLakmeSU08MSRF_FD_187704 | JGI IMG/M metagenome (GOLD analysis project Ga0208942, IMG submission 187704) | Freshwater lentic microbial communities from great Laurentian Lakes, MI, USA - Great Lakes metaG SU08MSRF (SPAdes) | ecosystem: Environmental > Aquatic > Freshwater > Lake | place: Great...
AAAAGTCGGTAATCAAGTAGAAGAGAATTCCAGAGAATATAAACCAAGAACGCTTTGACACTCCCTGAGCGGCAAGGATTGACAAGAGCATCGAAATTAATATGAGATCGGCAACGGGATAAATAATTGCGAAGAAACTATTGGTGGAGTTGCCATCAAAATGAGGTAGGACGGGCCGCAAGACAAAAGCCGCGCCTAGTGTGCTCAAACCAAGACCAAAGATTGAGGCATCAAAGATCTCTAGGAGGGTAAATTTTCGGCTTGGAGAGATTAAACGGGGGATCCCAATGATGGCGCATGGGTAGAAGAGCAGATATGCGATATTGGCCGAGTTTTGCGTGAAATGAGGAATGAGAAAGTAGAAGGAAAGGCTGGATATTAATGATCCAATAAACCAGAAAAATATGGCTGTAGCGATAAGGGGCTGCGCAAAGGGATCATTAATTCTTGGAGCGATGAGAGTCACAAGAATTGTACAAACTGCAACTGCGTTATAGAGGTAAAGCTCCCTCCATTGACTCTTAGCAGCAGAGGAGGAGCCCACAGTTGCATGGAGTACTAGGAGGATCGGCCCCAGTCCTCGTAAGAGAGTGGTGGGCATCTGCTCAATTTAAGGCAGAGTAAAACTCCATAGAAATAGGGAGAGCCCCGTAACTACCTTAGATAGCGGGGCCCTCCCTATTTAATAACTGGACTAGAAGCCCTTACTGCAGAGGAGCTGGGCATTAGCGAGGCCATTTGTTAAATCGCTTTTGAGGTTTTCTAAGGCAGCCAGTGCTTGGATCTTAGAGTTAGAGATACGAGTAATCGATTGCTGGACGGCACCTGCTGAACCAGATACCCTCGAAAGCGTTGCGATTGCCTTATTGAAATTAGAGATTGCACTTTCATAGTTTGAGATATTTACTTTGTTCTTAGCAAGATTTGCGGTGTCGGCCTTTAGCGCCGCCAACTTAGCAGTTAAATCGACTAACTTCACTTTATATCCTTCAACTTTGATAAGTGAGTCTGCCAGAACTTTGTTTTGTGCCACAATTTCAGCATCAAAGCCGATAATAGCTTTATCGGTTGAGATCTTTGCAGCAGGAAGTGATGCTTTAGCCGAGTTATAACTGGCGCCCATAGTTAGGCAGTCAATCGAGAGCCAGGTCAATTTGCTACTAGTTGTCATTGGATTCTTCGCACATTTGTAAGTACCGTTGCTTGTTTTATTAACAGCCCCTGACTTAGTACAGGCAACACCGTTGCTAATTTTAACTGCCGCGTTAGCCGGAGCAACAATCATGACACCTCCAGCCACAATTAACGCTAAGGTGAGAGAAGTAAATTTACGCATGTGAAACCTCCGTTGAATTTAGCGTAATTCTATCCAGCGGGGCTTTAAGAGCCTGTGATAACTCGCCGATAATGTAGTGAATTCAATGTGAGTTTAATGGCGCTGCTTTACCCGAATACTCATTCCGATTTTTCGCACCATGGGCCGAGGCGCAATACTCATAATAAAAGCTAATAACTTGTACTGCCAACCAGGGATCGAAATCGCCTTGCCCTTTTTGGCATCTCTCCATGACTTGGCTACAACGGCATCTGAAGTGAGCCACATAAAAGCGGGTAGCCCCTTCATAGACATTCGGCCCCGTTGATGAAACTCGGTGCGAGTAAAGCCTGGACACAACGCACTTATCTCTACCTTCGTGCCAGAGAGCTCGGTATTGAGGGATTCAGAGAGCACCGTCAGATATGACTTGGCTGCGCTATATGTCCCACCAGCCATAAAACCTGCAACCGATGAGACATTGATGATGATGCCCTTATCCCGTGCCTTCATCCCGGGTAGAGCCACATGCATCAATCGCATAGGAGTGCGCACCAAAACATCGAGCATGTTTTGCTCGGCATCTAATGCGCTAACGGTAAAGGCCTTATTGATTCCAAAGCCAGCGTTATTGATCAGAACGTCGATTTCATTATCAGCAATATAACTTTCAACAAGAGCGCACCCCGAATCGGTAGCAAGATCGGCTTGTAGTACGACGGTTTCAACTCCATAGACGCTCTGGAGCCCAGTTGCTCGCTCATGCAGACGCGGTAAGTCACGGGCTACAAGAACGAGATTGTAATTATTGGATGCAAGTAGTCGAGTAAAACTTTCACCGATACCAGAAGTTGCCCCAGTAATTAATGCCCAAGATCGCATCGCTCTCCTAAGAAATCTTTAATGCGCCAACTGCACCTGCTGGTACAAATGGTTGGTCGGGTGCGATAGGGAAAATACGTTGGTACTTTGCCCCCTGTGCTGGACGAAGATCTGCATCACCTTTGTTTGGCCACATCGATAATGCGCGCTCGGCCTGTGCGGTAATAGTAAGTGATGGATTAACTCCAAGGTTGGCGGTGATAGTCGAACCATCCACGATATGCAGCGTTGGATAGTTATAGACGCGATGATAAGGATCGATAACGCCATGCTCAGCATCTTCTCCAATTACACATCCACCAACAAAGTGAGCGGTAAAGGGTGCATCAATAAGATCGCCAATATGTCCACCTGCGATCCCGCCATGTTTATCGGCGATGCGTCGTACGACCTCGTTGGCTGCAGGAATATAGGTAGCATTTGGCTTGAGTGGATCATTTGTAGATGTTAAATGCCAACCAAATAAGCCCCGTTTTCCGCTAACGGTTACGGATGAATCAACATTTTGCATCGTGAGTGCAATTACTGTGCGCTGGCTCCAGCGACGAACATTGAGAATCTTTCCAAGGAGTGATGGATTAGCCATGAACTGTTTAAACCAGTGCTTTCTCCGTCCCGATGAGTTATAACCATCGGTCATGATGGTCTGCATTAAGCCCATAAAGTTACTGCCCTTGCCATATCTGACGGGTTCGATATGTGTGTGCTCATCGGGAAAGAATGAGGATGTAATCGCACTGCCTGTACTGAAATCAATATCGGTATTGGGCATCATCGCACCGGTAATCGCCTCGCTATTTGTGCGTGAGAGTTGGCCCAAGTGATTTGAAAGTGCGGGCAAAGATTTAACTTTCATCTTATGCAGAAGCCTTTGAGTGTTATATGTTCCGGCCGCAACAATAACTTGATTAGCCTTGAACTTAATGACCGTTGCGAAGGGATCATTGCTCTTAACGGCTCGAATCTCCCAGGTACCGTCAACGTTTTGTGAAAAGGATTTAACAGTAGTCATAGGAAAGACCTGTGCACCGGCAGATTCAGCTAAACCTAAGTAGTTCTTAGGTAGAGTATTTTTTGCATTAAATTGACAGCCAGTCATACAGGCACCGCACTGTTGGCAGCCATTTCGATCTGGTCCAACTCCGCCGAAGTATGGATCTTTAGCAGCAACACCTTTCCCCTCACCAAAATAGATACCAAGAGGTGCCATCTGAAAGGTATGCCCAACACCCATCTCTGTTGCAACCTCTTTCATCGCTTGATCACTAGGAGAAAAATATGGATTTTCAGCTACACCTAACATGCGCCGTGCTTGATCAAAGCATGGCTCTAACTCTGATTTCCAATCGGTAATCGATGCCCACTGTGCATCATTAAAATATGCATCGCCTGGCTGATACAGAGTATTTGCATAGACAAGTGAGCCTCCACCGACACCAGCACCAGCCAAAACCAATACATCTGGTAGTACATGAATGCGTTGGATCCCGTAGCAACCAATCGCCGGTGCATAGAGAAACTTACGTAAACGCCAGGATGTCTTAGGAAAATCCTTATCCTTAAAGCGGCGCCCCGCCTCCAGAACTGCAACGCTATAACCCTTTTCACGCAGGCGCAGCGCTGAAACCGATCCGCCAAAGCCAGATCCGATTATTACCACGTCAAATATCGTCGACATTTGCGTGAGTCTAACTACCCTAATATTTTATGACAAGATTGGCTTCGTAATCCAAGTAAGTCCTCGTAGCTCAGTGGATAGAGCAATCGCCTCCTAAGCGGTAGGTCGCCGGTCCGACTCCGGCCGAGGACACCAAAACTTAATGTTTTACCGTAAAGCGCTGCATCGAATTTGGTGCCCACCAGTTGCGCTCACCAAATAAGCGCATCAATGCTGGCACTAATAAGGCGCGCACTATCGTTGCATCAAGTAAAACCGCCAGTGCAACGCCAAAGCCCAACATTTTAATAGATGTGACACCGCTGGTCATAAACGTGGCAAAGACCCCAGCTAGAAGTAATGCAGCCGCGGTAATAATTCGCGCCGAACGTTGTAGACCAACGGCTACGGATTCAATATTTGATTTGCCAGAAAGATGTTCTTCGCGGATCCGAGAGAGTAAAAATAGTTCGTAGTCCATAGATAAACCAAAGACCACGACAGCTACCAAGATTACTGAGCCCGTATCAAGGGTACCGGTGACAGTGAAATCACCAACTAACCATTTCAAATTTCCATCGATAAAAATCCAGGTGATTGCACCCAGTGTGGCACTGAGTGAAAGTGCATTGAGAATAATCGCTTTAATCGGCAATATAATTGAGCCAGTGAAGATAAAGATTAAAATTAAGACGGTCAATGCGATCCAACCAAGTGCAAATGGGAGTTTGCTTGCGATTCCATCCTGTGAATCTGTAAAGTCGGCGGCAGAGCCACCTATTAAGGTGCCAGTGGGTCTATCAAGGGCTCGGATCTCATGGACTACTCTCTCTGAAGCAACACTGCGAGATGCAATTGAAGAGATGACCTGTACTCGAATATCTTGACCATATGTTTCAAGAGCCCCAACACGAACGATTCCATCAATACTCTTTACTTTGTTTAGAAATCCTGTGATTTCATCCTCACGGCCTACTCCATCAGGCACTACAACTTCAATAGGACTACCGACTAAGCCATCGAAGCGGGTTTCAATTACCTGTGAGGAGAGAGCGGCGCGATCTGATGCTGGCAGAACACGTGAATCAACTTGGGCAAAACTAATATTGAGAATCGGCGCTGCCATGATTGCTAATACAGATACTGCCGCGATTACAACTGGAATCGGGCGGCGCATAACTGTGCGAGCGGTATGAGCCCAACGGCCATCTTCCTTGGGAGTAATTGCATCACGTCGCACGACTCCCTTGTCGACCTTATCGCCCAGGATCGCAAGCAGAGCTGGGAGTGCAATAACTGCGCCAACGACTGCCAATGAAATTACTGCAATACCCGCATAACCAAATGATTTTAAAAAGTTAAGTGGAAAGAATAAGAGCGATGCCATGGTGACAAAGACAGTTAGACCAGAGTAAAAAACAGTCTTACCGGCCGTGGCGACCATTGTGACTACGGATTCTTCAACTGTTTTTCCATGGTGGAGCTCTTCGCGGAAGCGATTGACCATCAGCAACGCATAATCGATACCAAGGCCAAGCCCCAATCCTGTAATAAGATTGAGTGCAAAGACGCTCACACTAGTGAAATGCGATAAGAGAAAGATTATAAAGAATGAGCCCAGGATTGCTGTAACACCAATAAATATGGGCATAGCCGATGCAACCATCGCTCCGAAAACAAATATCAACAAGAGGAATGTGAGTGGAATTGCAATTGATTCAGCGAGAAGTAAATCTTTTTCAATTCGATGATTAATTGCCTGAGTAATTACTGCAGCCCCACCTGCATAAACGTCGAGGCCCTTGTATTTACCATCAAAGCGGCTCTGTATCTCGGCACCGATCGAACTAAATCCATCCCAGTCATCTGACTTTAGATCTGCATAGACGAGAATAAAAGCGGCCTTACCATCTTTTGATTTCATCGATGGTGCACCACCAGTAGACCAGTATGAGTAAGTCTTCGACACACCTTTGACGGTGGCGATCTCTTTTTCTAACGCCAATCCTTTGGCGCCAACTTGTGCCTCATCGACTCCAGTTGTGGAGTCCACTACCAAAGTAACGAGGGGCTCTTGAACCTTAAATTTCTTAATGATGTACTCGGCGGCAGCTGTTGATTCACTACCCGGATCAGAGTAGCCGCCACTATCTAATCGCCCAAATGCTTGTGAGCCAATCGCACCGGCTGCGATAGTGCCGAGCAAAAATAGGACGAGAACTGCCTTGCGACGCCTAACAATAAAATGACCGAGCTTCTCAAACACCCTCAACACCTGTTTCTACATCTAGACTAATAACTATGAGCGATCTCTTTCCTACGGTAACTTCAGATGAGATCGATCCTGAAGCCGCCGCTGAAGCGGCACAACGCGAAGCTGAAATTAAGTCAGATAAACCACCGCACCACGAAGATTAATCTGCCTTCGGCGCCGGTGCGACCGGAGCTACAGGTGCAGCAGCTGTACTTTCGCTCACAGTTTTCTTTTTCACGGAGTCGGTTTTATAAAATCCTGAACCCTTAAAGACGACTCCGACTGCAGAGTAAATTTTGCGAATCTCGCCAGTGCACTCAGGGCATTTAGTCAGAGAGTCATCAGAAAAGGATTGAAGCGCCTCGAACTCATGAGTGCAGGCAGTACATGCATATTGATATGTAGGCATAGCCGCTCCAATCTCAGGCAAAACCCCCTCGATGGGGGTAGATACCAAGTCTAAAGAAGTGGCACGATAGGGTCGAATCGAAAGCAGAGAATGAGGGAGTTGTGTTGAGAATCAAGGGCATCGCGGTCTTACTTATCACTCTTGCCTGCGTGGGAGTTAGTAGCGCCTCTGCGAACTCACTTATTACCACCTCACCCATCAGCGGATCGACACTCACCACCCCGCCAAGTTCAGTAACTCTCACAACTCAAGTCGACTTGATTGCAGATGCAAATGAGTTGATAGTCACCGATCCATCGGGAATACGTGTTGATGACGGAACAATTACAGTCAACGGCGTCGCTGCATCAATTGGTGTGAAGCCACTAGTTGAATCTGGAATCTATATGGTCTCCTACGTTCTCTACTCTGAAGGTGAAACCCCATTACAAGGATCATTTACATTTAATTTTTCGGCACCAAGTGTTATTACTCCAAGTGAACCAACAGCGATGCCAACGCAATCCCAGGTTCCAGCCAGCAGTAGCTGGGGGACAAATGTTTTCATCATTGCACTATTAGTAATTGCCTTTTTCGTTTTAGTTGGGCTCTCCCTTTATGCACGAAAAATCTTTAGGGATCGATGATCGCTTTTAGCGTTATCTTTAAATATCTATCACTTATTGGAAGTTTCGCAACTATCGGAACACTTCTGGCTATGGCCTTTCTCCTACTAGATACGGACGGAAGGCTTTCAACACAGGCTGAGAAACTACGGCGCCTGTTGTGGGGCTGTGCATTGACGTGGGCAGTTGGAGCTTTTGCAACGATAGTTTTTACGCTCGCATCGATCTTAGATCAGTCAATATCGGTAGCCCTAGACCCAACGGTACTGAAATCTTTTATTACACAAGTAACTCTTGGACAGTATTTACTCTTTGAAACTCTCGTTGCTCTTCTCGTTGCAGCTTCAGCTTTTCATGTAAAGAGGATTCTCTCTGCGGTATTACTCCTTATTCTCTCACTAGCGGGATTAGTCGCACCCGTCTTTCAAAGCCACGCTGAATCAAGTGGGTCACATGGCCTAGCGATTGGTTCGTTAGTAATCCATGTTGTAGCACTCTCTATGTGGGTGGGAGGGATTATTGCGATCGCATTATTAGATCCGGAGGATCGCCCGATCGCCCTGCGACGCTTTAGCGAGCTTGCTTTGTGGTCAGTTATAGCCGTTGTAGCAAGTGGCAGCGTTAACGCGTGGGTCCGCTTAGATTTTCAAGGTGCGTGGAACACCGCCTATGCATATGTGGTCATTGCAAAGATTGCAATGACGTTAGTTCTTATTTCAATCGGTTATCTGTACCGTAGAAATTTAGCAAAACGCGATCGCATCGATTGGCCAGGATTTGGCCGTTTAATATTTGCCGAAGCGCTGATAATGATTCTCACTGTTGCGATGGGCGCATGGCTCTCATCTAATCAGGCACCAGAGCGCCCTACTGAATCACAGTTTGATCCCGCCATCGCAGTCTCAGGAATCTCAACACCTCCGCCACCAACATGGAGCCGCATTTTCTTTAGCTACGAGCCGGATGCCCTAATGATCGGTCTATTAATTACTGCAGTTGCCTTGTATGTAAAGGGGGTTGTGGTTTTATCTCGCCGTGGTGATAAGTGGCCAGTGGGACGCACCATTTCCTTTGCACTTGGAGTATCAGCGATTGATTTTGCAACAAGTGGCGGTCTTGGCCTATATGCCCATTTCTCTTTTTCATATCACATGATTGCGCACATGATTTTAGGAATGATCGCACCGATTGGAATCGTGCTCGGTGCACCCATCACCCTTGCTCTACGTACATTGCCGCAAGCTCGTAATAAAGATGAGCGAGGTGTACGCGGAACACTTTTAGCAGCGCTGCACTCTAAGTTAGCTATTTTTTACACGAATCCAATCGTTGCACTGGCTTTCTTTGATGGCTCGTTATTCGCTCTCTACTTCACAGATCTTTTTGCTTCGATGATGCAGAGCCATATAGGCCACCTCTTTATGAATATCCATTTCATTCTCGCTGGGCTCCTTTTCTTCCATGTCATCATCGGTATTGATCCAAATCCGCGGAGAATTCCGCACTTGGTTCGCATCGTTGTTGTATTTACAGCCATGAGTATTCATGCATTCTTTTCGGTCGCGTTGATGTCATCAACGACCCTGATTGACCAGGGTTATTTCGCATCGCTGAAGACTCCATGGCTGACTGATTTCTTAGCCGATCAAAAGTTAGGTGGATCAATCGGCTGGGCTATGGGGGAAATTCCAATCCTGTTGGCGCTGATTGCAACCTTCATTAGTTGGGTGAAAGATGATTCCCGCGAAGTAAAGCGCATAGATCGCAATGTCGCTCGGGCCGCTGCTATGGGGCAGCCCGATGATTTAGCCGAATACAATCTCTATTTGCAGGAGTTGGCCAAACGCGATAGAAAGGAGCCCTAATGGATAATCTATTTGACTTACCAAGTGAATATAAAGAGTTACGCGCTAGCGTGCGTGCACTTTCAGAGAAAGAGATTGCTCCCTTCGCCCAATCTGTCGATGAAGATCACCGCTTTCCACAAGAGGCTGCTAACGCATTACAAAAGGCTGGGCTAAGCGCTGCGCATGTTCCAACACAGTACGGTGGAGATGGCGCAGATGCACTGGCAGTAGTGATTATCATTGAAGAAGTCGCCCGTGTTTGCGGTGCATCATCACTTATTCCTGCAGTAAATAAACTTGGATCACTACCCTTAATTTTAGGTGGCAACGAAGAGCAGAAACAACGCTGGCTACCGCAGTTAGTCTCAGGTAAAGGCTTCTCTTACTGTCTCTCTGAATCTGAGGCCGGCTCAGATGCATCGGCACTGCGTACAAAGGTCGAACGTGATGGTGATGGTTGGGTTCTTAATGGTAGTAAAAAGTGGATCTCCAACGCTGGTGTTTCTGAGTTTTATACCGTTGTTGCACAAGGAGAGCCAACGCTTGGATCAAAGGGAATCACCGCCTTTATCGTTGAAAAATCCGATCCCGGAATATCTTTTGGCGCACCTGAAAAAAAGATGGGCTTTAGAGGTTCACCAACACGTGAGGTCTATTTTGACAATGTAAAACTCGGCGATGATCGCAGAATTAGTGAGGTCGGTGCAGGTTTTGCTCTAGCCATGAATACTTTAGATCACACACGGATAACGATTGCAGCACAGGCATTGGGCTTGGCCCAAGGAGCACTTGATGTAGCGGCAAAATATTCGCATGAGCGTAAACAGTTTGGCAAAGAGATCTTTGATTTTCAAGGTGTGCAGTTTATGTTGGCCGATATGGCGATGAATATAGAGGCAGCACGCCAATTAACATATGCCGCAGCCGTTAAGAGTGAAAATAACGAGAGGGATCTGCGCTTCTTTTCCGCTGCCAGTAAGTGCTTCACCAGCGATATGGCTATGCGAATCACACAAGATGCCATTCAAATTCTAGGCGGTTATGGATATGTAAGTGATTATCCCGTCGAGCGAATGATGAGGGATGCGAAGTTAACCCAGATTTACGAGGGAACGAACCAGATTCAGCGCATTGTCATGGCGCGCAATCTCCCAGGTTCCTAGGATTTAAAGCGCACAATAATCGAGGGTGTAGCTACGGCATCTAAAGCGATGTCATGTGCCTCTCGAGGTAAATCTTGGTTCGAGAGTTCGCCTGCATGTACTAAACCGATTTTCCACCCAGGAAGATTTGCAAGAGCGCGATCGTAATAACCACCACCTTGTCCAAGGCGGTAGCCATTTTGATCTATATGTAGTGCAGGTACAACTATCACATCAATAGAATCTAGATCAGTAACAGGCCTACCAATTGGCTCAGAGAGATTTTTTGTGACTTTCAACTGGCTTTCATCACCGTGCCACTCGATCCATTCGAGAACTTCGCCATTTACCCGTGGTAATAACAACCTCTTACCGGCTTTGAGTAAGGCCTCATTAATCTCGGTAGTACTTGGTTCTACACCATATGAAAAATATGAAGCAATGGTCGATGCGGCAATTATTTCTGGTGAGTTCAAAATAAGATTGAAATTCGAAGGGATGAATTTTTGGCTCCGCTCACGGCGCAAGCGTTCGCGGAGCTCTTTCTTAACTGTGTTCTGATTCATCTATTATCTCCCAGTAATTCGCAGGGCTAAATCCCAAAGAAAGCACGGCCCAACAAGTATGGTGTGATTATGGCAGAGCACACGCGAGTAGATGGTTTCCTTAGCTCCCTTCTTGGGATCTGTAAGCCGCTCGAATCTTTTGAAATGCCGCTTCTAGATGCACACGGGGCAACGCTCTCAGAGGATATCTACGCTGGTGAGCGCCTTGTTATGCGCGCAGGCAGTCGAATTCGCTCGACACAGATTGGACTTGCAGCATCTATTGGTCGAGATC
>Ga0208942_1000949_pt1 | contig 10941 bp, 14 predicted proteins | sample GreLakmeSU08MSRF_FD_187704 | JGI IMG/M metagenome (GOLD analysis project Ga0208942, IMG submission 187704) | Freshwater lentic microbial communities from great Laurentian Lakes, MI, USA - Great Lakes metaG SU08MSRF (SPAdes) | ecosystem: Environmental > Aquatic > Freshwater > Lake | place: Great...
ACCATTGTTTCTCTAATATCGACATTTTGGTGGGATGATTTTGATTTCATTGAAACTTTTGTATCTCCGGGTTGCAAATATTCTGCATCAAATGTTAATTCTTCATTAATTTGTTCAAACTCCCAAACTTGTTTGTTTGTCCACATTGGGGAATATTTTTTAATGATTAATGAAGTCTTTTGATCCAATAATTTTTATAAATAATTACCGGTGTTTATTCCTATCTTCAAATTGATTAAAAATTTAATTTCGTAGTAGTTTTAATTATTTGGAAATATAGTTTATTTGATCAATTTTATATCAAAAATTTAATTCACTATATTTGATTTAAAAAACGCCAATGTGCATTCAGCAAGTCCCTTGCTTGAATGTTTTTTTATTGCATGTTTACAGTTTGGACACATGCCTTTATCCTCATCTGTAAAATCATCCCCTACTTGTTTCATACAACATTCCATTAACTCTCCAGTAGAATGCGATTCCATAGATAACTTACATGTTGGGCATTCAGTCATATTTTTCACCACATGATAATTGCATAAAAATGCCTAATTATATTCAAAATTAAAGTTTACTTTTTGAAAAATAAACAATCAGATATTTTCATTAGAATTATAATGAATTTTTGAAATATATGCCTAATTATTATAGATGAAAAACAAAAATATTGAAATTTATTCACACAACATATTACAAATATTATATATTTTCATATGACTAGAAAAATAATGTGTTTTAAAATTGAATATTTTTGATAATAACCAATTAGAGTGTAGTTCGTGTCATGATAAAGTTATTTTTGATTTCATTGAGGAAATTGAATGTGATTGGGGGATACATCAAGTAATTCAATGTCCAAACTGTGAGGAATTATTTTCAATTGATCAAAAATGTCCGGCATTTTCAAATTTTAATGATTTGTTTGAACTAAATCCAAATTTACTTACAAACCAACAAAAAATAAATTATTTCAATCAATCTCACAAATTTTAAAATAACGTGACCAGTATATTTTTAAAAATTAATATTTTTTAAATAACTCTAATTCTTCAAGAATTTTACCCATGCGGTGCTTCCAGCTACGCATTGCATCAATGTCATGTGGTCTATTTTTTTCTAAATCTTCTTTTAATTTAATTAACTCTTGATGTCTTTTTTCATCTATTTTTTTAATCATGTTTTTCTAATTAATTCACATATTTGAATAAATTTATCTTTTTATTTTTTGCATACCCATAATTTTGTATTTATCTCAATTTCTATGGAAAATGTGCATAAAGTTTTATGGTTTTAATTAAATAATTATTAATTTCTAAATTATGTCCACAGTAGAATAAATCCTATAATTAATGCCACTATTGAGACACTCATTGAAATTATAAATTTCATATTCATAGTTATCATTTGATTTTAGAGTATTAAAATGAAAGCAAGCATGTCGAGTCTTTTTTGCATCAGTCCCTTTGGGGGATATATCTGGACATCAAACATGCAAACAGTCTTGCTTTCAATATTTAATTACTCTACTTTGCAAAAATGTCTTAAAATAAAACATGTCTTTTTTTTTGATCAAAATGGATTAAAAAAATGATCCATTTGAAATTATTACTTTGTCAACATTACCATCCTAAATAATTGAGCGTAAAATTAATGAAATGATTCAAAAACAAATCATTCCTGTTTAGAAAATATCTAATTTTTAATAATAATTGATTCTAGTTTATAATCCATCTTTTAGAAATCAATGATTTTATTCCCATTAAAATAATGAAATTTATGAGTCAAATAAATACAATTTCCTGGCGTAAGGATTATTTTTTAAATTGGAATGATTTTCAAGCTGAATCAAACACTTCTGCATTTGAGGATGTTCATAGTACGATCAAATTCCGCTATACATGGACTGTGAATTCTGAAAATATAGATAATCAAATTAATTTTTTTATTGAAAATATTGTCTTAATTGCAGAATTCTATCCATCACTTTCTTGGGTACGTAGTTCTCAAGCCTCTCCAAAATTATTAAAACATGAACAAGGTCATTTTGATCTTGTAGAAGTAAATAGAAATCAAATAACTCTACAAATTCAAACATTGTTTGATAATAAAAAATTCCCCACACGTGGACAAAATCAAGAACAACAAAAACAATTTGCACGTAAAGATTCTGGGTTATTAATTGCAAATCAAATTGAAAAATGGGAACAATATATTATGAAAAAGCACGAAGAGTATGACGCTCAGACAAATTATGGACAAATATCTGAAAAACAGCAAGAATACGATAATTTATTTGATAAATTACGTAACTAAATTATAAAATTAGATTTATTTTTTGGTAATCGAATTTATGTAGTTAACAAGACTTCTATAATATTTAAGATGAAAATCTAGATCTTTAATTTCTGTGTTTTTCAATTCTTCTAACTCTGGACCAAAATCTCTTTTGTCTGTTTGTATTTGATTTAATGTGTTCTCATTTATTTCAATCATGTGAAAAAGACTGTGCAGCACTTCCCCTTTAGTCAGTGTGTTATTACATGATCTTTGCAGTAAAGTCTCAACCCATTCCATGTTTAATTATTTTTTAATTGTTATTTGTATTCCTGAATGTATATTTTCCAACCTTTACTCTAATTTTGTTTAGCAGTTAATTGAGTTATAAATAAAAATGAGGCTAATTTTGCATTTCGTCTTTCTTTCTGGACATTATCTCTTTATTTCGTTCCATATCGGAATGAATTTCCACATGATCATATAGGGATTCTTTAGTGTCAAAAATTTGCTCACAATAGTAACATTGGTGCATACACTATCTATGTCACTATCAAATTAATGATTTTCGGTAATTTTATGCCTAGTTGAAAAATTCTTGTTAAATTTATTGAGATTTATTTTGATATCAGTATGTTTCTAGTGTAATTTCCGTGTTACATGAAGGTAATTTTCCTGATTCTTTTTTAAAAGATTCAATTAATTGAATTTGACGCTCTTTTGGATTGTTTGTAAATTCTCTTTGATATGATTGTGTTTTTTGTTTGCATTCATTTCCTTCAAATTTTGTATCAACATATTTTGTGAATCGTTCTTCTAAATTGTTACTCTCTCCTATGAAAATAACATCCTTGTTTCTATTATACAAAACATACACACCTGGAATCGCCTTTACAAATTTGGCACTTTCCAACCAAACTCTCATTTTATCTTCCAACAATTCCATGCTACTGTCTATTTTTACTAGATATTAAACTACGATGTAAAATCTCAAATAACATTAGAACCTTCATGCTTTTAATATTAAAGAAAAAAAGAATCATCCTGTCTCTTTTAGAAAAATTTCCAGATAAATTTTCACCAAGAAATATTCAAAAAGAGATCTTGATTGAAATTGAAGATAAAATAAAATCAGGTTACAAGAAAATAATTTTATGTGCTCCAACAGGGGTTGGAAAATCTCTAGTTGGCGCCACAGTATCAAGATATTTTGATAGTTCCTTTACCATTACTGCATCAAAACATCTACAGGATCAATATATCAAAGACATTCCATTTTTAAAACCAGTTAAAGGAAAACAAAATTTCGCTTGTTTGAAAATGATGGAATCTGAAAAAATTGATGATCCAAAAAAAGCTATGCAGTTTGGAATGACATGTGATAAAGGTCTATGTCAAGAAAAAATAAATAAAGATGGCAAGGAAGTAATTGAAGTTTGTAAATTCAAGCCATCAATAAAACAAGTTTCAGATAATACTCAAGAATCAGAATCATGTAAATATTATCTTCAAAAATACGATGCCCTAGTTTCAAAGCACTCTCTTTGGAACTATCATGCATTTTTCACCATAATGAAATTTAATAAAAAACTTTTTGAAGATTACCTAGATAGAAAAGTTTCCGTGTTTGATGAGGCTCATAAAATTGAAGACCAAATTATGCAGTTTATCGGATTTGATATATTTGGTTCTCAAGCAGAAGAATGTGGACTAGATACAGAGAGATATAATTTTACAGATTTAGATTCAATGATTCAATTAATTGATGATATATCATATGCTTACGCTAAAAAAATTAAAGATATCAAAGAAAGTGACTCTTATCAAAAAACTCCTGATTATGAATCAATTACGAGGCTGGAAAGACGATACGATCGAGCCGCTCAGGCTAAAATCGATATTCTTACAGATAAAAATAATTTTGTAGTAAATGATCCTGTCAAAGATTTGAACGGGAATTTTAGAACCATATCTGTAAAACCAATCGATGTTTCATCATTTGCCAATTCATTTTTTACTACTGAATATCAAATATTCATGTCTGCAACAATCGATAGATTCAGTTTTTGTGAAAATATGGGATTAAAGCAGGACGATGTAGCATTTATTGATACACCAAAATCCCCATTTCCAATTGAACATAGACGAATTGATCTTTTAAATATTAAACGGCTAAGTTATGGTTCAACTGAAAATGATGAACTAGAAGTTATAAAAACAATTGATAGAATCATGGATGAGCATTCAAATCAAAGAGGTTTGATTTTAACTTCATCGGTTCCACGATGTCAAAAAATAATTAGATATTTATCTCCAAAAAATACTAGACGCATCAGAATTTGTCATAGTTACAACAAGGACGGAAAGACACAAGATGAAATTATTTCAGAGCATGCATCTGATCCTACAAGTGTTTTGCTTTCATCATCATTATGGGAAGGTGTAGACCTTAAAGATGATTTATCTCGATTTCAAATTATTGCCAAAGTACCATATCCAAATTATAAAGAAAAAAGAACTAAAGCTAAAATGGATAAATTCCCATTATGGTATACGGCTCAAACTTTAACTAAATTACTGCAGGGATTTGGTCGCTCTATTAGAAGTGAAGATGATTGGGCCAAAACATATGTGCTTGATACTGCTGCAAATAATGTATTTTTCAAGGCACAAAAAATGATTCCACGTGCATATCATGATGTTTTAGGCATAGAAAATCTTTAGTAGACAACAGTAATTCAATAACAATAATGTAATTTTCTTTTCCTGTTATCTCTAGGTTTGATATTACATTGCGATCTATAAACTTTGTGAGCAATTTGTTCTTTAAAATATTTAATAAAAATTATTTTGGAATAGGATATCTAATTCAAAAGTGTTTTAATAATTTTATTATCTAAAATTAATTAAATTATATTTTAGAATTATAAATTTGCACTAGTTACTGCACCTTGTGCGGCAGAGCCTACTAGTGTCGCATATTTTGCAAGTGCGCCTGTGGTATAGTTTGGTTTTGGTGCTTTCCATTCTTTTCGTCGACTTTCTAATTCAGCTGTTGATACATGAAGATCAATTGTGTTTGTTTCAATATCAATTGTAATTTTATCATCGTTTTTCACTAGTGCAATTGGTCCTCCAACATATGCTTCAGGTGCAACATGTCCAACCATGAATCCACGTGTACCTCCAGAAAATCTACCGTCTGTAACCATTGCAACTTTTTTGCCCAATCCCTGACCCACAAGTGCTGCAGTAGTTGCCAACATTTCCCTCATTCCAGGTCCTCCTTTTGGACCCTCATATCTAATTACAACAACGTCTCCTTCTTCAATTTCCCCTCTAGATACTGCATCAAATGCATATTCCTCTCTATCAAAAACGATAGCTCTGCCAGTAAATTTTGTCATTTCTACACCTGCTGTTTTGATAACTGCTCCATCAGGTGCCAAACTTCCTTTCAATATAACTGCGGTTCCAACTGTATGAATGGGGTTATCAACTGAACGAACTATTTGCTGTATTGGTTCTTGAATATTCATTGATTCAAGATTTTGTTTAATTGTTTTTCCAGTTACAGTAATACAATTATCATGAATCAAGTTTCTTTCAGCTAATTTTTTTAATACAAATGGAATTCCACCAATCTTATCAAGGGAATTCATGACATAGTTTCCACCGGGTTTCATATCTGCCAAATGTGGCGTCTTTTTTCTAATTCTCTCAAAATCATCATACGTTAATTTTATTCCAACTTCATTTGATAATGCCAATAAATGTAAAATTCCATTTGTAGAACCACCAACTGCATTTAACATTGTAATTGCATTTTCAAATGCCTCAAATGTAAGAATATCTTTTGGTTTGATATTTAATTTTAATAATTCCACACATGCTTTACCAGTATCATATACAATTTTTTCTCGTCTACTATCTTCTGCTGGAGGACTGGCACTACCAGGTAATGCTAAACCTATAGCTTCTGAAATTGATGCCATTGTATTTGCAGTAAACATACCGCCACATGATCCTGCACTTGGGCATGCAGTATTTTCTATGTTTTTTAAATCTTCAAGAGATAATGTTCCAGCATCGTATGCTCCAACTGCTTCATAAACATCGACAACGGTTAATTCCTTACCATTTAAAATTCCAGGCATTATTGTACCACCGTAAACAAAGATAGAAGGTAAATTCAATCGAGCCATTGCCATCATAGTTCCAGGTAGACTCTTATCACAACCTGCAATTCCAACTAGTGCGTCATATTGGTGTGCACGAACCATTAATTCAATGGAATCTGCAATAACCTCACGTGAAATCAATGATGATTTCATTCCTTCATGACCCATTGCAATTCCATCACTTACTGCAATAGTTGAAAATTCTCTTGGTGTTGCACCTCCATCACTTACACCCTGCTTTGCATGTAGAGCAAGTTTTGCAAGATGTATGTTACATGGAGTTGCCTCATTTCCAGTATGACATACACCAACAAATGATTTTTCCAAATCACTATCAGTTAATCCCATAGCTTTGTACATTGCTCTATGTGGAGCCCTTGCAGTTCCGACGACTACGTTTCTACTAGAAATTTCCATAATACGTAATTTCTGAATTGCTATAATTTAGACTTTATCGACCAGTATACGTAAAAAAAAATTGAACTTAAAGCGTTTAAATTCGTTGTATTTTACGATTATACATTGGAACAAAAATCACTTGCATGTCCTGTGTGTCAAAGTAATAAAGCGGAAATTGCAGGGGAAAATATCAAGCTTGGTGGACAATTTCAAGACAAGGAATTTCTAACTACATCATTAACTGTTTTAAAATGTACTCAATGTGGCTATTACATGTTTTTTGATAAAATGGCACAATTTACAACAAATGATAAAGCATTACCTGATAAATAATAAATTAAAAATATTTTAATTAATTTTCGATAAACTTTTGATTTGCTACTTCTAGTAACAAATCTTGAATTTCTTCTGGAGTTTCTCCACCATATGCAATTAAAATTCTATCCTTATCCATCGGCTCATAATTTCTTATATCATTTACTTTTTCTCCATTGATATAGAATTTCAAAGTATAGTCATCAGTTGTACAAAATTGTCGTCCGTCTTGGAAGATAAAGCATTGATCATCTAATTTTAATTTTAATGAGTCAAATAAATATTCCAAAGTTACACCTGCAGCATGTTTGTGAATTGTGGTTCCATCCCCAGCTTCAAAATGAATCCAACTCGTTTTAATTTGATATGCAGGTAATGAAAAATCAAATGTGTCCCCAAAAACTTTGACCAGCATTGCAGTATGAGAGTGTTCACTACCTAAAACGCCTGCATTTACAGGGCTACCAGGGGCAGCACTGTTCATATTGACAAATTCCAATACGGCATATCCTACAATGGATATAATTACAGAAAAAACAGCAATTGTAACTAGTAAATTTCGTCTTTTTTCATTTGAACGTTTTGCAGCAAAATTATCTCGCTTTTCTACACGCTCTTTTTTTTCTTTTCGTCCCATGAGTTAACCAGAATCAAAATTTTACCCTAATTAACTGTTCGATGAAAGTTTTGATATCGATTTTATCCTAATCAATATTTTTCTTCTCAAAAAGAGAAATGATACAATTTATCAGAACCACTCAAATTTAGATCAGAGTGTTATTTTCAATGCTTACCACACTTGTTAATTTCTAAAAAGAATAAAAAAAGACAATCAAATAAAAGAAGATAAAAGAATAGATAGTATGAACAGTGAAAAGAGTATCAAGCATGCCATAAAATGCAAATACTGTGGCAAGTCAGATAATGTAAAATATTTGGGCGTACTTGATTGGTTCTGCAACAAGAGATGTTATTACAAATACAGACACATGAACGATAATCTTTAGTAAAAACAAGATAATTTTATTTGATAATTATCTAAATTTTGTATAATTTATGAGTCATTCCATTTTTATTTATTCGTAAAACAATAAATAAAATCAAAATCACGATTCATGTATGAGTTGCATTTTTTGTGATATCTTGTCTGGAATTAGACCAAGTCATATCATTTATGAGGATTCAGATCACATTGCATTTTTAGATAAATACCCAATTGATGTTGGACATAGTCTAGTAGTTCCAAAACAACATTTTGAAAGAATTACAGATATGGAGCAAACTGCAGTTGGTAATTTGTTTGCACTAATTCCAAAAATTGCAACTGCAATTCTAAGTGCCTCAGGTGCTGATGCATTTAGTCTTGGACAAAATAATGGCAAGGCTGCAAAACAAATTATTCCACACGTTCATGTTCACATTATTCCAAGATACAATGACAAAGGAACTGTATGGACAAAGCGTTCAATTTCAAGTGAGGATGAACTTTTAATTTTGGCAAAAAAAATAAAGCAATTACTTATTTAGAATGACTTGGATTGTATCGCAGTATTGCCCCAACTTTACCCAAACTTGAAAGCATAATTCCATGCTCTGCACTTCCTGAAACTACTTCTAATCTACTACCAGTTTTAGCTGATAGTATTTCTAAATAATCTACAATATCTTGTTCATTTGCTTCGACTTCCATAGAATTACAACCAGGGCAAGGATTGTTTGTCAATTTGGTCTTTTTTGGAATAACATCGCGTCTTTCAACAATGTCTTCCTCCATATGTTGACATCTACGACATTTTCCCTCCACACGATTTAGATTTGTATCATCTGTAATAATTAATATTTTTACTACATTATTTTTCAAAAGGTCAATGACATCTTTTAATCCATAAACGCCCAACCCTGAATGTGAATTTATATCTCGAAATAAATCCTCAATTAGTTTTTTTTCTTCCATCATTCTAAAATCTGAAAGCAGATCAGCTGATTTTGAAAATGCTTCTCGTATTCCCTCTGCACCAGAGTAGCCAGCATCAATTGTATTTATTATCATATTTTGTAATCTATATTCTAAATAATTTCCATTAATGAAATCCTCTTTTGTAGGACCAGGTCCAGAAATAATTAAACCCTTGACAGGATAAATGTCAATAAAATATTCTCTGGTGGTTCCTGCAACACGGTTGTAAAAATAAGATAATTCCATCTCTCTTAATTTTTGAAATCTTTTGGCTGATTGTCCTCCCTGTCTGTGTTTTCCTGCAACTCCAGAACCTGTCTGTGATAAAACTTCAATTTTATCACCATGTAGTAAACCCCATCCTGCATCTTTAGCATCTATAGCTAAAAATCCAATCAGATTGTCATCTTTTAACATGTCTTTTAAAATATCTACATGAAAATGATCATCACATCTGTAAAGATATTGTTTCAAATCTTTTGGTGGATCAATTTCCCAAACTTTTACTACCTCACTACCTAATGGACCACCGCCCTCAGGAGGCAATGCACCACAAAACATTACCAATCCCCTATCCGGTGTTTTTTTGAGTAATTTTAGTCTCTGAACTACCTTACCTAAAGAGTCAACCACATGTGATCTTGTTAAATCCGATTTTATGTTATCTGCAGTTCCTTGTTCTTGTTGTAATGTGCTAATAATTTCATGTAGTTGTTTCCCTTTTGGAATGTATACACTAATCAATTCGGTGCCTCTGCCTGATTTTTGTGATAATTCCTCCAGCATTTTTCTAATTTTATAAAGTTTAACAGAATCTATTTTTTCTACATTGATCTTTTCCATTTGTATTTTCCTCCTAATGTGCGAATATTAAGTTTGATTGATTCAATTTTACGTCTTACTGAAACTCATCTAGTGACTTTAGAAATACCTGTAATGGTTGATTGCCAGAAATTTTAATTATTTTTTCATTATTAAAAACTAAAAATGATGGGGTGGCATCAATTCCTATTTTTTTACCAAATTCATACATTTGATTTACCTTATCATAGTATTTGTGTGAATCAAGACAGTTGTTGAATTTATCTAAATCAAGACTTGTTGTTCTGGCAAATTCATTTAGTGAATTATGAGTAATCCAGCCAGTGTTTTCCCCTGCCCAATTAAGATATAATTCATTATGGTATTGCCAATATTTTCCCTGATCATCAGCGCAGTATGCAGCCTCTGCAGCTAAAATAGAATCAGGACCATTTAATGGAAAGTCCTTAAAAACAAATTTTACTTTGCCTGATTCAATAAATTCATGTTCAATCGTCTTTAGTGTACTTTGGTGGAATTTATAACAAAAGGTGCATTGGTAATCTCCAAATTCTAAAATAGTAATTGATGCAGAAGGATTTCCAAGAATGGGTGAACCGTTTTGAATTAATTGTGATTCAGTTAGTAAATCTGATTTATCAGAGGATTGTGGATAAAATACCAAAAACATACCAGATAAAACACCAATTACAATTGGAATTATGAGCAGATAGATCTTTTGCATGAATTTATTTAATTTTTTCTAGTAAATAGGTTCCTTTACTTGGAGTGCAAATATTCACAACGCAGAGTCTTTTGCAAATATTTCAGAGATAAATGGATCAATATGTGATGAATGAATTTCACTTGATCTTTCTACCACACAGTGCTTTGCAAGATCTCTATTTTTTTTCAGAATTTTTTTCACTTCAAATTCTATATAAATTGGATAAACTGTCCAAGAACTTAAATACGTTAAATCTGGAATCATTTGCATGTCACAATCAAGACAAA
>Ga0208942_1000950_pt1 | contig 10939 bp, 6 predicted proteins | sample GreLakmeSU08MSRF_FD_187704 | JGI IMG/M metagenome (GOLD analysis project Ga0208942, IMG submission 187704) | Freshwater lentic microbial communities from great Laurentian Lakes, MI, USA - Great Lakes metaG SU08MSRF (SPAdes) | ecosystem: Environmental > Aquatic > Freshwater > Lake | place: Great...
CCGACGCTTACCGTTGGCGGCTGGTGGGACCAGGAAGACCGCTGGGGGGCACTCGCTACGTACAAGGCGCTCGAACGGAGCGATGCAGGTAACAAGAACTTTCTCGTGATGGGACCGTGGAATCATGGTGGCTGGCGCAACGCCGCGAAGCGAATGGAGGTCGTAGATCCCGGCACCTCTGAGGAATATCTCCGTGACATCGAGGCGCCCTTCTTCGCGTCCTACCTCAAGGACACCAAGGCCGTCGCGCAGCCTGAAGCGAAGCTCTACGACGCCGGCGCAAAAACATGGCGCTCCTATGACTCGTGGCCGCCCAAGGCTGGAGTGCAGAAGAGCCTCTACGTTCGCGCCGCCGGACTGTTGTCGTTCGATCCGCCCGCGGCTGCCGAGACAGCGTTTGACCAGTACATCTCGGATCCGGCGCGACCGGTGCCCTACCGCGCGCGCCCCATCGAGCAGACCTACGACTCACGCGGCTCGCGCTGGGACTCTTGGGAGACCGAAGACCAGCGTTTCGTAAATGGTCGCCCCGATCTACTCAGTTGGAAGACCGAGCCGCTCACCGCGGACCTGACGATCGCCGGCGACGTCATCGCGAAGCTCGTGGCGGCGACTACCGGCCGCGATGCCGACTGGGTGGTCAAGCTCATCGACGTCTTTCCCGATAGCGTTCCAGATCACTGGAAGCGCGGCGGCTACGAACTGATGGTCGCGCACGAGATCATGCGCGGCCGATACCGGAAGAGCTTCACGAATCCCGAGCCGATCCAGCCGAACGTGCCAACGGAGTTCACGGTCGACCTGCACCAGCAGTCGCACACCTTTCGGAAGGGTCACCGCATCATGGTGCAGATTCAGAGCACCTGGTTCCCGGCGTACGACAGGAATCCGCAGTCATGGGTCACGAATATCTTTCAGGCCAAGGCGATGGATTTTCAGGCCAAGACGCACCGGATCTGGCACACTCCTTCGAAGGCATCCCGTGTGGATCTGACAGTTGTTCCGTCGCGCTGACCCCACGGAACGGTTGAGAGTTCTGGTGCCTGAGGACACCTTTCACGCATGAACGAGTTGGCGTTTCGCGATGGAGTCATGGACCGGATCCGGCTCAGGGAGCCCCGGTACCACGAGCACGCCTATCTCTTCGTGCTGTCGGCGCTCGAGTTCTGCCAGTCGAGGCTCACGGCGCGTCGCCACCTGAGCGGGCGCGAGCTGCTTGACGGGTGCCGCGGTCTCGCGATTGAGCGCTACGGCCTGCTGGCTCGCACGGTGCTCGAGTACTGGGGGATCACGGAGACGTCGGACTTCGGCGACGTGGTCTTCGCGCTCGTCGACCTCGGGTTATTGCAGAGCGAGCCGAATGACACGAAGGAGGAGTTCGCGGACGTGTATGATTTTGAGGATGCGTTCGACCGCGACTACCCCTGGAAGGTCGCGCAGGTCGCCTAGGGCGACGACAGGGCGACGACAGGGCGATGCATCTCTCGAACGTGGGTGTCACGAAAGCCGCGCAAACCGCAGCGAGAGGCGCGCTCGCGATCGCCGCTGGCACTGGCTCGTACGGCCTCATGTGCGCCGCGTTGCCGGACGTTGGCGGCCGCTCGTGACCGCCAACATTCCACTCGGCCCGGGGCCGGAGTTCGACCTCCTGCGCGCGATCGTTGCACGCTACGGCCAGATGAGCGCGGGAATCGGCGACGATGCGGCCACGCTCAGGGTGCCGGACGGTGAACAGCTCGTGGTCAGCACAGACGTCGCGGTCGAGGACGTACATTTTCGCGCCACCTGGCTTACGGCGAACGAGATCGGATTCCGCTCTGCGACCGCCGCACTGTCGGATCTGGCCGCGATGGGCGCAAAGCCGCTTGGCATGGTGATCGCGTTGACGCTGCCGCCGCGTCGGCGCGCAGGCGCCGAGGCGCTCGCTGACGGGATCGCGCGCGCGGCCCGGGACTTCGGTGCGCCGATCATCGGCGGTGACCTGAGTGATGGAGCGGTGCTTGCGATCGCCGTGACGGTGCTCGGTTCGGCCGCGCGCCCGCTCTATCGCACGGGCGCGCGCCCCGGCGATGCGCTCTGGGTGACGGGGCAGCTTGGGGGATCAGTGCTCGCGTTGCGCGCGCTGCTTGCCGGCACGGTGCCGGCGCCTGCGCATCGGATGCGGTTCGCTGCGCCGCGCGCGCGCATCGCCGAGGCGCAATGGCTCGCTGAACGCGGGGCCACCGCGGCCATCGACATCTCAGACGGTCTCGCGGCAGACGCCTCGCACATCGCCGCGGCGAGCGGCATGCGCCTCACGCTCGATCTGGATCGCGTGCCCTGCGTCGATGGCGCGACCGCTGCCGACGCGGCGGCGAGCGGCGAAGAGTACGAGCTGCTCATCGCCGGCCCCGCCGACCTCGATGCGGCCGCGTTTGCATCCCGGTTTGGCATTCCGCTCACGAAGGTCGGCAACGTCGCGTCTGCGTTGCCTGGTGCCGCCGGAGTGGACGCGCTGCAGGGTGGCAGGCCGGTGGCGCTTCCCGCCGGCTTCAGCCACTTCCAGCCATGATCCGCACCGTGTGGACGCTCTGCATCGCGATGCTCGCGGCGCTGATCTGTGCGACGGGCGTGATCATCGCTGGTGCGCTCCGTGTGCCTGACCGCAAAGGCGGCGTATTCGATACGCTCCAGCGATGGTGGGCGCGCATGATCATCTGGGGAGCCGGCGTGAAGGTGGTAGTCCACGGTCACGAGCACCTCTCGGACGGTCAACAGATCATCGTCGGTAATCATGTGTCGTGGTTCGACGTGTTCTGCGTGGCCGCTGCGATTCCGCGCTGTCGCTTCGTGGCGAAGGCCGAGGTGCGGCGCATTCCGCTCATTGGGCGCGCCGCGGGCACCGCCGGTCATGTCTACATCGAACGCGAAAACCGGAAGGCCGCGCTGGAGCAGTATAAGGCGGCGGCCGAACGCATCCACGCCGGCTCACACATCGTGGTATTCGCCGAAGGGACGCGTGGTGCGGAGTATGCGATCCGTCCGTTCAAGAAGGGCCCATTCATCCTCGCGGTGAGCGCGCAGGCGCCCATCGTGCCGATGCTCATTCATGGCACGATCGAGGTGATGTCGCGGACGGGATGGCGCGTCCGTTCCGGGACCGTGCACATCCATTTATTGCCACCGATCCTGACTCAAGGCCTCAGCTACGACGATCGCGACCGGCTGGCGGTCCGCACCCGCAACGCTGTCACCGAGCTGCTGGAGCGCGCGTACGGCGTGCACAGCCCAGCGTGGGACCCAAAGGCCACGGGCGGCTAACGCTTAGAAGCCGACCCACCAGCTGGCCTTGATCATGAAGACGTTGCGGGCCGGCGCGCCGAAGAGGGCGCGTGAGTCGCGTCCGAAGTCGAACCGCCCGTCCATTGTTTCGTCTTCCTGATCACGCTGCCAGACGAGGAAGAGCGTGGAACCGGGCCGGTACTCCCAGCGCAACACGGCGTTGCCGAGCAGCGAGCGCACGTTGAAGTCGCGGTCCGCGAAGGTGTAATCCGCCGTGCCATTGCCGTCGAAGTCGATCCGACGCTTGCCATCGGCATCCATGCAGGTGCCGCCGCCGACACAGCCGGGAACGCCGCGGACCGAGGACGCGGTGCCCTCGCGGAAGAGGTTAAAATTGTATGTGCGTGGCCCGGTGAGCTGCTTGTACGAGAGAAAATTGCCCGACGAGAGCAGTGGCTGCGCGTAGAGCTGCAGCGTGAGTTTCGGCGAGAACGTGACATTGAGCCGTGTATCGATGCCCAGCTCGCGCCGGTCGAGGTCGGCAAAGAGATACCGCGCGCCAAACGTTGGCGCGTACGGAAGGGCCATCGAAGTGCCGACGTACTGCGCCCCGCTCCGCGACTGCTCCCACGTGGGCTCAATCGACATTTCCACACGAGGTGACGGCCGAAAGCTGATGCCGATGGCAAACTCTTCACGCCAGCCTGCTCCCATCGCACGTCGCTCGACGGTGAACGACGGCTCGAACACGATCGGCTTCCGGTCGTCGGTGTTCAGCTCGACGCTCCACTGGATCGAGCGAGGCGTCAGCATCATCGGCCCGCCGCGGGTGCCGTTGCGGTCGACAAGCTCGGGGCTCAGTCTGAGGCTGGCGTCCCAAGTCCAATAGTTGAGGAGTGTCGCGTTGGCTTGCAGCGATACGGAGCCGTTCACGTGCGAGTTGCCCCACGAAGCCGCTGACCACGGATCTTCCAGGGCTTCGTGCGTCCAGTTGTGGAAGGTGAACGCTGTGAAGCGGTAGGACCGCCAGACAGGTCCAGGTGTGATCTCGCGGTACTGCACCCGCACGCCACCGTCGAGCACCTCCTGCCGGCTGCTGTAGCCGAGGTCGTTCACCTCGAAGCCGGGTGTCACCTGCGCTGCCCACGCCGAGCCCGTCCAGTGCTGGCCACGCCGCTTCTCCACCGTCGCTCGCCAGTCCACACCGGTCATCGTCGTCGTGGATGAGTCGACGCTGAGTCGGAGCGCATCAGGCCGCTGGAAGAAATGCGTGCTCGCGCGCTGGATGCGGGTCATCGCGGTCGAGTCGCCGCGAATGTGGCTGCCGGCCACGTATCCAAAGAAGGCGTAGGTACGGTCCTTCCACTGGTGTTCCCAGTCCACTCCGCTGCTGATGGCGAGTGACGGTAGGAACGCGAAGGTCCGGTCGCCAGGCAATGCACGTGACTGCAGGGTCGCAATGGCGCCGATCGTTGACGTGCCGCCACCGAAGTCCTGTCGCGCGCGGACCGCGCTGTGCAGCGTCTGCGGTTCGGCCAGATACGACCGTGTGTCGCTCGCCTCCGCAAACCAGGCGCGACCCTTTGTCCGTTCGGTGAGCGCGGCGATCGCGCCAATCGACAGCCCGCCGGCTGTCCGCCCGGTGAGCTTGGCTGCGCCGAGGATTTTCGTCGCGTCGGGCACCTCAACCTCGTCCGCGCCGGTCGGCGCGCGGCCGCTAGGGCTCCGGCCGATACGGCGCCCATAGAACAGGCGGTTGTTTCCCCCTGAGAGGGAGAAGTCGAAGATCCGTGCATCTTCTACGAAGAATGGCCGGCGCTCCTGCAGGAACGTCTCGAACGCGGTGAGGTTGATCACCGCCGGGTCGGACTCCACTTGGCCGAAGTCGGGGTTGATCGTGGCGTCGAGCGTGAACGCCGATCCGAGACCGTACTTCATATCGATACCCATTCGCTGCTGGCTCGCACTGCCGTCAACGAAGGGATTGCCCGGCTCGGCTGGCTCGAATCGCGCCGATCCGAGCGCGTATGGGCGCAGCTCAATGCGGCGCGCCGCGCGTGCGGTACGAATCCCCGTGAGGGTGCCGAACTGCGACACGAAACCGCGGCGAAGCTGAGACATCAGTGCGAAATGCGTATCTTCGTTCGCGCTCTTGCGGGTGCGAACGAAGTTCACCCCCCACGTTTGCTCGCCGGTCGAGGTCTCGTAGCGAAGCTGCGACAACGGAATGCGTAGCTCCGCGCTCCAGCCCAGCGAGTCGAGGCGCACGGCCGACTCCCAGACCGCGTCCCACGTGTCGTCAGAGTCAGTGTCGTTGTACGCGTACTCATCCCGCTGCACGTTGGCCGCCGACACGACGAAGACGTATGCGGTGCGCCGATCGAGCCGCGGATCGAACGCGACGCCGAACCAATCGGCGGCGCCTTCGTCGTCGCGCCGCACGAGCTGCCGCGCAATCTTCTTCGGGTCTGCATCGAACATCCGGGCGGCGACGTAGATCGCCGCATCGTCATAGAGTACGCGCACTTCGGTGCGTTCATCTGCGGCAGCACCCTCAACCGGCGCACGCTGCACGAAACGGCTGGTTACCGCAGCTTGGCTCCACGCGGCATCGTCCAGCTGCCCATCAATGGCAATCGACCCCGTCCGGCGGACCGCTGCGATGGATGGTTTTGCGGCGGATGGTGGCTCCTGTGCAGCGAGCGGGAGGGTCGATGAGGCGCAGACGAGGAACGCGATGAGGGGGCGGAGCATGGGGCGGGGTTGGGGAAGTACGCTTCTTGTAGAATAACAGTCGGTCCGGCACGATAGATTTCAGCTGGTACGGGGTCCTGTCTTCCACTCCTGCCATTCCGGCCATGTCTGCCATCACGAATATCGTCGCCCGCGAGATTCTCGACTCCCGCGGCAATCCCACGCTCGAAGTCGACGTCCACCTCGAGAGCGGCGCTGCCGGACGCGCGGCCGTGCCGAGCGGCGCCTCGACCGGTAAGCATGAGGCGCTCGAGCTGCGCGACGGCGATACCAAGCGCTACCTCGGCAGGGGCGTGTTGAAGGCCGTCCGCAACGTCGAGGTGATCATTGCGCCGGAACTCGATGGCGCTGACGTGACGAATCAGGTCGCCATCGACAACCTCCTCGTGGCGCTCGACGGCACGCAAACCAAGTCCAAGCTTGGCGCCAATGCGATGCTCGGCGTGTCGATGGCCTGTGCACGCGCCGCCGCGATCGATTCCGGCCAGCCGCTCTATCGTTACCTCGGCGGTCCGATGGCGCGCACGCTACCCGTGCCGATGATGAACATCATCAATGGCGGCGCCCACGCGACGAATACCGTGGACTGCCAGGAATTCATGATTGTGCCCGTGGGCGCGACGACCTTTCACGAGGCGCTGCGAACGGGTGCGGAAATCTTTCACGCGCTCAAGAAGGTGCTCGTGAAGCGCAAGTTCGCGACCGGTGTCGGCGATGAAGGCGGTTTCGCCCCCGATCTCGCGAGCGACGAAGACGCCATCAAGATGATCCTCGAGGCGGTGGAGGCCGCGGGCTACAAGCCCGGCTCGCAGGTGGCGATCGCGATCGACTGCGCGGCCAGCGAGCTCTACAACGGTTCGAAGTACGTCTTCAAGAAGAGCGGGGCGAAGACCCGCAGCGCCGATCAGATGGTAGACCTTTATGCCGGCTGGCTCGAGAAGTATCCGATCGTCTCGATCGAGGACGGACTGGCCGAAGGTGACTGGGCCGGTTGGGCCAAGCTCACGGCCGCCATCGGCGACCGGTGCCAGCTCGTGGGTGACGACCTCTTTGTGACGAACCCCGAGTTCCTCGCGCGCGGCATCGACGAGGACGTCGCCAACGCGATTCTCATCAAGCTCAATCAGATCGGTACCGTGAGCGAAACGCTAGAGACGATCGAGATGGCGCGGCGGAACGGGTACCAGAGCATCATCTCGCATCGCAGCGGCGAGACCGAAGACACCTTTATCGCCGACCTCGCCGTTGCGACGAATGCCGGCCAGATCAAGACCGGTTCGGCAAGCCGTTCCGATCGTGTGGCGAAGTACAACCAGCTGCTGCGCATCGAGGCCGAGCTGGGAACCTCAGCGGAGTTCCCAGGCGGGTCGGTGTACGGACTGTAACGGCGAGCGGCACGGCCGCACGCGGTTGCCCGAGCTGGGTGCGGCGCGTCTTTTCGGTTGAGATCTCATGTCTTCCAAATCCGGTTCCCGCACTCCGCTCGCCACGCGCATCGCGATCGCCCTGGCGGCCGTGGCCATCCTGTTCTTTGCGGTGCAGGGCGGCGAGTGGGGCACGCTCGACCTGATCTCGCAGCGGACGCGGATGGCACGGCTTGAGCAGCACGTCGATTCGCTGCAGCACGTGGTCGATTCGCTCAAGGGATATCGCAAACGGCTCGATACCGACCCCGCGCTGCAGGAACGCATTGCGCGCGAAGAGTTCGGCATGGTGCGCGGGAGCAAGGAACTGCTCTACCGCTTCACGGAACCGGCTCGACCGATCAGGTAGTCCACTGACGGCGTGCGGCACCGCGGGCGCGGCACCGTGCGGGGGCGCTGCGGCGCAAGGTGCTCACGCGGCGCAACGTACGACCAGTTCGCCTTGACTGTCGCTCCGCGCGGGCTACTTTTCCTACACTGACGCGGGGTGGAGCAGCCTGGTAGCTCGTCGGGCTCATAACCCGAAGGTCGCGGGTTCAAATCCCGCCCCCGCCATCGGAAAGAGTGGGCACGCGGCCTTCGGGTTGCGTGCCCACTATTTTTCGGTTCAGATTGGCCGTAGGGCAGGGTAGCTCAGGTGGTTAGAGCACGGCACTCATAATGCCGGGGTCGTGGGTTCGAGTCCCACCCCTGCTATGCACGCAACGCTCCGCGCCCCAAGGGGTTGCGGGGCGTTGTGTTTTCTTTATGAACGCGTGCGCGGGGCGCGACGTCTTAGCTGCGCGACGGATGACGCCAAGGTGAGCCGGTCGCTCGGCCCATAGCGTGGCTGCTAGCCGTCATCGCGGTGAAGGCGGGCGCAGCCGACGCTACGGGGTGAGGCCGCGGGCACGCGCCTAGCGGCAGACGGAGGATAGGGGCATTCTAAGCGCTATGCCTTCACAAATAGATCGCCTCAACACCGCGCTCGCCGGTCGCTACCACATCGAGCGCGAGCTCGGCGAGGGCGGCATGGCCACGGTCTATCTCTGCGAGGACGTCAAGCACAAGCGGCACGTCGCGCTCAAGCTGCTGAAGCCCGAACTCGCTGCGGTACTTGGCGCTGAGCGATTCGTGCAGGAGATCACGACCACCGCGGCGCTGCAGCACCCGCATATCCTGCCGCTCTTTGACTCGGGTGCGGCAGACGGGTTTCTGTTCTACGTCATGCCCTTCATCAAGGGCGAGACGCTGCGCGACAAGTTGAATCGCGAGACGCAGCTGGGCGTGGAAGAGGCGGTCCGTATTGCCCGGGAAGTGGCCGATGCGTTGGACTACGCGCACCGGAACGGCGTGATTCACCGCGACATCAAGCCCGAAAACATTTTGATGAATGACGGTCGCCCGATGGTGGCGGACTTCGGGATTGCGCTCGCGGTCAGTGCCGCCGCGGGTGGGCGCATGACGGAGACCGGGCTTTCGCTCGGCACGCCGCACTACATGAGCCCTGAGCAGGCGACCGCGGAAAAGGAAATCACGGCGCGGAGCGATGTGTATTCGGTGGGCTCCGTGCTGTATGAGATGCTCACGGGTCACCCGCCGTTTACGGGCGCGGTGGCGCAGCAGATCATCATGAAGATTATTACGGTCCCCGCGGAACTGGTGACGGTGCACCGGAAGAGCGTGCCGCTCCATGTCGCCGACGCCTTGGCGAAGTCCCTGGAGAAACTCCCGGCTGACCGCTTTGAGAGTGCGAAGGCGTTCGCCGATGCGTTAGGGAATCCGTTGTACCGGAGCGGGGCCGTGCAGGCCTCAGGGATGCACATCGGTGGTGGCACCGGGAGCTCAGGGAGACTCAAAAGCGTTGCCCTCATCTCCTCCGCGCTCGCCGCCGTGTTCATTGGCACCACCCTCTGGGGCTGGCTGAAGCCAGCCGCGGTACCAGTCGTCAGCCGCAATAGCATCAACCTGTGGCAGAACCAGCAGATCCCGGTTGATCGCGTTGCACGCGGACTGGCGATCTCGCCGGACGGCGGGACGGTGGTCTTCATGGATGGCGATGGAAATAGTACACAGCTGTACGTCAAGGAGCGCGACCGGCTCGAGGTCACGGCTCTGGCTGGAACCGCCGGAGTGGTTGGCGCTCCCACGTTTTCGCCAGACGGCGCATGGATCGCATTCGTCACGCGTGACGGCAAGGTGCAGAAAGTGCCCCGACTCGGCGGCTCGGCGATCGCCATCGCCGACTCCGCCGCTACCGGCTTTTCTGCCCTCGCATGGCTAGAGGACGGCACGATTCTGTTTGAGGATGTGCATGCTGACGTCAAGGCCGTGGGGCAGGATGGTGGCATCGCGCGCCATGTGTTGACGAATACGCCGGGCGATTCTGCAAATCGGAACACGCGGTCTCTGGGGAGCGTGCAGGGCGCGAAGGCGGCGCTCGTCGTGGCGTGCGTTCCCGGTTGCGCCACCTCGGAGCTTCGTGTCCTTGACCTCCGGTCGGATCAACCCAAGGTCACGGTGCTGACCACACAAGCCCTGAACGCATGGTCGCTGCCGGGTGGGATCGTTGCGTTTGTGCGGCAAGACGGTGGCGTCTTCGCGGCACCCTTCGATATCAAGACGCTCACGTTCACGCAGCCTCCGACGCCGATGATGAGCGGGGTGCGGACCGGTCTCAGCGCGGCGGATATGGTGGTGTCGGCCAATGGCACCGCCATCTACGTCTCCGGCACCAGCAGCGGGTCCGGCCTAATGGTGGAACCGGTCTGGGTGACTCGGGCTGGGGCGGTGACGCCGATGGATTTGGCGTGGACGATGAACATCTCGCAAAGCCTGAATGGAAACCCGATGGCCCTCTCGCCTGACGGACAGCGCCTCGCCCTGACCGTCGCCCGGACAAACTTGGGCGAGAATGACATCTGGATCAAGCAACTCGACCGCACGTCAGGCACGCTCACCAAGCTCACGTTCGAGGGGAATAACCTCAACCCGGTCTGGACACCGAACGGACAGCGGGTGCTATACGCCGGTGGAGGGCTCCCCCTCCCCCTCCGCAGCCGGCGAGCCGATGGGACCGGTGCCGTGGACACGCTGTTCATGAGCCAGCGTGGTATTTATTCAGTGGTGCTGACACCAGACAGCAACACGTTCCTCCTGCGCCTTACGACCGCTCCTACCGCGGACATTGCCCTATGGCACCGCGGCGATACCGCGACCGTCCCATTGGTTGCGTCACCGGTTTTTGGCGAGAACTCGCCGGCGCTCTCCCCCGATGGGCGGTGGTTGGCGTATACCTCGAACGAATCAGGGCGTAACGAGGTGTACGTACGCCCCTACCCCAACGTGGACGCTGGTCGTTGGCAAGTCTCGCAGGCCGGCGGCGATTCGCCACACTGGTCACATACTGGCCGAGAACTGTTCTATCAAAATGGGGCGAAGGCGCTCGTGGCCGTGGCCGTGGTGCCGGGCGTGACATTCACCTTGGGTGCGCAAGTCACGCTGTTCACGACGAGCGGGTT
>Ga0208942_1000951_pt1 | contig 10936 bp, 10 predicted proteins | sample GreLakmeSU08MSRF_FD_187704 | JGI IMG/M metagenome (GOLD analysis project Ga0208942, IMG submission 187704) | Freshwater lentic microbial communities from great Laurentian Lakes, MI, USA - Great Lakes metaG SU08MSRF (SPAdes) | ecosystem: Environmental > Aquatic > Freshwater > Lake | place: Great...
TGGTGATCCGATTATTGAAGGCGCGAAGATAATGACCAAGCTTTCAGGTCAAAGTGCACCAGGGGCCTTTACGGTGAAGTATCGAGTGGTTGGTGATGACGGACATGTCATTGAAGGGGATTACACCTTTAACGCCTCACCCGACTATGCCGAGGCCGTCCCAACAACTACATCAGCAACTGAAGAGAAAGCATCATTAAATGTTGGAGGAATAGTCCTGGTTTTTTTCCTCATAGTTTTTGTAGTTGGATATGTCATTAAAGAGATAAAGGGTAAGAAATAGTTATGCCAGCTTTTGATCTAGAAATAAATGGTCCAAATACGATTCAAGAGTCAGAGCGTCAAGGAGGTGCGAGATCTCTGTTCTGGCCCTGGGCTGGTGCAAATGTCTCACTCCTAGCCCTGTCCTATGGCTCCTTCTTCCTAGGTTTCGGTATCTCATTTAGACAAGCAACCTTTGCAGCAATCATCGGAACAATCGCATCCTTTCTTCTTGTTGGTGTTAGCTCTCTGGCAGGCAAGCGCTCGAATGCGCCAACCATGGTTCTTGCGCGAGCCTCTTTTGGAGTTAAGGGCAGCATCGTTCCAGGCGTGCTTTCATACTTTATTTTTGTTGGATGGGAAACAGTTTTAGTCTCACTCGCAACGCTGGCAACAGGAACGGTTTTCTCTCGAATTGGGGGAGTAGATCAGAATCTAGCTTTGATCATTGGCTTCGTAATTGCTGTATCACTTACTGTTTTTGGCGGCGTTCTAGGATTTAGCGTAATTATGAAATTACAGAAGCTTCTAACTGTAATCACTGTGGCAATGACTGTTGTTTATATTGCTCTAACTATAGACACTGTTAATTGGAGCGCGGTTACAGCAATCAAGGATGGTCCAACTCAAGGTTTCATCGGTGCGCTCATATTTGGCATTACAGGTATTGGACTTGGTTGGGTTAATTGCGCAGCAGATTACTCACGCTATTTACCAAGAACTGTTTCAAGCAAGGCTGTTGTGGGGTGGACTGTATTCGGCGCTTCAGTTGTTCCGATTGCTTTAGTAATTTATGGAGCTGCCTTGTCAGCTAGTAGTAAGGACCTAAGTGCAGCGATTGCGATGGATCCAATCGGTGCTCTCACATCACTCCTTCCAACATGGTTCCTAATTCCATTTGCACTCATTGCGATATTGGGATTAGTAGGTGGAGCAATTCTTGATCTTTACTCTTCAGGTCTAGCACTTGTTTCAATTCGCGTTCCAATCAAACGTTACCAAGCTGCAATTATTGATGCACTCATAATGCTTGCAGGCTGCATCTATATTGTCTGGATTGCTGACAACTTCTTCTATCCTTTCCAAGGCTTCTTGATCACGCTGGGTGTGCCAGTTGCAGTGTGGTCAGCGATCTTTGTTGCAGATGTCATTATGCGAAAAAAGCCATACACCGAGAAGGATTTGTATGACGAGCAAGGAATCTATGGATCAATCAACAAAGGATCTATTGCATTGATGCTTATTGGAACAATTGTTGGGTGGGGATTTGTGACAAATACCTTCGCGTCGTGGTTATCGTGGCAGGGATATTTCCTGGGTGTAATTGGTGGGAAAGAGGGTCCATGGGCGTTTGCTAACGTGGGCGTGATATTTGCTCTTCTTATTGGTTTCTTTGGACACATCATGCTGGCTAGAAAAACTATTGCGAAGCAGGAGTCCGTCTAAGCCAGATGTAGCCAACTAGACCCGAAAGGATTGCTGAGATAAATAAGCCAAGGCGAACCTCATTGAGTTCGGCCTCGCTAGTAGCGGCAATTTCAGCAATTACTAGGGAAACTGTCATACCCATTCCGGCTAACGCACCGATTCCTGCAATCTCCTTAATATTCAGAAAAGCCTTGGCTCCGAGCTTGATAGCAATCCAAGCAAAGAGTGCGATACCTACAATTTTTCCAACGCCGCGAGCAAGTACTAATGCAATCGTGGTCTGAGAGGTAAAACTGGCTAGATCAATATTCAAAGGGATGTTCACAGCAATTATCATAGGGACGATGAAATAGGTTGAAACTGGAGTTAAAACTTTAATCGCCTTGTTCAATTGCGGTTTTGTAAGTGGAAGAAGTGCTCCTAGTGCTGCAGCACCTAATGTTGCTAGTGCTTTTTCTGGATGCAAATCATCTCCATAAAAGACGCCAAGTACTACAAGTGAGAATAGATCATCAGCAATAGCCAAGGTGAGCAAGAAAATCCGTACTTGTGGTGGGACGCGCTTTCCAAGCAAGGCTAAAACACCTATAGCTAAGGCGATATCAGTTGGCATTGCGGTGGCCCAAACATGTGAACCAGGATTTATCGAAAGAAAAATAAGTGCAGGAAAGATCATTCCGCCCAGGGCTGCAACGATTGGAACTATCGCAGATTTAAGATCCTTTAGGCCGTGCTTGATTTCCAATCCGACTAAGAAGAAGAAGATTGCGATCAGAACATCGATGAACATGTCCTTAATCTACTGGAAGCGGACACAACAAAGCCCGCCTTTTTAAGGGGCGGGCTTTGTTCTAACTGATTTCTTAGATGTCGTAGTACAGCTCAAACTCTGCTGGGTGAGGGCGTAGTCGAACGTAGTCAACTTCTTCCTTACGCTTGAATGCAATCCAAGTGTCAATCAGATCCTTAGCGAACACTCCACCCTTTGTTAGGAACTCGTTGTCCCGCTCTAGGTTGTTAAGAACTTCATCTAGTGAACCAGGAACCTGAGGAATTGATGCCGCCTCTTCGCCTTCTAGTTCGTAGAGATCCTTATCCACTGGAGCAGGTGGTTCGATCTTGTTCAAGATTCCATCAAGACCAGCCATAAGCATTGCTGCGAATGCTAGGTATGGGTTTGATGATGGATCTGGGCAACGGAACTCAATGCGCTTTGCCTTTGGATTGGATCCTGTAATTGGGATACGGATACAAGCTGAACGGTTACGCGCTGAGTACACAAGGTTTACAGGTGCTTCATAGCCTGGAACTAAGCGTCGGTATGAGTTAACCGTTGGGTTAGTAAATGCTAGAAGTGATGGTGCGTGCTTTAGCAGACCACCGATGTACCAACGTGCCATGTCTGAAAGATCGCCATATGTGCCTGCTTGGAAGAACAGTGGCTTTCCATCTTTCCATAGTGATTGGTGAACGTGCATACCGGAACCGTTATCTCCGAAGAGTGGCTTTGGCATAAACGTTGCAGTCTTTCCACCTTGCCAGGCAGTGTTACGAATAACGTACTTGAACTTCATTACATCATCGCCTGCGCTAAGAATGTCCGTGAAACGGTAGTTAATTTCCATTTGACCAGCGGTACCAACTTCGTGGTGCGAGCGCTCAACAAGAAGTCCTACCTTGCCAAGTTGCATAACCATTTCATCTCGAAGATCTGCGAATTGATCTGTTGGAGAAACTGGGAAGTAACCGCCCTTTACGCGGGTACGGTATCCACGGTTAGGTGTTCCATCAGCATCGTATTCAACGCCGGTGTTCCATGCTCCTTCATATGATTCAATCTCGTGAACAGCTGAGTTAATTGTTGTCTTGAAACGTACGCTATCGAAAACATAAAATTCTGCTTCTGGTGCAAAGAATGCTGTGTCAGCAAATCCAAGCGAACGCATGTAATCAACAGCCTTTGCAACAACTCCGCGAGGATCACGGCTATATGGCGTGTTATCTACTGGATTGTGAACAGAGAAAATAATAATGAGGGTTTTTTCTTTACGGTATGGATCCATGTATGCAGACTCTGGCACTGGCAAGAGCTTCATATCTGATTCATTGATTGTTTGGAACCCGCGAATAGATGAACCATCAAACATTAGGCCATCGGTAAATACCGCTTCATCAAATGATTCAACAGGAACGTTGAAGTGATGCTGGATGCCAGGTAAATCTGTAAAGCGGACGTCAACAAGTTTGACATCCTCTTTCTTAATGTATGCAAAGATTTCTGCTGCGTTCTTAAACATGCTTCTCCCAATTTCACATGTGATGCGCTAAATCTCTCATCATTGAGCCTTGCGCGCTTTGAGTAGTTGAACACTAGGTCCATAGGGTGAAATTGACATAACCCGCTTGTTAAATCCATGTTACGTCTGGGCTGATTGCCAGTTACCCTTGCCACATGAGCTTTCAATTCAAGCGTGTAACCCTCGGTCGCCGCTTTGCCGCCTTAATGGTCGACTGGTTAGCCTGCTACTTCATCGTGGCCGCCTCTGCCGGAGGTGTGGGTGCGATGGCCCCAAATCGCTCACTGGCGGTTCTAGCTCTTTTCTTTGCCGAGATATCAATCCTCTCGGCGCTTCAAGGGGCAACTCTGGGACACAAAATCTTCGGAATTCGCATCATTCGATTTGCCGATGGGGGAGCGATTTCTCCGATTCAAGCCCTGATTCGTTCAGCGTTGCTAGTAACAGTAATTTTTGCGATCACCTTTGATGAAAACGGTAGAGGAATGCACGAGCGATTGAGCGGCTCTGTTTTAACTAGAGGTTAGCGACCCTTAGGTGCTCGAGTTGGCATCGGTCCCTTTGGAATTGGCATAGACATTCCGCCAACAGCCTTTAAGCGCGCACGTACTTCGCGCATTTGATGAGCAGATAACTTCTTTGGAAGACGACGCATGTGACGTTGCAGCTTCTGAATTGGGATTCGGCCATCTTCTTTTCCAACAAGAATCTCAATAACAGGAACTCCTGGTGCAAAACGTTCGGCTTTTTTCTTTTCATCAGCCATCATCTGTCGAACAGATTGAGAACCTTCACCCGTTAAGACAATTCCGGCGCGACCAACACTGCGATGCACCATGTCTTGATTACGAGCCACAGCTACCGCCGGAGTTGTTGTCCATCCTTTGCGAATGGCCATCAAGACACTTGCGCCGGCACCGATTTGCCCATCAATTGCAGCGTAAGCAGCTGTTCCGGCTTGGCGAGTGAAAAACAAAAGAGTAAGTAGTGCGGCAAGAGGTAAGGAGATAAAAGCAAAGTAGACAGGATGATCAACTGCTGCGCCAACACCGATTCCGATCGCCCATGACGCCAGAAAAATGCTGACTAGTGCTACTGAGATCCAAGGCTTAACCTGCTTGGTGACCTTATAAGCATCACGAATGGTTTGAAAACGAGGAGTCTTGATCTTCTTTTCTTTAGCTTTTCTCTTAAACATACTCTTAGTTTAGTGGGGCAGGGGCGGTTCCACCAAGACGTACTGGCGCCCAGCGCTGGCCCACGTGGCTATCAGGGTATTTCTCTTGGACATCACGCAACAATTGGATCATTACTTCGCGCAGATGCGCTTCAGCGACCTCAACATCAGTATCGCGAGAGTAGGAAATTGGCTCACCGAAAGAAACAGTGACAGGAATTTTGCCCCGCTTAAAACTTGGTTTAACACCCTTTGTATAGACGCGCTGACCACCCCACACAATTGTGGGTATCACGGGAACACCAGCACCTATCGCTAAGCGAACCGCTCCAGATTTCAACCCCTTGATTTCAAAGCTTGTTGAAATTGTTCCTTCAGGAAAGATGCCAATAATTTCACCAGATTTAAGGGCGCGCAATGCGGCAACAAAAGATGCAGAGCCATTACTGCGGTCAACATTGATGTGGTGCATTCCGCGCAGCAGAGGTCCAGCTACCTTGTTATCAAACAACTCTTTCTTGGCCATGAAACGCACGTAGCGTTTAGCTGGTAAGGCTGCGGTCCCGGCGAGTGCGAAATCTAAATAACTTGTGTGATTGATGGCAAGAATTGCGCCACCCTTACGAGGGACATTGTCCTGTCCTTGAAAATCAAAATTAAATCCTAGGTATTTCCAGAAGGTCTTCACGAGAACAATTACTGGGGGATAGACCAGATCAGCCACGAGCCGCCTTCTTTTCCATGGCTTGCTTATATAGACGCCCAGCACGGTAAGAAGAGCGAACAAGTGGTCCACTCATTACCCCCAAGAAACCTATTTCTTCTGCTTCTTGTGCCAGTTCAACGAACTCCTGTGGCTTAACCCAACGCTCCACTGGGTGGTGCTTATTGGTAGGACGTAAATATTGTGTGATTGTGATCAGATCACAGCCTGCACTGTGTAGATCTACAAGTGCCTGTGACACTTCTTCTCGTGTTTCGCCTAGACCAAGAATCAAGTTAGATTTTGTGATCAAACCAAAGTCCTGAGACATTCTCAAAACGCGCAATGACTTTTCATAGGTAAAGGCGGGACGAATTTGCTTGAAAATACGTGGAACGGTTTCAAGATTATGGGCAAAAACTTCCGGCCTGGTTTCAAAGATCGGGTTCAGTAAATCAGGATTTGCATTGAAATCTGGGGCCAACATCTCAACACCGGTTCCGGGATTTAACTCGTGGACTTTACGGATCGTCTCTGCATATAGCCAGGATCCTTCATCTTCAAGATCATCACGGGTAACACCGGTTATGGTCGCATAACGCAACCCCATAGTCTTAACAGACATTGCAACTTTGAATGGTTCAGCACGGTCAATTGCTAGTGGCTTTCCTGTATCAATGTTGCAAAAATCGCATCGACGAGTACAACGATCTCCACCGATTAAGAAAGTTGCTTCCTTATCTTCCCAACATTCAAAGATGTTAGGGCAAGCCGCTTCTTGGCAGACGGTGTGTAGACCCTCGGATTTAACAAGACTATGAAGTCGTGTGTATTCAGGACCCATATTTGCTCGGGTCTTAATCCATTCTGGCTTTCGCTCGATTGGTGTTTCGGCATTACGAGCTTCAATGCGAAGAAGCTTGCGACCTTCAGGTGCCATTGTCATGCGCTCACCTTTTTCAATGATTCAAGTACATGTCGCTCTACTAGTGGTAAAACTTCATCAATTGTAATTGACCGGCCAAGCTCTATCTCTAGTGATGTGACATCAGCATCTACAATTCCACAGGGCACAATCTGTCTAAACGCCGCAAGATCGGGATTAACATTTAATGCAAAACCATGCATTGTCGTACCTTTTGCTACGCGAATTCCGATCGCTGCAATTTTCCTGTCGCCTCGAGCATCTTGAATCCATACACCAGAGCGTCCCTCAATCCGGATCGCAGTGACACCTAAATCAGCACACACCAGAATGAGTGCGGCTTCAATTTCGCGAACAAAGCCCACAAGTTCAGTAGGTTTTAGCAATTTCACAATTGGATATCCAACAAGTTGGCCTGGACCATGCCAGGTGATGCGGCCTCCGCGGTCAACATCGATAACAGGAGTGCCATCAGTAGGGCGTTCTGCATCTTCGGTTCGGCGGCCCGCCGTATACACGGAAGGGTGCTCAAGCAATAACACAGTATTAGGGCGTGAACCAGAGGCAATATCTGCGTGAATTTCTCGTTGCAGATCCCAGGCCTTTTGATAATCGACTAATCCGTGGCGCGAAAGTGTGATGGATGCTGCGGATTGAGTTTCAAGGACTGGCACACGCATAGCCTAAAGGTAGGCTTTGCTTCTTACCAATTCAAGGTCGAAAGGTCTCACACAGTGTCGTCTGCATCAATAAGGAAGAGCCGCCGCCCACTTGCCTATGCACTACTGATTATTTTCTTGTGGTTTGGCGCAAGTGGCGTTTTTGGACCCCTTTTTGGCAAGCTTTCGACGGTCCAAGAAAATGACAATTCAGCCTTTTTGCCAGATAGCGCTGAATCGACTCAGGCAGCAAAAATTATTGAGAAGTTTAATCAAGATCAAAATCAGAACATACCGACCTTAGTTCTCTATGTTGGAGAAGTAGATGAATCCAAAATCGCCGCTCTCAACGCTCATCTCGCACAAATTGGTTCTGAGAAAATCATTGGCACAGATATTCCGATCTCAACATACTTAAATGAGAATGAGCAAATTTTTGCTTTTCCTTCCGAAGATGGCAAAGCCCTTCTTGTCAATCTGCCCTTTAAATCTGAAATCGCAACTGACTTATTACCAAACGACAAACCTGCATTGCCTGGAGTGATAGAAACACTGAGAGAAGACTCAGCAGAATTCGCAAAAAGTGTGGGATTGGTTTCAAATGTCACCGGAATTGGCGCACTACTGGGAGATTTGTTTGGAGCCTTTGAAGGCATTGACTCCTCATTACTTCTGACGACATTGGGTGTGGTTGCACTTATTCTGATCGTTGTCTATCGATCACCAATCCTTTGGATTTTGCCACTGTTTTCCGCGGTCATTGCATTATCAACCGCTGGTGGTCTTGTTTATCTCCTGACCAAGAACAATGTCATCGACCTTAACGGACAGTCCCAAGGAATTCTTTCAGTCCTGGTGCTTGGCGCTGCAACAGATTACGCGCTTCTATTGATCTCTCGTTACCGCGAAGAGTTACACCATCATGATCATCCTGTAGATGCGATGAAGGCGGCATTAAAGGGTGTCTTTGAACCAATCGTGGCATCTGGTGCAACGGTAATCTCTGCGTTATTGGTATTGTTGCTGAGCGATCTTTCTGGAAACCGCGGATTAGGTCCGGTTGGAGCAATCGGTATTGCAGCAGCTGTCGTGACGATTCTTACCTTGCTGCCTGCACTCTTGATCGCATTCGGTCGCTGGGTTTTCTGGCCGCGAATTCCTAGAAATGATGATGTTAATTCTCAACTTACTGGCACGTGGGCCAAGATCGGTACGGCAGTTGAGAAGCGTCCACGCAAACTCTGGATTCTCACCGCGATCCTTCTTTCAATTTTGGCAGGCTTTTCAACAACTCTTAACGCACGGGGATTATCTACAGCCGATGCATTCACGCAACGCCCTGATTCAGTTGTTGGTCTTGAACGATTGGCTGAGCACTTCCCAGGAGGATCAGGACAACCAACAGAGGTAATTGTCCCTGAAGGACTTGTCGTCTCAGTTTCAGCAGCATTAGAAAACGTTGAAGGCGTTTCATCAGTTGAACCAATGCGCATAACACCTGTTATCCCTGGGCAACCACTTTCTGAAGTAAAGGTAGTTGATGGATTAGTTGTTCTAAACGCAACTCTGGCTCTTAATCCGGACTCAGTAGAAGCGCGTGAAATCATTCCTATTATTCGAAAAGCTGTTCACACCATTGATCCAAAGATTCTTGTTGGAGGAAGTACTGCTGTCGCATTTGACACAGATGTTTCGGCAAATCGGGACAACCGCACAATTATCCCAATTGTTTTGGTTCTCATTACTTTAATTCTTGGCCTTCTCTTGCGCAGTATTTTGTCGGCGGCTTTGCTCTTGGGAACTGTCGTTTTATCCTTCTTTGCAACACTAGGTGCATGCCAGCTTGTCTTTGAACACATCTTCGGGTTCAAGGGGGCTGACACCTCGTTCCCACTGTTTGCCTTCATCTTCTTGGTGGCGCTAGGTATTGATTACAACATTTTCTTGATGACTCGTGTGCGAGAAGAAAGTGCCAAGATCGGAACTCGGGCTGGTGTAATCAAGGGATTAACTGTTACGGGTGGTGTTATTACTTCTGCAGGAATCGTGTTAGCTGCAACATTTGGAGTGTTGGGAGTACTGCCACTGGTGTTCTTAGCAGAACTGGGTTTTGCAGTCGCATTCGGTGTTCTGCTTGATACTTTGATTGTCCGCACGATATTAGTACCCGCACTCGTCCACGACATAGGTGGAAAAGTCTGGTGGCCTTCTAAGTTACAGAACAGTTAAGTATGAGCTTACGTGTTGGTATCGCGGGGTATGGATTAGCCGGGCGATACTTTCACGCACCATTGCTTAAGGGATGTGGCTTTGATGTTGCTGCTATACAAACTGGAAATCCAGAGCGTTCAGCACATGCACTCTTAGATTTTCCAAACACCACAGTTGTTGCAACTATTGAAGAGTTGGTGGCACAGCAGCTTGATCTAGTAGTTGTGGCATCAGCAAATTTGGTTCATGCCCAACACGCCCTAGCCGCGATAAAGGCGGGTATCCCTGTTGTTGTCGATAAGCCGATGGGTCGCACCCTTGCTGAGACGCAAGAGATTGTTGCCGCTGGCGAAACTGCCGGTGTTTCGGTTTCAACTTTCTTTAATCGCCGCTGGGATAGTGACGCCCTAACAATTAAGAGGGTTTTAGCAAGTGGAGTACTGGGTGATGTTCACCGACTAGATTCGCGTTTTGAAAGATTTAGACCAGATCTAAATGTAACGTCATGGCGGGAGAACATGTCTGCTGCCGATGGAGGCGGGCAACTATTAGATTTGCAACCCCATTTGATTTCAACTGCTATCGATTGGTTTGGCAGGGCAGAACTTGTTACCGCCACAGTTCGCTCACTTCGTGGGGGAGCAGATGATGATTCCGTCTTGGTTCTACAGCACGAGAGTGGTGTGACTTCCTATCTTTCAGCAAGTGCCGTTGTTGGTGCATCTGGTCCCCGTATTCGTATATTGGGTACCAAAGGAGCGCTAGTTATAAGTGATTTAGATCCGCAGGAGGCTCTTTTGCGCGCGGGTAAGTTTCCAGAAAATGGAACCTGGACTCACCCAACTACCTCGCAAGCATTCCTCCATCGCGGAGATCTTGTTGAAGAGATTGAGTCCATTCCAGGAAATTACGGCCATTTCTATAAGGCAATTGAATTAGCAATCACGACAGGTGCGCCATGGCCGATCCCTAATTCAGATGCACTGTTAGTTGCGGCATTAATTGATCAAGCCCGTGAAATTGGTACACGTGCACACTGAAGTTCTGATTGTTGGTGCGGGTTTAGCAGGCTTAAGTGCAGCAATTCATCTGGAAGCTGCCGGGGTTGATGTAAGAGTCATTGAGTCATCAGATCGCGCGGGTGGTCGAGTAGCAAGTGATGTTATAGACGGATTCATTTGTGATCGCGGGTTTCAACTAATAAATGCGCAATACCCGGCGTTGCAAGAGCTCAATGTGATCAAAGAATTGGATTTTATTGAAGCTCCTAGAGTG
>Ga0208942_1000952_pt1 | contig 10927 bp, 3 predicted proteins | sample GreLakmeSU08MSRF_FD_187704 | JGI IMG/M metagenome (GOLD analysis project Ga0208942, IMG submission 187704) | Freshwater lentic microbial communities from great Laurentian Lakes, MI, USA - Great Lakes metaG SU08MSRF (SPAdes) | ecosystem: Environmental > Aquatic > Freshwater > Lake | place: Great...
GGACGCGACGTTCTTCGTTTCCAATGGGTCCTTCACGTAGTCGTAAAGCTCCAGGTCGGCAGCGGCGGCGGCGGTGCCGGGGACTTTCCATTCCACCAGCCGGAATTGCGCGGTGCGGACGGCGCGACCGATGCGCTCGCCGCGGGGATAAACGTGGAAGATGTGATTCTTCGTGCCGAGATCCGGGTCGCGCAACTCCGCCAAAAAACTTTTGCCATCGAGGCCTTGCGGCACCTGCGGCGCGGGCAGGCCGGCGAGTTCGGCCAGCGTCGGATATAAGTCCACGCTCTCGACGAGCGCGTTGGTCGCACGCGTGCCGGGCTTCGTCACGCCGGGCGCGGAGACGATGAGCGGAATGCGTGTGGCCTGCTCGTAGTTGCTGTGCTTGCACCACCAGGCGTGGTCGCCGAGATGCCAGCCGTGATCGCCCCAGAGCACGATGATGGTGTTCGAGGTGAGCGCGAGCCGATCCAGCTCGTCGAGCACGCGGCCGAGCTGCGCGTCCATGAAGCTGACCGCCGCGTGATAACCGTGGATCAACGTGCGCGCCTGCTCGTCGGTCACGGGGCCGGTTGTCGGCATGTCACTGTATTGGCGCAGCTCGCCCCAGATGGGGGGCGCGTATTTCGGCGCGCCTTCCGGCGGCGTGCGCAAGGACGGCACGGTGAAGGCGGCGCGGTCGTAGAGGTCCCAATATTTTTTGGGCGAGCAAAACGGCAAGTGCGGTTTGAGAAAACCGACGGCGAGAAAGAACGGCTCGTTGGGTTTCGCCTTCGCGCCTTGCAAACGACGGATGGCCTCGTCGGCGATTTTTCCATCGGGATAGTCGGTGTCCGGCACGGCGGGGGATTCATAGGCGGCGCCGCGCGGCAGATTGGCCGGGCTGCGGTTGGCGAAGAACGCCTCTTCGCGCGTGAGCGGCTGGCCGTCCTTGCTGGCCGGCAGCACGTAGGCGATCGACTTCTCCTGAAAGTGCGGGACGCTCCACGACGCCGGATCTTCGTGGTTGCCGTGGCCGACATGGAAGATTTTCCCCAGCGCCTCGGCGCGATAGCCGTGCTGGATGAAATATTGCGGGAGCGTGACAGCCTTCGGGGAGGCCCGGCGGAAATTCGTCCCCAGATCGTAGATGCCGAGCGTGGTCGGGCGCACGCCGGTCAGCAGCGAGTTGCGCGACGGCGCGCAGACGGCCTGGTTGCAATACGCGCGCTCGAAGACCACGCCGCGCGCCGCCAGGCGGTCGATGTTCGGCGATTTGACGAGCTTGTCGCCGTAGCAGCCGAGCACGGGCTTGAGGTCATCAACGGCGATGAAGAGGACGTTAGGCCTGGGCGCGGCGGCCGCGTGCGAGAACCACGGCAGACAGAGCAGACACGGAAGGAACAGGCGCAACAATTTCATGCTGTGCGATCAGGATGACGGTCGGGACTTCGGGGTCAAGGCGCATTTGGCGCGCGGAGCAGTTGAATCAAGTCCGCCATGTCCTGATGGCTCAGGCCGGACTCGAGTCCTTCGGGCATGAGCGAGACGTTCGCGCCGCGCAACTCCGCGATGTCGGTGCGCAGCACCACGCGCGTCGTCGCGTCGGCCAGCTTGAAGGTGATGCTGTTGCCCGTCTCGGCGGCGATGAGGCCGTAAAGCTCGGTGCCGTCCGCCAGCCGGCAATGGTAGGCGTGGAAGCCGGGCTGCACATCGGCGCTCGGATCGAGGATGTTTGCCAGCAATTTCTCCGGCGGGTGCCCAACGACGGAGCGCAGGTCGGGGCCGACTTCTTTGCCGGCCCCGCCGTGCTGGTGGCAGTTGAGGCACAGTTTCGTGAACACGGCCCCACCGCGCGTGGCGTTGCCGGTGAGTTTCAGCGCGGGCTGGAACTGCGCGATGACCTGCGTGCGGCTGGAAGCACCGGCCGGGTTGAAGACTTTCCCGGCCAGATCGCGCACGCGGGCCGACGTGTGCTGGAGCAACTGGCTGCGGCGCGTGGCATCGAGTGCAACCGCGCCGTTCTTCTGCGCGTGTTCGAGCAACGCGAACGTCCAGGGTTCGCGGGAGAAGAAAGCGCCGAGCGCGGCGGCGCGGGTCTCTGGAGAGAACGACGGCCAGCCCTTCAACAGGATGCTGGGCACCGAGGCGTCCGCCGTCATGGCCAGCGCGTGGATCGAGTCGCGCTGGAGTTCGCCGGACTGGCGCGGGGCCAACCAAGTGGAGAGCAGCGCCAGCGTGTCGGCGCGGCGCGCGGGATTCCGGGCGAGGAGCACCGCGGCGGCGGCGCGACGGGCGGTGGGCTGTGATTCATCCGGAGCCGTGCGCGCGGCGGCGGTGAACATCGCTTCGGCGCCCGCGAGTTGCCGGGCCAATGCATCGTCGCCGGTGGTGACCAACGCGAGACTTGTTTTCCGGCGGCCCAGCATGTCGAGGAACTGGCTGAACACCGTCATCTGCGCGGCGGTGAAATTGTTCTCCGGCGCGGTGAGCGTGGGCGCGAGCAGCGCGGCCAGGGCATCGCGCTGGTTCAGTCCGAGCGTGAGATTCACAAGCGCTTCGGCGAGCGGCGCGAGGGCGGGATCGGCGGCGCGACCCGTGGCTTCCACCAGCGCGCGGGTGTGGGGGACGGCGGAACTCATCACGGCGGCGAGCAGAAAGCTGTCGGAGCAATTGGCGACGGCGAGACGCCCGAGCGCTTTGCCGGCGTTCGGGTCGTTCCATTCTCCGAGCGTGAAGGCGAGCTGAAGACGAACTTTGGCGTCCGGGTCATCGACCAGTTTTGCCGCAGCCGTGATGACTTCGGACGCGGTTTGTTTCTCGGCCAGGCGCAGCGCGTTCTCGCGGAGGCCGGGATGCGGATCGCCAAGCGCGCGGGCGACGCTGGCGGCGGAGAGAGCGCCGAGGCCGTCGAGAACGCAGAGCGCGTGCAGGCGGGCGAGCGGGTTCGGGCTTGCGGCGGCGAGTTTGGCGAGCGGTGCAGCGGCGGCCTTGTCGGCACGCCAGAGGAGCATCATGTGCGCTTTGTCGCGCTGCCATTCGTTTGGCGAATCGAGCGCGGCGACGAGTTCGGCCGTGCTGAATTTGTCGAGGCGCGTCAGTTTGCGGGGCGGCGTGCCGGTGGGGAACACGCGATAGATGCGCCCTTTGTCGTCGCCAAGACGGTATTGGGGGAGCAACTCGGCGCGGCCATGTGCGGGCAGCCAGTCCGGGTGCTCGATCATGGCGCGATACATGTCCACCACCCAGAGCGCGCCGTCGGGACCGGTGCGCGTCATCACCGGACGGCACCAACGGTCTTCGCTGGCGAAGAAGTCCGACTTCTCCTCGCCGGCGGCGCGGTGCGCGGCGAAGGTCACGCCATCCTGGGTGACGATGTTTCGTTGCACGAGATTATGGAACGGCTCGCAGGTGAAAGCCTGCATTTCATTTCCTGCGCCCGGCGGACTTTTCCCGAAGAGCAGTTCATCACGATAGATGGTCCCGCTGCAGGCCGAGGTGAAATGGCCGGCCTCGTTGAACGAGTGAAAGCGTTTCTCGGGCGAACTCACCGGCCACACCTTGGGACTCAGCGGCACGACGACTTGGCGCGTCGGGTCGGGCGCGGCGACGTGCGGGTTGCGGCGGAGGTAATGGTCGGCGAGCACGTAATGCCAGAGCGGACGAATGTTCTGCGTGCCGAACCAGTGGCCCCAGTCGTCGCGATTGCGGCCGAACTGCGACGGTCCGCTCTCCGGCTCCAGTTCACCGGTGTCGGGCCGGAAGCGGAAGTCGAGCGCGCCGACGGCCACGTCCTTGCCGGCGCGGCTCGAACGCAGCTTGTTGCCCGCGCCGTGGCCGCGATGATGCCCGCCCGCCGCGCAATACACCCAGCCGTCGAGTCCCCAGCGCAGGCCATTGGCGCGAAGCTGCTGGTTGCCCTGGAGCAATCCGCTGATGAGCACTTCGCGGCTGTCGGCCTTGCTGTCGCCATCGGTGTCGCGGAGGAAAAGAATTTCCGGCGCGGCGGTGACGATCACGCCGTCGCGCCAGATCAGCAGGCCGGTGGGAAAACTGAGGCCATCGGCGAAGATGGTGGATTTGTCGTAGCGTCCATCGCCGTCGGTGTCTTCAAGCACGCGCACGCGACCGCCGGGTTTGCCCTTTCCATCCAGGCCGAGCGGGTAGTCGGCCATCTCGACGATCCAAAGCCGGCCATCGGGCGACCAGTCAATCGCCACCGGATCCATCGTGAGCGGTTCGCTGGCGACGAGATCGATGCTGAAGCCCGGAGTGAGATGAATCTTGCGCATCGACTCAAGCGGGGAAAGCGGGGCCGGCGCAGGAATCACGCCGGGCGGAACCGCTTTTTCCGGCGGGGCGGCGGTGGGTGTATCCGCCGACTGTCCGGAAGCCTGATGGAGCTGCGCCGCCTCCGCCGGAGTGAGCGCACGATCGAAGAGCGCGAACTCGGCCATGTGCCCGGCCAGCGGCGCAAACTGGTCACTCCGCGCGCCGACGAAAAAGTCGGTGACGCCCGGGGCGGTCGCGTCCGCCGCGCCCTCGAACTCGGGCTTTCCATTCAACCACGCCGTGACGCGCCCGGCATCGCGCACGAGCACGACGTGATTCCACGTCCCCGGCGCAATCACCGTCCGTCCGCTGACGAGCTGATCGCGTTCGTTGCCGTTGAAAAAAAACAGCCGGCCCGCGACGCCGGGCAGGTGGCTGCCGCCTATGCCGAGATGGTCGCCCGGAGCGAGCTTGTGCAACTTCGGACCGCGCGAGAAAAAGTAGGCGGTGACCGGACGGGCGGTGTTGGCGGTGTGGTTGCGGAACCAGCAGGAAACGGAAAGGGCGCCGGCCGGCTTGGGCAGGTTCGCCGCGATGCGCCCGCCGTTGAAGGTGGCGAAGGCTTCGGCGGAAAGGCTAACGCCGCCTTCGATTGCGCCGCCGGTTTTGTTCGGCGAGGCATCGGGAACCGGGCGGGCATCCGGAGTGTTCAGGTGCCAATAGACCGCGGGCTTGAGCGCCAGAATCGCGTTGGAGTAACTGGCGGGAAACTGCGGCGGCTGCGCTCGGTTGGCGATCTGCTTTGCCTCACGAGCCTTCTCAGCAGCGGCCGCCGCGCGCTGGTCGGATAGACCGGCCGCCTTCCAGTGGGCCGCCATTTCGTCGGTGCTCAACGCGCGGTCGAACACGGCGATTTCATCAAGCCGGCCCTCGAAACGAAACGGGCTGTCGGCATCACCGCCGAAATAAAGTGGTGCGGCCTGGGCGGCGGGTCGGGTTTCAGCGCTGATTTCAGGATTCGCTTCCCCGTCGAGATGGACGGTGACTTTGCGGCCGGCGCGGACGAGCACGAGATGGTGCCAGTCTTTCAGGGCGAGTTCGGATTTACCAACGAGCGTCGGCCCCGCTCCGTTCTGGAAATAGAGCCGGCCGGGCAGAGCGTCGCTCTGGCCGGTGATGCCGAGCGAGTCACCCTGGCCTTCACCACGGGCGAACACCACGCCCGTCACGGCGCGCACGCCGGCGGGCAGTCCATTCCACAACCACAGCTCGACGGAATAGTTTTCGCCAAGCGGAACGTTCGCGCGCAGGCGTCCGCCGGCAAAATGCGCGGCGCGGTTGATCTGGCCGGGGCCGGAAAATTTTGACGGCGTGAGTTGCGGCTGCGGAGAAACGCCGCTGCCGCTGCCGGCGCCGGGGAGAAAGAAGGCGACGCCATTTTCATAGGTCGCATTGCGGTTTGCGCCCGTGGCGTCGTGGGCCGTCGGGCCGGACATTTCATTCAGCCTCCAGTAGGCGGAGGGTTTGGCGGCCAGCACGGCTTCGGCATAGGGGCCGCGCAGTTCGATGAACGGCCGGCGTGGTTTGCCCGCGACCTGTTCCAGGAGGCCGAGGAGCGCTTCGACGATCTTCGGTTCGGCGTTGGTCTCGAGTCCGGCGGTGCGCGCGGCCCAGGTGGTGTAGCCGCCGAGATGATGCTGTTCCGGCGGCGGGATGTAGCCCTCGGCACCGTTGGCAAGTTCGATATTGAAGGTGGCGGGGAACGGGCTTAGGGCCTTCAGCTTGAGGCCGGTGATGGCGAAGACTTCATTGGGCAGCGCGGCAATGCCGAGTTCGCCGATGCGGAGCGCCTGGACTTTCAATTCGGTGCGCGGGCGGTCGTGGAGGTAGATGGCTTCGAGCGCGTAAATTTCCGCCTGCGACTGCGGGAGCCTGTTGCCGAGCTTCAACGCCATGCCGCGCGCCCAGGCGAGACGCTGTTCGTCCGGCATACGATAGCCGAGCTCGAGTTTGCGCTCGGCCATCTGGAGCGGGGCCGAGTCCTGCCACTTGATGCCACGGACCATTTCGGCGACGCGTTGCGCGATCTCTTTCGCGTAGGCGTCGTAGCCGATCTCGTGCTTCGGCGCGCCGTAGTCCATCCACATCAAATCGCCGCTGGTGCCCTGCGACATGATGCCGACGAAGGTGTCGTCCGCGCCGAGCATGGTCGCGAGGTGCCGGGCGAAGCGGCCGTAGTAATCCGACGAGAGCAGCGGCGAGCCGTAGTAGTGCTGGGAGTAGTTCGCGAGGAGGGCGAGGGGTTTCCCATCAGCCCGTTGCACGGCCAGCAGGGAGAGCTGCGGATCAACCGGGCCGCTCGGGCCGATGGCGTCGGGGCTTTGGTGGCCGGGGTGCATGTTGGCGCGGACGTTGCGCTGGCCGAAGGGGTCGTTGAGCAGCCGGTCGGGCCGGCGAATCCAGCGGCGGTTGAAGGTGTGTTCCCAGTCATCGGCCTGCGCCCAGCCGATGCGCGCCGGCGCGAGACGTTCGACCGCGCCGACGATGGCGGCGGTGATGCGCCCCGGCAGGAACGCCGCGTAGGCCGGATCCACGCGGCTGCCGAGACAGCCCATCGCGGACGGGGCGGAGTGGGTGTGGGTCGCGGAGACGAGCATGCGTTCGACGGGAATTCCCGTGGCCTTGCTGGCGTCGATCTTGGCCTGGTCGATGAGGTCGCGCGGCATCATGCAGGTGTCCACCACGCAGAGGACGAGCCGCGTGGTGCCGTCGTCCAGCGCGAGCGCTTTCGCGAAGAGCGGATCGGCGACCTTGCTGGCGGAGCGCTCGGTGAACATGGCGTTCACGCGCACCGGAAAACCAGTGGGCGCGATATCAGCGACATGAGCGCCGGCGCGGAAGGCCGGCGTGGCTGCGTGGATGCCGCCGGGAAATCCAAGTAGCACGACGAGCAGCCATCGTGAAAGCGAGTGCATGACGGGATTGAACTACGCCGCAGGCGGCGAGGCAAGCTTGGTGGTGGTGGTGAGACAGGGGCGCGCCTTAAACCTTGCTGCGCCGTGCCGGGTGGGCGAGCCAGTGCTCGGTGAAATTCATCCGGTGGGGTTGGCGCCATGCGCTGCAAGAAAACCTCACGGAAGCCGCTGCGGTGACCCGACTCACCACCCTCTACGCCTCACTTTGATACACCATCAATGGACCCCGATGCCTCTGAGTTTGTCGCGCAACCTCGCCGTTCGCTGTCAGCGCATGGTTAGGCCGGTGTTGCTACATCTTTGGTTTCCTTCTGCGGAAGATGCGCCTTCCAACAAGCCGCGCACGCACACCTTCGCCACCATCCCCAAGCTCATCAGGAGCGGCGAAGGCGAAAGTCCCAACCGAATTTGGCGGGGGAAATTCAAAGGGCTGCCGACTGCCATTCCCAGCCAGGTAAATCTCAACGAATCTGTCGCCGAAAACGCCGCTATCGAGTTGGAAAAATGCGAAAAACAGCGCCAAAAAATAGCAGCAAAACAGCAGCGGAGCCTAAAAAATCATAAGTGTTTTAAAATAAACAACTTAATTCAGTCTCATAACCGGAAAGCATCCACCACAACAACCTCCATGCACACCCCCTCTCCAAGGTGTCCATCAGGACCGGTTAAGCCCACTGGTAACAGGATCGTCGTGATTCCGCGCAAACATCTCGACATTGGATTGACCGACCTCATTTACGCTGTGGCATCTTGCCTAAAGCGCGAGGATCGCCACAAGAAAACTAAGCCAATAATCACCTTGACAGCTTACTTTTTGGGAATACAGGATTTGAAAAGTAGACATCAAAAACCAATTCTCCCTCTTGAACTCGGCCTCAAAGGAAATTCCTATCAGTAACCTTGCTAACGTGGCTGGAATGAAAGCCCGCATCCTCTTGGGACTGCTCGCTTTTGCCTTCTGCATTTCTGCAGAGGAACTCCCCACAAAAATTCCGCTTACTGCGAAGCTCTCTTTGAAGGACGCTCAAGGCGGCTTCGCGGGATTCAATGGCTGGGTCATCACGGTGGAACCTGACGGCACTTGGGAACGACGACCCTTCGCCTTTACGCACAAGTTCAAGGAGCCCGACCGGAGAGGCAAATTGACTGCGGCAGAACTCAAAGCGCTAGCCGAAAAATTGAAGCGGTCGGAGATTAAATCGCTGCCGGCCTCGCTGGGGAAATATCAAGGGGCCAATCCACATGTGGTCACGTTGACTTTCGCAGGAAAAGCCTGCGTGTTCCATTTGGCACCGGGCGCTCCGTTGCCGAAAGCGGATCCCGACGGCAAGCTCGATGCGCCGGCACAATTCGCGTTGATCGCGCAAGAATTGATGGCGATTGCAAATCAAGGAAAACCCATCGGACAAGATCGATAAACCAGATTCTTGAACTCCGCCTCAAAAAGCAAATTCCTATCAGTTGAGATGGCTACTAGACTTGGGTTATGGCTCGTGTTGGTGAGCGGGTTGCTGCAAATTGTCCATATCTCGCCCATTCGCGGGCAAGAAGCGTTGTCGGCTCCCTTGAGCTTTGAAGAGCATGTTCGGCCTATCCTCAAGGCTCATTGCTTTGAATGCCATGGAGATTCTGCCAAGCCAAAGGCAGGGCTGGATGTGCGCCTGGCACGCCTCCTGGTTCAAGGGGGGGAGACGGGGCCGGCCGTGGTCGCCGGGAGAGCCAAGGAGAGTCTGCTCCTCGACAAGATCGTCAGCCAGGCGATGCCCCCCGGAAAGAAGAAGCTTCTCGCCAAGGATGTCGCTGTCATTCGCCGCTGGATCGAGCAGGGTGCCAGGACCACCAGGGCAGAACCCGAGAAGCTCGCTCCGGGATTTTTCATTTCCAGGGAAGAGGAGGAGTTTTGGTCGTTTCAGCCGATTCAGACCCCAGTTGCCCCAACGGTGAAAAACCAACAGCGCGTGCGGACACCCATCGATGCCTTCGTACTCGCCCGGTTGGAGGCTAAGGGGCTCTCTTTCGCTCCGGAAGCAGATCGCCGCGTGCTCGTTCGCCGCGCTTATTTCGATCTCATAGGCTTGCCGCCCAGCCCCAAGGAAGTGGAGGACTTCTTGGCGGATGCCTCGCCGTCCGCGTACGAAAAGGTCCTTGATCGACTCCTCGAGTCGCCTCATTACGGGGAGCGCTGGGGGAGACACTGGCTGGACATCGCCGGCTACGCCGACTCGGAGGGCGCGACCGGCGAGGACCCAGGACGGAAGTCGGCTTGGAAGTATCGCGACTACGTGATCCGCGCGTTCAACAAGGATTTGCCGTGGGACCAATTCGTCCGTGAGCAATTGGCGGGGGATGAGCTGGCGTCTCCTCCCTTTGACAAGGTGAATTCGACTGATCAGGATCGGATGGAGAAGCTGATCGCGACCGGCTTCCTGCGCATGGCACCGGACGGCACAGCCAGCAAGGGCGCGGACATCCCCACCGAAGCGAATCAGATGATCGCGGACACGCTGCAAATTGTCTCCACGGCGTTTCTCGGACTGACGATTCACTGCGCCCAGTGCCACAATCACAAATACGATCCCATTCCGCAGACGGACTACTTCAAGCTGCGCGCCATCTTCGAGCCCGCGTTCAACTGGAAGACCTGGCGGCGCCCTCTGGCTCGCGAGGTGGCGGTGCTGGATGCGGACAAGCTCAAGAAGGCTGAAGAACTGGAAGCCGCAGCCAAGAAGCTTGAGCAAGAGCGCGGCAAACGGCTCAAGCAGATGCTCGCGGAGCGATTTGAAAAAGAGATCGTGAACGCGCCGGCTGAGGCAGAACCGAAGCTGCGCGAGATTTTTTTCAAGCGACCCTCGGATCGCAAGGGAGAGGAAACCCAGTACCTGCAAAAATACCCGACCATCGCGAAGATACAGCAGCAGGTTGCCGTCGAGTTTGCTGCCAAGTATGCCGCCGAGGCGAAGGAGCTGTTATCCCTGCGCGCCCAGAAGCCGGCGCCCGAGTCGATCCGAGCCTTGACGGAGATTCCGGGCAAGGTGCCGCCGACGCATCTCTTCGACCGGGGCGATTTCCTGGCGCCCAGGGAAGTGATTACTCCCGGCACGCTCGCGGTGCTGGCCCGCCATGGCCTGAACGAGGTTCCAGAAAAGAACCCCAAACTCGCTACGACTGGTCGACGTCTGGCGTTTGCCGACTGGCTGACGCATCCCAAGAATCCGCTGACCGCCCGTGTGCTGGTCAATCGCATCTGGATGAATCATTTCGGCACGGGTCTCGTCTCCAACCCCGCCGACTTCGGCACCCTCGGAGAAAAGCCAGTCCATCCCGAGCTGCTTGATTGGCTGGCCCACGACTTCCAGGCCGGTGGCTGGAAGCTCAAGCGGCTGCACAAGACGATCATGATGTCCACGGTGTATCGCCAGGTTTCCGTGCGCACCGCGGCGCTGAATCGCCTCGATCCGGACAACAAGCTGCTGGGGCGGATGTCGGTTCGCCGCCTCGAGGCGGAAATTGTCCGCGATGCGTTGTTGGCGGTGTCGGGCAAGCTCAATCCCAAGCAGTTCGGGCAGCCAATCCCGGTGACGGTGGACGATCAGGGCGAAGTCGTCGTCGGTGTGGATACGAGAGATGGCGTCGGTCGGCCGTCGGGGAGAATCGTGCCCTTGCACGGTGAAGAATGTCGCCGTAGTGTCTACATTATGGTG
>Ga0208942_1000955_pt1 | contig 10903 bp, 4 predicted proteins | sample GreLakmeSU08MSRF_FD_187704 | JGI IMG/M metagenome (GOLD analysis project Ga0208942, IMG submission 187704) | Freshwater lentic microbial communities from great Laurentian Lakes, MI, USA - Great Lakes metaG SU08MSRF (SPAdes) | ecosystem: Environmental > Aquatic > Freshwater > Lake | place: Great...
AGAAGAAGTAGTCCTGTTCATGAGCAGATTGAATCTTCAAGTAAGAAGCGATTACAGTCAAGAACAAGCCTGCTTGATAGGCACAGAAGTAATGGAGAACGACGGCGTCTTTAGTCTTGTCGATGAAATAATGACAGACAAACACTTAGATGCCGTGACTAAAATAGTCAGCACGTTCGTAGCTGCGTTTCAAATGGGAAGACAGTTTGAATTGTCCAAGATGATGAACTCAATTAGGGAAGAAGCCGATGACGATAAAACTGAAAACTCTTAGTGCCAGTGTGAAGATCCCCTTGTATGCGCACGGCCCAGAAGAAGATGCAGGCATGGACCTACATGCAGACGAGCAGGTATGGCTATACCCAAACCAGCCGTTGGCAGTTAAGACAGGGCTGTGCATTGAACTACCTCCTGGGTTCGAGGCACAGATTAGAACTCGCTCTGGCATGGCGCTGAAGCATGGTATCAGCGTGTTGAATAGTCCCGGCACTATTGATCCCTCATACCGTGGGGAGATCGGTGTCATCCTGAACTGGAATGGATATCGTCAGGTAGGCGATCAGCCCTTTGTAGTCGAGAAGGGTACGCGCATTGCCCAGATGGTAGTGGCACAGTACGAGAGAGTAGAGATCGACACGACAGGTGACCTGTCTAGTAGTGAACGAGGAGAGGGTGGATTCGGATCGACAGGGGCGTAACTATGAAGAGGAAATCAAAGAGATCATACCCATCAGGGTGGCAGATGGGAAAGCCACAAGTAGTACCAGAAGTAGATCAACCCGAAGAGCCAGAAGAAGATCTACCAGTTAGAGATACCTGCATCCGCATCGTGATTAGCGATAAGGATATGCCTGAAACTTTGTTCTCAAAGGATGAGTCAGGTAGCCCAGTGATGATCCTACTTGCGACCAGGATCATGTATCGCATTGCAGAATCAATCGCTGTAAAACTAAAGTTCCTGCCAATGCCTAAGGTGAAGATTAAGATCATTCGCTATGGATTGTATTCAGTCAAAGACTACTCTGGACTTTTAGATGTCTGCTTGCGTATCCTCTATCGTGCCGGGGTGATAGAGGATACCAGCGGGAGTGCAGTAAAGGGAGTAGAGATTGAATGTATCAAGAGCGATAGATGCAAGGTTGTTCTATTGGTCGAGCCAGTAAAGGCTAACGTGGAAGCTAAGGAACTAGCTTCTTCAGATCCTTTGCACGATCAGCCGCTGCAATAATCCTTTCTTGTATGCGGTTCAACTCGTCCCGCTTCTCAGAAGAGGTCATAGTACTAGCTAAGACAGCACGTTTTGATTTATTCAAGGCGTCCACTTGCGCGAGTATAGGCCGAAGTCGTCTGTCAATATTACTCATGGTCCGATATTCTTGCTTTTTCTCATCCGACAACTCACGTTGACCCTTCGATACCAAGCGGAGGGTATTGGATGCCATACTAGCCGCATTATCGAGCATGTGCAATGATTCGACTGCTCTGCTGCCATTTGGGGACTTGAACATCTGTCCAACAACAGGCAGCAGATACGGCTCTGAGAAACGCAACCGATCTGGGGATTCCTTACCGCCGCCAGTAAAAATCATACTCCCTACGTCAGCAACCATTGCACCATTAGTTCCAAAGTACCCACGAACCAAGTGCTCCAGCTTAATTGGAGAGACACCAAACGCTTTGCCAGCCGCCTTGTATGCCTCTGGAGTGTATTCCGTATAACGCTGCTCAGGATTAATCCGTTGCATGGAAAGATTTTCAATTGGCCTTTGCGTGTAGAAATCAAAATTGGCTGCGTCCTCAACAATTGGCTTAAATACCTGCGGAATAGGATTAAAGCCGAGAGTCCCAAGCACCACGCTTTGCATTGCAGAAACCATAGCAGGTCCATCAGTTTGACCAAGGTAATAAGACATCAAAGTCTCCGGTAACATCTTCGTTATGATCCCACTTTCCTGGGGGATAGGGAACTTTAAGACAGTACCTTCTTTGATACCTGAAATCCAATCAATTGGGATAAATATGTTGTTACGTCTTTCCTCGTCGTTAGCATTTAGCCAAGCCTTATTAGTTGCCATTGCAACTGTGTAAAACGCCGACAGGCCAGCCACATATGCCATTCTACGTCTGGCTGTCTTTGTTGCATCAGGCCCCATGCTGGATTCTGATATCTTATCTCCCCTCAGAGTGCGATAGAAAACATCTATACCCTGAATCCTCGCATTAAAGAAAGGGATCAAAGCCATAGCAATTTGAGCGCCACGAGAATTTCCGCGCCGACTGAAGTTGATAGTTTCCATGGCGGCAAATACCGCTTCATCAACGTCTCCAGTTCTTTCAAGGACACTCTTATAGACTTGAGTTCTTGAAACACCTTCGGACGCTTCAGCAAAATCAGCTGACTTATTAAACGGCTTAGACATCAAGCCCCATAGCTTGGACATAGCGTCATCCTGCCCAACGCCGATCTTCTCACGAATTGCTTTAGCAGTCTTCTCAATTGATTGCTCCCTGATTCCAGAAGAAGCAACGCCTGCCTGCTTAAGCGCTCGATACTCTGGCGAGTTCTGCGCTACGGACACAATTCCATTGATGTATTCTCCCATCGGCGGGATGAGATCAGATCCAATCCCTCCCCTCGACCACACATCTAACACGTCACGCACAGAGTTTCTAAAGATATAAGGAGGAGATGAAGTAACTCCCTTGGTCAGCATCTGAGTGAATTTACCCATCAACAATAAAATGTCTTGCAACGGAACAGCAGATTTAGCAACAGCATCATACAACATTGAGTCGTTGACCTGATAGTATTCCTTGACACCATTGTTATTTATGTTGATTACGTTTGTTCCGTATTCAGCATCCTTTGGTGCAGCAATTTGCTTCATGTTTCCAGTTATAAGACCATCACGTACAACCTTATGGGCAGCATGACTCTTCATTGCTGTTCCAATCATGTTGTTGGTGTTGTATATGATGTTCTCCAAGCCATCATTTACGCGAAGTTTGCGTCCGGTTAACGACTTTATGGCTGCGAGGTTGGCAGACTTTGTGCCCACCCTAGGAGCATCAATTTCTCCAGTCTCTACGTTGCTACCGTCCGCTGACATTACCGTAGGCATACGATACATGGGGAAGTAGAAACGACTCTTCCACGTCTCGCCCATTTCCTTACTAATAAACTTGCTATCGACTAGAACATCAATCGTTGAGTTATTAAAGGAACGATACTTTGCCAGTGCTTCGTTGATGACACTGTCTCCAGCAAAGGTATCCAGCGTCTTCTGTATTTGCTCTTCGCTTACCACGCCACCAGGATCTCTGCCTGCCTTCTTCAAGTCCATAAAACCACGAGCAGCACCAACTTCAAACCACTCATCTAGTTTGTTGTCGTACCCTGGCTGCTCAGATGGAATAGCAGCAAGATCAGCCCACATCTTGAGCAAGGAGCTATCAGGATCATCATTAGCGAAAACCCTTCCACTATCCGTAGTGGAATATCCCCCATTTTGCAGGCCAGCCATTGCTATGTCTTGTGACTTACCAGCAAACGAAATAGCATGATAAGCTCCTGCGCCAGCAGAAATATAACTTCTATCTCCCGTTATCTCAGTTGCTTTTAGCGCCTGTAGTTTAATTGGGTCATGTTGATCTACAAACTTCTGACGGAACGAAGACTTTGTATCATAAGAAAATACGTCTGCAATCCTTTTAAGCAGTCCCTTTTTAGTTTTAGGAGCGAACACACGAGACGGCCCATCAGTAGTTGATTCGTCACCTTCATTCTCACCGTCAACTTCACCGTCAACTTCGCTGACTCCATCTTCAGAACCAACCATGATATCAGACTTCTTATTATCCTTCTTCTTCTCCCTCTCCTCCTTCTTCTTCTCCTTCTCCTCCTTCTTCTTCTCCTTATTGGTCAATGGTTTAGCGTTAGGATCAGCGACAACAGGAGCAGCAGTGGCAGTAGAAGGACTAGGAGCATTAGGCGTAATAAGAGTTTCAATCTTCTTAGGAGCGCCAATGTAAATAGGTCTTTGCCTAGAAACCTCTTTGCCTTGTGTCGTTAATTCAAACGCAGGAGTATAAGCACGACTACCAACCTCACCAGACTTGATCGCGGCAAGCACGTCTTCTGCAGAACGGTACCCCATCTGAGCAGCAGTGCGCCCAAATCCAAGAATAGACTTCACCTTACCAACAAGAGAAAGCGATACTGGATCCAATCGTTTAGGATCAACATCGAAGGATTCAGCAGCACCCTTAGCCACCGCTTCCTCGCGCAACAACGGCTCTAAGTTCTTGTTGCCTTTGTACAACTCGCGGTATTGTTTCTCTCTATCACCAAGATAAGATACCTGGAACTTCTGAGTAAGCATGCTCCACTCACTATCAGAGAACATTTTCAACTCTCTCATCGCATGAATAATTTCATGGTCAAGAGTCTTTATCATGTCCTTAGTGGATCGAACCTTGCCATCGGGAGCAACTGAAATGGTAATGAGACGGTTAAGGTATTGACCACGACGGGGTAGAACATCTCCCTTGGCGTCACGAATAGATCCAGCAATGCCCAGCAATAAAACGTCGTCCATCTTGCGCTCCTTAAGAGCGGCAACAAGATCTGGCGCATACTGCTTGGCTATGTCTTCGTTGAACTTAAACTGAGCAGGATCAATCGGTTCAGGTTTAACTGCTTGAGGTTGAGGTTGAGCTTGAGGTTGAGGTTGAGCTACCTGAGGTTCTAGCGTAGGCTGAGTCTCACTGACTTCAAACATCGGACCCTTGGTATATTCTTCAATGAGAAGGTCTCTACCAAGATCAGCAGCGTCACCTCGCTGCCTCATGAGGGAAATCATACTCACAGCATCAGGGGCAGACAAACCAAATTCATCACGCAATCTAGTAACAGTTATGGGAGTCTTAGGGCTATCTCTTAGCTGATCCTGAACTTCACGATACTTCTGTGCCGTAAAGTTCTTATCTGCAAACTGACGCTTCTCCAATATCTCTTCTGGAGTAACCACCAAAGCTGCATCGCTTCTATCTTTAACGGCAGTCTCTACGGCTAGTCTTTCTGAATTGGATGTCTTCTCAAGTGGCTTATTTAAAAGAGCAACGGCAGCACGCTTACTCTTATCAAAAATTGACTCTTCAGAACTGCCCTCTACGATCATTGCCGTTTTGATATCGGCATCTTCTTGAGCGCCTTGGTATTCTTCCCTGTTAAGGTCAAGTTGAATATCAACAAGTCCAGACAGTTCAATCTTTTTGTTTTGGCTTAAACTGCTAATAGGACGACGGAACTCACTACGCGCCAAGTCAGAAGCAATACCAAGATTGTCAGAAATGTTTTTGTTAGCGAGTTCAATTGTCTTTTCGCGATTGTATATGCCCTCAGTAACAAGGTCTATGAAAGAAGAAACATCACCAATCGGTATAGCCTCAACTGAGTCGTATCCAAGACTGGAAAGAGTACTCTTGCCGATATCAGGGTAATCAGAAATCGCAGACTTGATATCTTTAATAGACCTTGTTTTCTTAGCTGTCTCAGCTTGTTCATATGCAAATTTAGCGGAATCATTAGACCGCTGCATATCAGCATTAAGCAGCTTTGCCTGCTCAATCTGTTGAGCAATTTGCTCAGGACTTAAGTTAGCTGAGAAAGAGACACGTCCCAAGCCGGGGACATCATACTCCACAACACTTTCAGGAGTAGGCTCTGGAAGGAATCGAGTGCCTGTTTCTCCACCAGATATAATCTCTTTGGCCTTAGCGTCCACAAGAGACTGGCGAACTGCTTCGTTTGCCTGACGGGATTCCTCCCTAGAGTTCTTAATACGACGGACAGCGTCTTCAACGTTCTCGTCGGATCCTATTCTAATTCGACCAACCTCAGTATCAACCTCAATAAAGTTACCCCCAGGGGGAAGCAATGGGATATTGGTTTGTCCTCGTGCCAGAATCTCTTTAGCCTTTTCATCAATAGCTGCGGCTTCAGCTTCTTGCTTTAGTCGTTTATCCCTGGATCCAGCAGGCTCTCTACCGACAAAACGCTGGTCAGTATTGCTAGATACCAATGTATCCTGAGGCAAGACATCAGGGATTACTGGCGCTTGACCAAGAGTACGTTGTGCATTAGCCTGATTTTGACGAATGATATTACGATTGCGGTTTGATTCAAATAGGCCAAAACCACCTTTCAAAGCAGCGCCAGCAAAAGCGCCACCGAGCATCGACTCTTTCAAGCCTTCGGTAAGATCTGTCTCTGGATCGTATGTCTTAGTTATTGCCTTCTGAAGTGTATTCTGAAGACCTTCTACTGGCGCTTCAAGAAGACCAGACTTTGCTGCATCAATGGCAATGTCTTTGATAGAACGAGTGGCTGAGGCCTGTACTCCCGCTAACGCAAGAGCCTCTGCTATCTTGGCCCCATCACCGGCGAACTTTTTCTCAATTTGCTTTACTGTTTCAACAGGTATTGCTGAATCCAACAACTTACCGATACCTGGAATCTTTTTAAGAAAGGGAGCAGCAATGCCAGCATCAAGAAAACGCGCCATTGGTATGCTTTCAGCCAAAGCAGTACCAAGACCAGCAAGACCAACCGCTCCATACTCCTCTAGAGTAGAGATGTCTTTGCCCTTTTCCCTGGCCTCTCTAATTGACTGGGACTGCTCACCCGCACCACCAGCAGCAGACGCAAGCGTAGACGCACCCAATGCAGCCTGAGCGCCCTTGCCAAGAACCTTAGCAGCAAGTCCAGGAGTGAAGTACGAGGCAAGTGTTCCAGTAAACCGACCAGCTTGTGCACCACCAGAATTATAAAGTTCATCGCCAAGAATTTTAGCGGATAATTCCTTACTGCCATCAGAGACAAAATCTGCAATTTTTTCAGTAGGTCCAACTTTGTCGCCAGTAAGGTACTTGTACCCTATGTTCGTAGGGTCGACATAGCTAAGACCTTTTATCATTGACCCAATGCTAGAGCCAAACCCTTCGAGAGTACCAACAGCTCCAGCACCAAGCTGAGACATGATACCAGGAGATGGCTTAGGTTTCTCTTCTACTGGAGGTGGAGCTTGAGGCTTAGACAACTCTTGAGACACATAAGAATCAAGGTCTTTGTCAGACAACCCAGCGGGTACACGCATCAGGCCGAAGCCATTAACAAAAACAACTTCCTGTGGAGTAGCCATTTTTATTTAGTTCCAGTACCGTAACTTGGGTTGACTACTCTAATCCCACTAGACCCAGCACCTGGATTAAGCACATTGGGAATTTGTGAGTAAGCGCTAAGATTTGCGTATTGATTTTTATGAGAATTAATTTCATTAGTGATGTCAATATACTTAGGGGATCCTGGGGTCTCGTTCAATAGTTGCTTCCCTAGATTGTCTATTGCTCTCAAGCTAAGATCCATCAAGCCTTTGGCGTTACTAGCACTATAGTTTTGTGTTCTATCAGAAGCCCCGATTCTTGCAGTTGCCAGTCGGCTAGCAGCATTAATCCTTGCGACATCAGCACTACCATGTATCTGAACAGCAGCAGTATATACATCCGTATTAATTTTTGCAATTGCAATTGCTGCATCAAATCTACGCTTGTCTTGTTCACTTGTTGCTTTTTGGCGTTGAGTTTCAGCAAAGCGTAGGTTTGCTTGTGATATTTCTAAACCCTTCATTGACTTATTGATATCACCTTCTGACATATGTATTGCAGTCGCTACTCTCTTCTGGAAGTCATCTTGCTTCATACGGCCAAGAGCAATCTGCCCAGCCATTGCTGCTTTTTTCTCCTCGCTTTGATTCTTCTTGGCTGATTCATACGAATCAAGTCCAGCAGCAATACCAGCCGCAAGTACAGCAGGAAGGCCAATTGTGTTGTTTCGATTTGCAGCCATAGCTACTCCAGCCCTAACCAAAGAATTCCCAAAATTATTCTTCTTTTTTTCAGCCTCTTGTATTTGATAATCAACTAAGCGTTGCTCTGGGCTGTAATCCCTCTTTCCCTGCAACTCATCCACTCTACTAAGATAATCTTTGATGTTTCTTTGCTCAAATTGACCCATGACATTTTTAGGATCAACAAACAAAGAAGAGGGAGGTCTGTAATCATTCCCCTGCTGGGACATGCTAGCGAGATCTTGATTAGATTGAGCAACGGCTCCCATTAATTGCTCAAGAGAATTCGGCCTTGGTGTGCCTTCCGCATACCTAGGAACATACCCCCCACTTGCCATCGCCATCACCTGCTGTGGCGCTCCCTGCATGATCCCTTGAGCCTGAGGCTGCTGTGGCATCCCCTGTTGAGGCATACCCTGCTGTGGCTGACCCTGTTGCTGCTGAGACTGTGCAAGGCCCTGCGCTGTCTGCTGTATCACAGTAGGAGGTTGCTGCTGTTGTTGTGACTTAGCAAACTCAGCTCTCATTTGTTCACGGCGCTTCATCTCAGCAAGGACCAAGTAAGGCGGGAGCATCACAGGGTTCTCGCCAGCAGAGAGTAGCTGCTGGTCTGAGAAGTTCTTGATATCGTCTGCTGCTTTTAATATATTCATCTTACTTATGTTTTTTGGTTTGCGTAGTAGTTAGAAGCCAGCCCAGCACCAGCGGTCAACAGACCACTCAAGCCACCAGAAGCAGGTCGAGCGAACTGTACATTCTCTGTCTGCATACCAGTGGGTATACCAGACATAATACCTTGCAAGAAGTTCATCTGCTGATAAGGAGCGTTTTGCTGATTGATGAAGTCTTGATACTGAAGGTTCATCGCTTCTTGAGTACGAGCGTCAACGGCACCGCCTGCCTGCTGCATAGCGGCAAGACGTTGAATCTCAAGCTGTTGTGCCGCAGGATTGATGCTCATCATTTGACCACCCATCCCAGCTAGTGCGCCAGCAGATGCTGACCCCTGCTGAATTGCAGCCAACCTATTATTGAACTGACGCTGTCTAGCTGCTTCCTGTTCTTGTGAAGCCTGCTTCGCAGCATCCAACTGCATCTGCGTCATTGATATGTCGCCGTACTGAGTAGCCTTAGCTGCCTCTAAACCAGACTGAACGCCAAGCTGTTGTGTGGCAAGGGAGGACTGAAGGTTAGCCTGACCAGCGGTAAGGCCTGCCTGTTGATTAGCAAGCTGTGCCTGTAGGGCTTGTTGAGCACCCTGTTGCTGAAGGCTCAAACGAGCGCCAAGATTCTCTCTGCCAGCGGCAAGGCCAGTCTGCTGGTTAGCAAGATCTGCCTGTAAGTTTTGTGCAGATTGAGAACGAAGGACATCCGCTCTGGTCCCGTACCCAGTGAGAGCAGCTTGCTGTGCCGATTGCTGATTAGCAAGAGCGGCCTGCAATGCTTGCTGAGCACCCAGTTGCTGAGTATTGAGATTAGCGCCTAAGTTCTCTCTACCTGTAGCAAGTCCAGCTTGTTGATTTGCCAGAGATGCCTGAAGGTCTTGTGCAGATTGAGAGCGAAGAATATCAGCTCTCGTACCATAACCAGTTAGAGCTGACTGTTGTTCTGCTTGTTGATTAGCAAGCGCAGCTTGTAATCCAGTTTGAGCGCCAAGCTGTTGAGTAGAAAGGTTAGCTCCAAGATTCTCTCGACCTGTAGTAAGACCAGATTGTTGATTAGCGAGAGCAGCCTGCAATGCAGATTGCACATTAGTCTGTTGAGAAGCAAGAGAAGCAGCACGATCACGATCAAACTGAGACTGAGCATTCTCAAATGCTTTCTGACGACCAACTGCATCAATGTCCCCAAGCTGTCGCTGTAACGCCTCTTCAGCCATTCCTTCCTGAATAGCCTGACGAGAACCACCGAATGCACCAGCACGAACAGCAGCAGCACCACGACCAGCCTTCTGCATTCCAGCAGTACGAGAAGCATCACGCTTCTGCATCTCAGTAACTGCATCCATATAAGGAGACATATACTGTTGTGCTTGCTGTTGACCGAACTGATCTACCTGAGTTTGACCAGATCCAACTTTCTCAGGGCCTTGCATCTGGAACTGCTGTACTTGAGGTACGCCTTGAACTTTCGAGCTAGACAAACCACCTAAGGTAGAAAGAATATCTCTTGTCTGACCAGTGACTTTCTCTGGACCTTGCATCTGGAACTGCTGTAGTTGAGGGACTCCCTGAACTGTTGTTCCAGATAAACCACCTAACTGACCAAGAACGTCAATGTTCTGACCGCTAACTCCCATGGGCTTATCCATCTGGAAAGTACCCAACTGCTGTGGGGTCATCTGAGTGACCATATCCTGGGCAGCAGTTACGCCCATTGGATTAATCATGTTAGGCGATTGGATAGGATTCACCTTAATGGCGTCCTTGAATCCCATCCCCTGAATCCCCGGCATGAGACTCATCAGGTAGCTTTGCTCTGGAGCAAGTTTAGATGCGCCGATTAGTTGAGCACCTTCATTACCAGCACCTGCTGCTAGATCAGTTGCATAGTTAATGTTTGCAACTCCCTTGCCGAAGTCAGTGCCTTCACGGATCTGCCCCTCGTTATCAAATACACTTGTTTTTCCTAAGCCAGCAACACCAGACAACGCATTCCTAGTTAGATTGCTTGCGGTATATCCAGTATCTTCATTACCTTGTCCAAAGTCTTGACCAAACAACATCGTCCGCTGTCCACCATACACAGGAGGAGCGTTGAATAGGTTCTGAGTAGCACCTTCGACTTTTGGATTAGCAATCTTGAACAGAGAAGCAGCGCCACCAGGACCACCAAATCCACCAGAAACAGGAGTTTGTGGCGCACCGACTCCACCCAAACTGAATGCAGGCCCACCCTCAACAAACCTACGAACAGACCCTCCCTTACGATAGTTATTCACCCTACCATCGTCGCCAATATCAAAACTAGCAAGAGATTGATCCGACCCATAATCA
>Ga0208942_1000956_pt1 | contig 10898 bp, 9 predicted proteins | sample GreLakmeSU08MSRF_FD_187704 | JGI IMG/M metagenome (GOLD analysis project Ga0208942, IMG submission 187704) | Freshwater lentic microbial communities from great Laurentian Lakes, MI, USA - Great Lakes metaG SU08MSRF (SPAdes) | ecosystem: Environmental > Aquatic > Freshwater > Lake | place: Great...
AGAGGTCATCGCCCGCTTCAAACAGGAGGTCGCCACCCGTGCACTGCCCGAGAAGAAGGTCGTGGCGGCGCCAGCCAACCAGCAACCACCCCAGGCCTAAGCCAGCAAATCCCGCTCTCGCTGGGCGGGATCCAGCGGGGCCTCCACTCGCCGCCAAGTCTTGTTGCATGTCCCCCGCTTCAGAAATCCCTCATTGGAAACCTGAACTCGACGCCATCGTTGGCGCGCGAGCCCACGGGCAATCGCAGGAAATTTTCCCGCGACTAACCGCACTCGACGAGCGCTACCCGAATGTCGCCGAGATTAATTTCCAATTAGCTTGGACCTGTGACGTGCTCGATCGCCCAGCCGAGGCCCTGCCCTACTACGAAAAAGCAATCGCCCTCGGTCTGTCACCCAACGAACTATCAGGCGCCCAATTGGGCTTAGGCTCAACGTTGCGCCTCCTCGGTCAATTACCGCGCTCCGCTGATGTGCTCCGTTCCGGCCAACTCCAATTTCCCGCTAATCCAGAATTTGCGATTTTTCTGACGCTAACCCTTCATGCCCAAGGCCGGCAGACTGAAGCGCTGCAGCTCGCCTTGGAAACTCTCTGCGCCACGACGGAAGATCCGGGCCTCACCGCCTACCAGCGCGCGATTCGACACGCCGCCGCCAAGCTGTAACGAACCCAGCTTGAACTCGGGGCCGAGCGTGTCAGCTAAATCGCCGCCTCAAATTGCGCCGTTCGTCCACGCGCTGTTGACCAACCGACGCAGGCCCTGGGGATTCGCATTTTGCAATTCTGGCGGCAGCAATTCCTCGGTAAAATTCTGGTAACAGACGAGCCGCACCCAGCGGGTGAGGGCCCGTGTGCCGACTGAGGTGCTGCGGCCACCATCACTGGTGGCAGGATACGGTCCACTGTGGACAATAGCAGAGCTGACTTCGAGTCCCGTCGGAAATCCGTTTAGTATCACCCGGCCCGCTTTGTTCGCTAAAATATCAAGCAGCGCCCCTTGCGCGGCAACTTCCGCCGTGCCGGCGTGTAAAGTCGCCGTGAGATTGCCGGAAAGGTCATGCGCCACCGCTAACATCTCCGCAGAATCTTTACACCACACCACTAAAGAGCTCGGGCCAAAAATCTCTTCAGTCAAATTTGGATTACTCGAATAATCCTGCGCCGAAGTTTCAAACCAAACCGGAGCGGCGACCGTCGACAGCCGCGCGTCATCAGCCGACGGGGCAGGCAGCGGGCGAACCCCAGTGATGCGAGCGCGGGCGGCCACTCCTTTCCTGAAATTAGCACAGATTGCGGCCGTCAACATCGCGGCGGGGGGAGTCGCAGCTAATTTCGCCCCTAGGTTTTTTAAGAAATCTTCCGCCGCCGGCGCACGGACCAGCACGATCAAACCGGGGTTAGTGCAAAACTGGCCGACCCCTACCGTAGCGGACGCATGCAGTCCATCTACGAGCGCAGCCGATCTTTCGGCCAACGCGCCCGGTAAAATGAAAACAGGATTGATACTGCCCATCTCCGCATAGACGGGAATTGGCTCGGGGCGGGCGGCGGCCAGATCCGTCAGCGCACGACCGCCGCGCAAGGATCCCGTAAAACCAACCGCTTTGACTAAAGGGTGCTGAACGAGCGCTTGCCCGACGGTCAAGCCAGCATCAAATAGCAGGGAAAATGTGCCCTCCGGTAGGCCGCAATCTCGGACCGCATGGAGAATCAAGCGTCCCACGAGTTCGCTGGTGCCCGGATGAGCGGAATGCGCCTTCACAATCACTGGGCAACCGGCGGCAAAAGCGGATGCGGTGTCGCCCCCGGCCACCGAGTAAGCAAACGGAAAATTACTAGAACCAAATACCACGACGGGGCCCAAGGGTCGCAGCAAAGAGCGGTGATCTGGTTTGGGCAGCGGTTGACGCTCTGGCTGCGCCGTCTCAATGCGTGCATCGAGCCAATCGCCGCGCTCAGCGGTTTCGCCATAAAGACGCAACTGACCAGCCGTCCGCGCAATTTCTCCTTTCAAGCGCGCTTCCGGTAAGGCGGTTTCTTGTTGGGCCCGTGCGACGAGATCCGCCGATTTTTTCTCAAGATTATCCGCAATGGTGCGTAAAAATTTATTGCGCTGCGCCCCAGAAAGCTTGGCCCAAAGCGGCGCAGCGGCGGCCGCTAATTGTACGGCCCGCTCGAGATCGCGGCCCGTTGCCGAGCAGAAAGTTGGCTCTAAGAAGATTCCGCGGGCGGGATCAAACGCCAAAAATTCCGCCCCACCAGGCGCGCTGGAACCGAAACCAATCAGTGAACTTCCATCAGGTTTCATAAACGACGCTAATGGTGACCCTCAACTCGGCACCCGGCGAGTCAAAAGGCCCCTTCACAAAGCCGGAGGATGTTGCAAGGCCGCTGTCAACACCGCCCGCGCCGCGGCCAGATCAGGCCCGGCCAAGGCCAAGCGCGGAGCGCGAACAAACGGCGTACCGCGGCCAACTTCGGCCTGCACCCATTTAATCAGCTGAACAAATTTGGGCACGGTATCGAGGCGGAGCAGCGGGAGAAACCAAGCGTAGAGCGCCGCCGCCCGCGCCTTCTCTCCACGACTGGCGAAATTAAAGAGCGCCACTGATTCAACCGGAAACGCATTAACCAACCCAGCAATCCAGCCCACCGCCCCAGCGTAGATGCCTTCAACAATGGCGTCATCCATACCCACTAAGACCGCCAAGCGGGGGCCAACCACCGCTTGAATTGCGGTGACCCGGCGAGTGTCACCACTGGATTCTTTCACCGCGTGCAAATTAGGATGCAGACTCGCTAGTTCGGCGATCTGCTCTGGCAGAAAATCAGTTTTGTAGGCGGGGGGATTATTGTACAGCAGACAAGAAAGCTTGGTCGCGGCAATGACGGCGCTGACGTGTGTTTTCATTTCACGCCAATCACTGGAATAAACATAAGGCGGCAAGACCATCAGACCCTGCGCGCCAGCCTGTTCCGCCGCTTGCGCTAACGCCACCGCTTCCAGCGTGCTCAGGGAGGCAATGCCCAGCACGATCGGCGCACGACCAGCTACGGCCGCAACGCTCGTACGAACAATCGCAATTTTTTCCTCAAAACTGAGCGTCGCGGCCTCTCCGAGCGAACCGCCAACGACGAGCCCGGTGCAGCCACTATCAATCAGCCACCGGCAATGAACTGCGAGGGCGGCATGGTCGACCGTCAAGTCAGCCGCGAGGTTGGTTGTGATGGCAGGAATAACACCTTTCCAATTCATAAGCGTTTTATTTTGAGCTACCGCGGTCCTCTCTCGGGGTGGATTTAGCAAAGTTAGGCGTATCGATTAGGGTCGAGCAGCTGCAAAGCTACCGAGGGTTTACGACCGGCGAGAATTTCAGCTACGAGCAAGCCACTGATGGGCGCCATCGTAACCCCCAACATGGCGTGGCCACAAGCCGCCGTCAGGTTTCGATAACGATTAAAGCGGCCCAGATAAGGCATGCCGTCGGGGGCCACTGGCCGCAAACCCTGCCAAGGCTGAATCCCGGAAAAATCTGCGGCCGTAAGTTCGGGAAAATAAAGCGGCACAGAATCAATAATCTGCTGCACCCGCTCCAGCCGCACGTGGTGGTTAATCCCACTTAACTCCATGGTGCCGCCAAAGCGCAGGGTGTCACCCATGGGCGTTACCGCGATCCGGCGCTCCGTACAAATCATGGGCTTAGTAACTTTAAAGCGCGGCTGCGGCAAAGTAAGACTGTAGCCTTTGCCGGCTTGCAACGGCAACCGCAGGCCCAAACCCGTCAGCATCGCAGGGGCCCACGAACCGCCCGCGAGAATAAATTCATCGGCGAGTAAATCACCCGCCGTAGTTTGCACCGCGGCAATCCGTCCGGCTTCAGTTCGCCAACCAAAAACTGTCGTATTCCATTGGAAGCGCACCCCCATTTCCTTGAGCAAAGCCGTCAGGGTTTGCGCGAAACGCCCCGGCGTCAGGTGAGCATCGATCGGGAAATATACTGAACCCGCGACATCCAGTTTAATGCCCGGCTCCAGGGCCGCAGTCTGCGCGGCATTTAAGATTTGGGCCTCAACGCCGAGTTCATTGGCAAGGCGGGCGAGGCCGTGGGCTTCGTGATCTAGGCCGGCCGCTGTTTTACAAAGATTGAGCAGGCCCTCTTTTTTAAACTCAAAAGCATGACCGGTAATATCGTCCAATTCTTCGAAAAGCGCGCGACTGGCCACACAAAGATCACGCAAAATTGGCGCGGCGCGCTCCACGTGTGCCCGATTGGCGGAGCGCATGAAAAGCCAACTCCAGCGGAGCAGATCGCTATCGAGGCGCGGCTTGATATAAAAAGGACTGCGGGGATTGAGCATCCACTTCAGGCCCTGCCACACCATGCCCGGCGCCGCGAGGGGAATGACGTGACTCGGCGAAACATAACCAGCACTGCCGAGCGCACAATGATCACGCACTTCCCCGTTGCGTTCGAGCACGGTGACAGCGCGCCCCTCACGGGCTAGATAATACGCACAGCAGAGGCCCACGACGCCTCCGCCGCAGACGATTACTGATTTTGATTCACGCATAACTTAAATAGAATGGATAATTACGAAAATCAGGCTGGAAGGCCCCAGCAAAAAGGATCCTGTGGATCCAAGATCAGAGTGCCCTCCCCCATGACATGAGCTGATCCCGTAATGGTGGGGAAAATTTCCTCCCCGCGCCGCGAGTATTTTGCCCGAAAGATGCTGCCGACGATACTCTCCTGCACCCACTCCACGTCGGGGGCCAGCTTGCCGTCAGCGGCGAGGCAAGCGAGTTTGGCACTCGTACCCGTGCCGCAGGGGGAACGATCGTAAGCGAGGCCAGGACACAGGACAAAATTTCTGCTATCAACCCCCGCGCGCGCTGAACGTTCGAACAATTCGACGTGATCAACCTCAGGAAACCCTGCGCCTCTGAGTGCTTCCCGAATGCGCAAACAATAATCCGTCAGTTGAGCTAGATTAGCTAAGGCGAGGGTCAGTCCGTGCTGCTCGATGAGGCAAAACCAATTGCCGCCCCAAGCGAGATCGCACGTCACGTGCCCACCGCCGGGCAAAGTAAGCTTGAGCCCGTGCTCGCGACGGTAGCTCGCAACATTAGTCACCGAGACTTCACCATTAGCGTGCAGGATCGCCTCGATGGGGCCCACGGGCGTATCAATCCGCACCAGGCCAGGCTGGAGCCGCCCCAGATAAGCCAGTGACACCACTAGGCCTATCGTACCGTGTCCGCACATGCCGAGGTAGCCGACATTATTAAAAAAAATAACGCCAAACTGGCAGCTAGGATCGTGGGGGGCGCAGAGTAGCGCGCCTACCACCACGGCCGAACCGCGGGGCTCGTTGACAATCGCCGATCGAAAGGAGTCGTACTCGGTCTGAAATATTTTAACGCGTTCCGCGAGTGGACCTAGGCCCAGCTCTGGACCACCCGCGAGCACGAGCCGAGTCGGCTCACCTCCAGTATGGGAGTCTAAAATTTTAAGCGCCAATGATGAAGCCATTACGTGGCATTCACCATGGGCAGCGCGCGGCATTTATCAAAGAAAAAGCCGGCCTCCCCGCGGAGACCGGCTGATTGACTAACTCCCCCAAAAACTAAACAGCCGTTTCACCGTGCTCGTCAGTGCGGATGCGGATGACATCCTCTAACGGCAGCACGAAGATCTTACCGTCGCCAATTTTACCCGTCTTAGCGGCCGTGCTAATAGCCCCAATGGCTTTAGTCACTAAGTCGTCCGATAAGGCTAGTTCAATTTTCACCTTGGGCAAAAAATCCACCGTGTATTCGCTTCCACGATAAATTTCCGTGTGACCTTTCTGCCGGCCGAAGCCTTTAACCTCGGTGACCGTCAGGCCCTGGATACCGACGGCGCCGAGCGCCTCCTTCACTTCGTCGAGCTTGAATGGTTTTATAATGGCGATGATGAGTTTCATAATATAATTAAGTTAAGGGCTTATGATTTGGCTTCGTAGATATAGCCTTCCTCGCCGTGGTCGGTGAGGTCGAGGCCGGTGCGCTCATCATCTACCTCAGGGCGCAGACCGATGGTCGCTTTGAGCACGTAGGCAATGATCACCGTCGCCCCTGCCGAAAGAATAACCGTCAGCCCCATGGCTTTCAGCTGCTCCAACCAGAGGGAGTGGCCGACGATAGCCTTGAGATTCGTATTGAGATTACCATTGACCGAAGTGGTGGCGAAAATGCCGGTGAGCAAAGCCCCCAAGGTGCCGCCGACGGCGTGCACGCCGAAGGTATCAAGCGCATCATCATATTTGAGCCAGCCTTTCAATTTGGTGCAGGCGAGAAAGGGAATCGCGCCGGCCAGTAGGCCGACCCAAACCGAAGAGGTGCTGGTGATAAAACCGCACGCCGGGGTCACCACCACCAACCCAGCGACCGCCCCGGAGCAAAAGCCGAGAACACTCGCTTTGCCGCGGGTAAAATATTCGAGGGCCGCCCACGTGAACGAGGCCACGGCGGTCGCGAGCGTCGTGGTGGTGAAGGCGTTCGCCGCCACGCCGTCGGCGGCGGCGGCCGAACCAGCATTAAAGCCATACCAACCCACCCAGAGCATGCCAGTGCCCACCATGCACAGCACCAAGCTGTGTGGCGGCATCGGAGTTTTTCCAAAACCCAGCCGGGGCCCTAAAATTAAGCAAAGAATCAAGGCCGACCACCCTGAAGACATGTGCACCACCGTGCCGCCGGCAAAATCGATGGCCTTAATCGCGGCCCCCGCATTCCAGACACCGTTCATATAACCCGTGACGCCCCAGATCATGTGCGCGAGCGGGAAATAGACCACGAACATCCAGACCGTGACAAAAATCATGAGTGCAGAAAATTTCAGGCGCTCCGCGATGGCGCCGACGATGAGGGCCGGAGTAATGATCGCGAACATGAGTTGGTAAATCGCGAAAACATTATGCGAGACCCAATAAGCATAATCGGTATTCGTCGCGCTCTCGACGCCCTTAAAAAAGAAAAATTCTGAGCCGCCCAGAAATGGGCTCCCGAAATTTTTCCCGAAGACGAGACTGTAACCGAAGGCCCACCACAAGATGGTAACCAGACCGGCGATGCCCAAGCATTGCGCCATGACGGAAAGCACATTTTTAGTGCGGACTAACCCGCCATAGAACAGCGCCAAACCGGGCAGGGTCATGAAGAGGACCAGCGCGGCGCTCGTCATCATCCACGCATTGTGACCCGGACCAGCTACGCCGGTGAGTGATTTGCCCGGATCAGTATTGTTAATATAGGCCTCCAGCGCAGCGATGCGCTCATCAGAAGTCGGAGCTGCGAGAGCCACGACGTTAGTTTGTGCCAACGCGGTCTGGGTCGCCAGCAACGCCAGACCCGCAAAGGTGGCGAAACGGAGTAAGCGAGATAATTTTATTTTCATAGAGTGTGCTCATCTTCTCTTAAGCAACTATGATGCCATGCATAAAAAATATATGCGGTAGCCGTTATTTTTTTCCCGGCCCCATGGCACCAAGGCTTTAGCTAAAGGCATCGGAGCAGGCCCCGACCGCGGTACCAAAAGCGACTGATCGCTCGGGCCCAATGCAGGGCAGCTAACGGGGCACAAAAAAGCCGGCCCTCATTGAGTGACCGGGATCGCCGCGAGCACAGGCTGGTGGAGCTTAAATGGCCGCGTCGCCGTGCTCGTCCGTGCGAATTCGGATCATATCCTCAATCGGCGTCACAAAAATCTTCCCGTCACCAATTTTGCCAGTCTTGGCGGCTTGGGCAATGGCGGTGACTACCTTGTCTTTGAGCTCATCCGCCACAGCGATTTCAATTTTGGCCTTAGGCAAAAAATCGACGGTGTACTCGCTGCCCCGATAAATTTCCGTGTGGCCCTTCTGCCGACCAAAGCCCTTCACCTCGGTGACGGTCATGCCTTCGACCCCAACGGCAGTGAGTGCTTCCTTCACGGCTTCCAATTTAAAGGGCTTAATGATGGCAGTGATGAGTTTCATAAAATTAGAGGGAAGAAATGCAGTTTTTGCCGATTGCGCCCGCAGCGCAAGACTTACTGTGGCGGGATCACGGTCTGGATGTGCAGATCCTTCAGTTGCTTGGCCGTGACGGGAGTCGGGCTTTGCGCCATCAAATCTTGAGCCTTCTGCGTCTTAGGAAAGGCAATGACGTCGCGAATACTGGTGGTACCGCACAGCAATGCCACCATGCGATCGAGTCCGAAGGCAATGCCGCCATGCGGAGGAGCCCCGTAGGTAAAGGCTTTGAGCATATAGCCGAAGCGGCTTTCCACGACGTCCGCCGGGATTTTTAGCACATCTTCAAAAATCTTTTTCTGCAGCGTTGGCTGATGAATCCGGATGGAACCACCGCCGAGCTCCATCCCATTAAGGACCACATCATAATGTTGGCCGCGCACCGCCTTCGGATCGCTATCGATCAGCGCGGTATCCTCCAGCACGGGCGCGGTGAACGGATGGTGGGTGGCCACGTAGCGCTTGGTTTCTTCGTCATAGCTCATCAGCGGAAAATCAACCACCCAGAGGAAATTCCATTGATCAGCGCGAATCGTCATCCGGCCGCGCTTAACGAGCAACTGCGCCGCCTCCAAGCGGGTGCGACCGAGAATCGCGCAAGCCCGATCCCAGGTCGCCGCGGCAAAGAAAATAATATCCCCATCAGCGATCGATAATTTCTGGGTGAGCGCCGCTTTTTCGGCCTCGGAGAAGAATTTGACGATTGGCGACTTCCACTCGCCGGCCTCGACCTTGATAAAAGCGAGCCCCTTGGCGCCGAGGGATTTGGCGATTTCCTCGAGCGCCCCGATTTCACCTTGGGTGATATCAGCAAGCCCCTTAGCGTTAAATGCTTTCACGCAACCGCCCGCGGCGATGGTGGAGGCGAAAACCTTGAAGCCGGAAGTCTTAAAGGTGTCTGACAGATCGACGAGTTCGAGCGCGAAGCGCGTATCAGGCTTATCTACCCCATAACGATTCATCGCATCATGGTAGGCGAGGCGCGGGAATGGCGTCGGCAAATCATGCTGCAATACTTCCTGCCAGACTTTTTTTAACATCCCTTCGAACAGCGTGTAAATCCCCTCGCGGTCGATGAAGGAAGCTTCGACGTCAATTTGCGTAAACTCCATCTGTCGATCCGAGCGTAAGTCCTCATCGCGAAAGCAGCGGGCGATTTGAAAATATTTCTCCACGCCCGCCACCATGAGAATTTGCTTAAATTGCTGAGGCGACTGCGAGAGGGCGTAAAATTCTCCCGGATGAATACGTGATGGCACCAGATACTCCCGCGCGCCCTCCGGCGTGCTCTTGAACAGCGCCGGCGTTTCGACTTCAATAAATTCCTGTGCATCAAAATAATCGCGCACGGCTTTGGTCGCCCGATGCCGCGTCAGCAGATTTTTGCGCATCTTCGGCCGACGCAAGTCGAGGTAGCGATACGTCAGGCGTAAATCTTCATTCACTTTATCCCCACCCGCATCAGTCAGCGGGAACGGTGGGGTCTCCGAAATATTGTGCACAACCAACTCAGTCGCATCGAGCTCCACTTGGCCGGTCGGCAGATTTTTATTCAGCATGGCCTCAGGCCGCAACGCGACCTTACCCGTAACCGCGATCACCGACTCGGCTTTCAGCAAGGCTGCTGCAGCGCGCAAGTTGGTATCAAATTTAACTTGGGTGATGCCCTGACGGTCGCGGAGATCGACGAAGATAATGCCGCCGTGGTCGCGGACGGAATCCACCCAACCGGCGAGGGAGGCCGTGGCGTGAAGGTCAGACGGAGTGAGCTGGGCGCAATGATGGGTGCGTTTCATAGTGCAGAACACGCAAACAAACGGCCCGGCCCCAATCGGGGCAATCAGAATTTAACCCCCTATGACACGAGACGGCACGCCCTTATTATGCGCCCCCGCGGATAACGGCGGTGGCCCGCCCGAAAAAAATTGGGCCACCCAGCCCCTGTGCCTATCAACCTAAAATCAAATTCTGACCAGTCATCTCAATCGGTTGGGGCAACCCCATGAGATGGAGAACCGTGGGCGCGATGTCGGCTAGGCGACCGCCGGCGCGCATCTTAGTCTGACCGGCGACAAACCCTGCGCCGACGACGAAAACTTCAACCAAGTTGAGCGTGTGCGCAGTATGGGGTCCGTTATTAACAGGGTCCCACATCTGCTCAGCATTGCCGTGATCGGCCAGAATCACCGCTTGGCCCTTCATCTTAGCCAGTGCGGTAAGCAAGGTCCCCACCCCACGATCAGTCGCTTCACAGGCCTTGATCGCCGCGGGCAGCGAACCGGTGTGGCCGACCATGTCCGGATTAGCGTAATTCACGACAATGAGACCATACTGACCAGAAAGGATCGCTGCTTCGGCGGCGGCGGTCACCTCGGCCGCAGACATTTCAGGCTGCAGATCATAAGTCGGCACCTTGGGACTGGCCGGACCAGCGCGATCCTCGCCCGGGAACGGCGGGCCGCGGTAGTTGTTAAAGAAAAAAGTAACGTGCGGATTCTTTTCGGTCTCCGCGCAGCGAAATTGCCCGATGCCCGCGTCACTCACGACTTGTCCTAGAATATTTTTTAAAGCGGCCGGCTTACCCGCGATCACGTGAACCGGCAAGCCAGCCTCATACTCGGTCATTGTGGCGTAATAGAGATCGAGCTTCTTACCCCGGGAAAATGCTTTAAAATCATCGAGGACAAAAGCCTTCGTGATTTCCCGCGGACGATCCCCGCGGTAATTATAAAAAAGCACCGCATCACCATCGCCGATGGTGGCGAGCGGTCGGCCGGCGGCGTCCACCAGCCATGTGGCGGGCACAAATTCATCGCCTTGCTGCGTCGGACTGAGTGGCTGC
>Ga0208942_1000957_pt1 | contig 10897 bp, 11 predicted proteins | sample GreLakmeSU08MSRF_FD_187704 | JGI IMG/M metagenome (GOLD analysis project Ga0208942, IMG submission 187704) | Freshwater lentic microbial communities from great Laurentian Lakes, MI, USA - Great Lakes metaG SU08MSRF (SPAdes) | ecosystem: Environmental > Aquatic > Freshwater > Lake | place: Great...
AATTTTACATATTCTGTGTGTTGGGGAGTTTGATACTTTTTAAAATCACTTGCAGCAGATGCAATTCTAACAAGAATTGCATTTAATTCGTTCTTTTTGTTTTCTAAGAATGCAACATTTGCTGTTTCTATATCAGCTAGAGATGCTGACTTAAAAATATAACAAGACTTTGTTTTGGCGTGAGTGTATATACATTCAACTCCCAATAATAAAGCAAATGCGAGGGCTACTCTGTCGTGTGTAACAAAATAAACTTTTGTGATTTTTGTCTCAATTTCTTGTTCTCTCGGTGCAGTTCCGGGTGGATTATATTGTTTTAATGCGCGAGATTTTAATACAGCACAAGCCAATACTTGAAGCCAGTCTCCAGACCGTTTTTGTTGAAGCTTAGTGTTGAATAAAAATCTATTTGTCAAGGAATCTTGTTTTTTGCCCAACATTAAAATAGCATTTTTTATGAGAGATGTAAGAAAAGTGATATTATTTTTTGTTTTACTATCTTGAACGTTTTCGGGAACTGGTATCCTTTTATCATTAGATTTTATTAATAAGTTTGTTGTATATTCTGTTTTTTTTCCTTTTCTATTTCTTTGAACTTCTGATAATTGAAAATTAAATGCTGAAAAAAATTTATCATATGGATTAGTGGACTTGCTTTTAAGACTTTCCCCTGTTGTTATGTGCCTATCATATGAATAATTGTAATTTATAGACTCAGGAATATTTGGCTCACAACCAATTAATTCAACACCATTTGAATAAGTCGCAGAGATTGGGTCAAATATTTTTTCTGCAACAGAGGTTTTTCCAGCTGGATCGTTGACAACTTCTGGAGTTAAAACATAATAGATTTTTTTTCTAGTACCTCCTTCCTCAATTACTTGAGAACCCTTTTTTAAAATAGTCAAGAGGCTTACAGCCGTTGCGTCAATTATAATAGCTGAATTATTTTCTAATTCTAATCCGTTAACAAGCATTTGCGCATCTATGTATGATTTTCCTTCGTCGGTCTTTGAACTTCCTTGAGCAACTACCAATGGTCTAACTGAATATTCAGAGTTGTTTATGGTTTTAATGGTATAGGGGTCTTGTTTTATGCCAAAAGCTTTTATATCGTTATATGTAGTTAGTTTTTGTCCGTAGTCAGATTCACGGGCTTCGTTGCGACTAAAAATTACATTATTTAAGGCTAGCCCTTCATCATCAAAATCTCCAAGGGAAGTAACGCCAAGCGGAAGACCTTCACAATAAATTTTTTCGTTAAGAGCAATTACTTCTCTAAATCTTGAAATATCGCCATGAAAGTCATGCCAAGAGTCTGTAGCTGAAAGATTAGCTAATATATCTATTATGCTTCTAACAACAGCTGCAAGAGCAGGCGCAGCTGTTTGGGCTTTTTGTCCTCCAGGTTTTGGTGGCATTTATTATATTATATTGATACAAAAATATAATATACTTTACCAATTGCAATTTATAGAAGTTTTAGTTCTATTTTAGTTTTTTTGTTTTATTTTTCTTGTTTTATTTTTTTTAGATTTTCTCTTTTTTGATTTTTTGTTTTTATTATTTATTTTTTTTGCTTTTCTTGTGCCTCCAATTTTTTTTTGTTTAAAACATTCACATATTCCGTCAAAACATTGTTTAAAAAACCCAGATGAACACGTTTTACTTTGTTGTGAAACCAGTCCAGTTCTGTCCATTTCCGATGCCTGTTGAAGCGTAACATCCCAACCAGATTGATTTTTAGGTTTCATGTTTTCTAGCAAGCCTATAGCAGCATTTTTAAAGCCACGGTTTTCTTCTGAACTTCTACAGGTAGGATCAAGAATATAAATATTAGTAAATCCCATAGCCCTAAAAATGGTTAGTAACTCCGTAAGTAAAACTGATTTGTCTGTATAAATTTTTGAAAAAATTCTATTTATCTCTCGATTTAATGCTGGGGCGTTCCGAATAGCTTTTGCTTTCCAATAAGTTCTACATCTTTCAGTTATATCTAAATTTGCTTGTTGTCTAGTTTGTTCGGTCTTGCTAACTAAAGTGTATTCAAAATCCTCGTCTTCTGAAGATTTAACTACAGTAATTCCGTATTCTGGACATAATTTAGTTCTAGTTCTTTTTTCTAAACACCTACCTTTAAAATCTCTTATACAAGCTCTGCAGTTTTCATGATCGTTTGGTTCCAGTTGAAAGAATCTTTCATACTTTGGATATGTGTAGTTGAACCCATCTTTTCTAAATTCAATGCCACAATCTTTATATAATTTAGTTAAAGGAGATTTAATTTGTGGGTACATTTCTGCTTGTTCTAAGTCAAATCTATAAAAATCCATTATTCTATTAACAACTTCAATATCAACTGGGTTTCCATTTGGACATTCTCCCATACGACCAAATTCTCCAGCAAATCCGCAAAATGATAATAATTGTAGACCTGCATCTCTTTTAATAGGATAGGCTTCTTGACTTCCGTGGCCTTGAATAAATATTGTAACGGAACTCATTTTATATAATATATAGATAAATTTAATAGAAAAATGTTGTACTATTGAAAAAGTTCTATCGAAGATAGAACCCGTTTTGCGATACTTTTAAAAAAGTATCAGAGAAAAAAAATTGATCTTTTTTAGTGGGGGTAGGAAGTAAGTAAAAAGAAAAAAGATGTTGGTGTTGTCAAGAGTGCTAGATTATGTAAGGGTGGATGTAATCCGTGGGTGCGCGTTAAAGTACAATTTTTCAGAAGTGGAGGCACTGTCAGGAGTGTTGCTGGCTGTAAGGGAAGTTGGTAGAAAGAAGGTTGTCAAGGTAACCAAGGTAGGGGTACCTCTGCCTTTCACGGGATATGTGTCAGAAGAGTGCTGTTCAGGTGTGAGACAGAACCACGGACTTCTGACACAATGCCCCAAGTCAAAGTCAGATTCAAAGGAATACTGCAGTGGATGCCAAAAACAAGCGGATAAGAATGCTTCAGGTAAACCCAACAGCGGTAGCATTTCGGACCGTTTGGCAGCTTTTGAATCGGGAAAAGAGTACCGAGATCCGAAAGGAAAGGCTCCTGTGGCTTATGTAAAGGTGATGCAGAAGCTAAAGTTGAGCAAGGAGGAGGTTGAAGAGGAGGCAGGAAAGCAAAAGATAGAGTTGCCTTCCGACTTGTTCAACGCAGCAATTGCAAAGCGAGGGCGACCTAAGAAGAACTCGGCTGTGACATCAGATACCGATAGCGAAAAGTCGGAACCGAAGCGTCGTGGTCGGCCCAAGAAGACGGGAAAGCCTGTGGAGGTGTCAACGACGGAGGATTTGTTTGCGAGTTTAATCTCGGAAGCCAAAGCCAACAGTCCAAGACCTTCGAAAGCAGAGGCGAAAGAAAAGGTGGAACCAAAGGAAGCCGAGAAGAAGAAGGCAACCAAGGAGGCGGAGGTTGAGGCGGAGGTAAAGGTAAAGAAGTTTGAGTTCAAGGGGACTGCGTATTATAGGACTTCAGACAATGTGTTGTATGACCCGAAGACACAGGATTGTGTTGGTGTGTTCAACGAGGAGCGTCAGGAGATTGACGAGTGTGAGGAGGAGGATGATGAGGATGAGGCATGAGGTGTAAAACAGGAACAGCTTTAATTAATGACTAGGTCAATGCTTTTAACAAGTGGTGTATATATTGTATTTTTTTTGTCACTCATTTCTGGTTTTGTCACTCATTTCTGGTTTTCCATGCCGAAGGGTATCTTCGTAGTGAGGATAATATATCTATAAAAAACAATTTAAAGAAAAAACCCGACAATGCCATTTTCTCTCCTGACGCTGCGCGAGATGATAGGGTGGTATAGTGCATAGTATAACCGAAGGTACCGTTGGAGGAAAAATAAATTTTTTTATATGAGGATTTTCCTCTTTGAAATGAGAAAAAAAAATTTAGAGTGACTTGAAAAAAATATGAGGTGAAAAAAAAATTGAAAAACTTTTGTGCGGATAGTTGAGAAGTAAAAGTAAGCAAGTGTGTAGTCAAGAATGGCGTCTGTTGTTGTGAATGTTAACGATTCGGTGAATGTCGGGCTGAACAAGCTCGTACAGGAAGTGAGCAGGCAAACTATTGCCGCTTGTGCCGAGAAGTATGGTTTTGATGTGAATGAAGCGTGCGAGGCGATGGGCGTCCTGCTAAAGGCCGTGGAGAAGAAGCCGCGCGCGAAGAAGGTGGCGAGTGACTCTGGTTCGGATTCTGGTTCAGATGCAGGTGATGCAGACGGCAAGAAGAAGAAGGGTGGTCGTGCCAAGATGACGGAGGAGGAGAAGGCCGCGGCTGCTGAGGCTCGTAAGGAGAAGAAGGCAGCTGAGCGCAAGGAGGCTGCGGAGGCCAAGAAGGCGGAGAAGGAGAAGGAGAAGCTGGACGCAGTTGCTGCCAAGGCGGTTGAGAAGGCCAAGGCCAAGTTGGAGAAGGATGCTGAGAAGAAGGCGGCTCTCAAGGAGAAGAAGGCGGCGGAGAAGGCAGCCAAGGCCGAGTCCGATTCCGAGTCCGAGGCCCTTGCCGCGGCGCCTGTTGCAGCAGTTGTTGAAAAGAAGGTATCCAAGACCAAGACGGAGGCAAAGACCGAGGCGAAGAAGGAGACGGCCAAGGAGAAGAAGGCGCGCCTGGAGAAGGAGGCGGCGGAGAAGGCGGCCAAGGAGGCGGCTACCGAGGAGTTGGACGAGGATGAGGAGTCCGAGGACGAGGATGAGGAGTAAATCCACCTTTTAAAAAGGTGGAGCCAAAAGTAGTAGTAGTAGTAGTTAGAAAAAAGGCACTGTAATTTATATAAAAAACCCTTTTTTCCCTGTATTTTTTTGTCACTCATTTCTCGTTTTGTCACTCATTTCTGGTTTTCCATGAATAAGGGGTATTTGGAGGGTATCTTCGTAGTGAGGATAATATATATATTAAAACAACTTAAAGAGGACCTCGGACAAAAAGGGTGCCAATATAGTATATAATTCTAGGATACCACTGTTCATTGATTTTTGGCTCAACCATTTCCACCAACGGTGCCTTCGGCAAGGTTGAAATACTTTTTCTCTCTTCATCGTCTTCTCAAAAGAGAAAAATATTTACATCTTAGATATATAGAACTACAAATTTTAATGATGCTGGGTCTAAGAATGAATAATCTCCTCAATAATTTCTCTCTTTACACTCTGCACATTTTGAATATATTGATCCAATGAAGGAGAGACCGTTTCCTCTGTCAAGGGTTCCAGCTTTTGATAAGTAGTCATCTGAAACCTGAATACATGCACTGGTTTGACTTGACCAATACGATGACACCTGGCAATAGCCTGCTCCTCAATAGCTGGGTTCCAATTGGGACTAACAAAATAAACCTCACTGAAATCTTTCTGCAAATTCAATCCTTCACAACCCGTCTGAATTTGCAAGACAAGGAATTCCACTTTTTCTCTCAAAGTATTGGCTCTCTTATTGAGAGAAGTTCGGCCATCAAAGGTAGCCACTGAGGTAACCCCACTTTCTTCAAGTCTTGAAACAATCGTGTCAATCTCCTCTCTGAAATGACAAAAGATTAATTTACCATTTCCATTTTCTCTCCTTGAGAGAAGTGTATCAAGGACAGCGTCCAATTTGCTGCTTGATGACAATGCACCCACATGAGAATCACTCTTGGGAATAATATTGTCATCAACCATACCTTGCATAGATTTTTTAAGCAAAGCGGGAAGAATACAAGTCTGACGAGCTTTGATAATCATCTTGAGTCTCTCAATGGAATCTGCCGACCGAATGGCATTGTGAATGTCCTCCGAGAGAACTCGCTCATCCTCTGTCACCCAATCCACATTGTTGCAGTCAAGTTCAACATTGGGCAATATGATACCCGCTTGAGACTTGGTGCGACGCAAGACATAGTTGTCCAACACTTCATCAATATTGTCGGGGTCAGTGTAGTAACTGGACGGCAGACCAACGACAGAGCATAAGTTGTAAAAGTCTCTGCGTTTATTCTGAATAGGAGTGCCAGTAATGAGCCATTTAATGGGCGAGGCCAAGACTTTGGCACCCCAATATCGTGCGTTTTTATTGCGTAAATGATGGGCTTCGTCAAATATGACGCGGTTCCATTGCACCATATGCAACATGCTCGCTGGAGGGTCATCCACCTTTAAGGCCGAGACCGAAATGTGGGAATAACTGGTAATGACAATTGGTGCAGAAGAGAGTTGGTCCAATGTTATCGTCTTTTTATCAGCGCCGTAGAAGACCAACGGTTTGTGACCCGTTGTGCGGTGAATCTCAAAGACCCATTGTGAAATAAGGACATTGGGAAGAACGACGAGTGTTTTTGTCATAAAATTAGTAAGCAAGAGTCCAATAGCGGTAATGGTCTTGCCGAGTCCCATTTCATCAGCAATAATACCACCGTGGATTTTGTCTTTGCTGAGCTCATTGTGCAAGCACCATTGAACACCGTCATATTGGTGTTGTTTATATTGAATACCGGCTTTTTTGACAAACCAGTGGAATCGTTCCATGATTGCCGATTTTGAAGACTGTGACGAGTTTTGTAGTGGAAAAGTTTTTGAATAAATAATTGTCAATTTTTTTCTTGGTTTGAGAAAAATATTTTTTTTATTTTTGAATAAAAATTGAACGAGATTATAGAATAAATAATTTAACTTAAAGAAATCTAGGATGGAAGCATTAGCAGAAGCAGTTATGAATCAAGTGGCAGCACTTCCACAAGAGCCTCAGATCTTGGGAACAATGGAAGTGGTTGAACAATTGGAAGACTTTGATTGTCCAGTATGTTGGAATACAATTACAGAAGGAGAGAAAAAGGTGCAAACAAGTTGCAATCATAAATTATGTACAGATTGTGTACCAAAATTGCAATGTCTACTTGGATTAGAAACCTGTGTAGCATGTCCAATGTGTAGGACAAGGTTGCAAAAATTTGCGGTTCCAGAAGTTCCGTTGAGAAAAGTTCCGTTGAATAAGATTCGTCAACGTCTGCAACGACAAAATCAAATAGTTGCCAATTATCAGTATCAAATTACTAACACACCCAATACAATTAATTATTATATGAGACGAATGCAAGAAGCCGTACTCAATCAGGAAAATGCGCATAGAGAGTTGGGATCATCGTTATTATATCAAGCGGCACTACAAGAAGAGGTGAATATGCGAGCGAGGCCTCGTCAACCACAGCAGCAACCGTAAGAGGTATTAAAAAAATTTCTTAAAAATATGTAGAGAGAAAAAAAATTGAAACATTTTTTGTTCAAATACTTATGGTACCATACAGACACAACCCATTGGGTAGTTCAAACGAGAAACGAAAATGTCCCGCGTCATTACCCCCTGCTGCAAGGTCTGCAAGGATGCAGGCAAGTCCGCTCAGGAATACGGAAGCCATTGGCCAAAGGACAAGGATGGGGTCACGGTGTGCCCCACACTGTTGTCTCAAGAGTGCCGCTACTGCCACGTCTCTGGCCACACCGTCAAGTACTGCAAGGTCCTTGAGAAGGACAACGCACTGCGGGCTAAGCGCGAGAGACTGGTGGAGCGCGTCCAGAAGCACGCGGAGGTTGAGCAAGCGCGCACCAAGCCCACCACTTCGGTCGCACCTGTGACTGGTCGCTTTGCCATGCTGATGGACGATGACGATTCGGACGAGTCGCCTCGCAGTCCCAAGCGGACCCAAAAAAAGGCACCAGCTCCGCTGAAGGAGGAGTTCCCTGCTCTTGGCGGCACATGGCGCAAGAGTTCCGTCGCACCAGAAGTCGCCAAGAAGGTTTCCTTCGTGGAGATGGCCGTCAAGCCCAAGGAGGTCGCACTCGCTGAGAAGCAAACCCGAGAGACGCGTGCAGAGGAGGAGCGTCTCGGAAGGGCCATCGCCACTGGCATGGTCATCATTGAGCGTGGCAGTCAAGGTGTCGTGATGACGGCTCCCCCCAAGACCGCAAACCCCAAGACCGCAAAGCAGATGGAGAAGGCTGTCCACCGGATGGAGTGCTTCAAGGGCCTGAACGGCAAGGGCTGGGGGGACTTGGACAGTGACGACGAGGAGGAGGACCAGCTAGAGCAAGTGGCGGAGGATGCGTGGTAAGCAAAGCGCGGCATTAGTAGTAGTAGTAGTAGTATAAAAAAAACAAAAACCATAAAAATAAACCCCCAAATCCCACATAGTCTATCGGTTAGGATGCGCCCCTTTCAAGGGCGAGGGCCGGGTTCGATTCCCGGTGTGGGAAACCGAGTTGTCAGAACTCTTTAAAAACTGACAAATACCCGGTTAGCTCAGTCGGTAGAGCGCTAGCCTTTTATAGCATTTGTGCGACTGAAAGCTAGTGGTCGAGGGTTCAAGCCCCTCATCGGGTGCAAGCGGATATGGCCGAGTGGTTTAAGGCGACGGACTTAAGACCCGTTATCTATGATGCGTGGGAAAAAAAAGAGTACTATAGGACTTCCACCAGTCCCTCCAAGTATTTTTTCTTCGGTATAAAAAAAATTGAAAAACTTTTCTTGGAATTTATGAAGAGGACAAAAGCATAGATTTTACCTGAAAGGATGTCCAAGCTACCGACCACCCTCTGGGGTGCTGTTAACCGAGCCAAGTTGGAGCTGAGAAAGTTCCACTTGGAGGAAAACCAAAAGAAAAAGGAACAACAAAAGCAAAAGGCGATTGCGGCCATGGAGAATGCCGACACGGTCATTGGTCCTGGTCCCCACAAGTACATGTCCACCAGACACAACTGGCGCAACGAGGTCCTCTACCTCAACTACTACGAGGAGGACCAATGCGTGGGTCGCTACTGGGAAGACTACAAGGTGCAGTGGAGTCTTGACTCCATTCCGTGGTGGGCGTTAAACAAGGACTTGAAGGTTCAGGAACCCAAGGCGGGCGATCGGGTCACGATTCGTGGCAAAGAGTTTGTATATAGTGTAAGACCTGAGCATTGCGACCGTTAAAGCGGGGCGACCTAAACATAAAAAAGAGAAATACCATAGGACTTCCACAGGGTCCTCCCATTGGTTTTTTTGTTACTCATTTCTCGTTTTGTCACTCATTTCTGGCTTTCCATGGATGGGGGGTATTTGTAGTCTATTTTTTCTTCTAATAGGAGAGAAAATAGAGTAATTGTTGGGTGAAAGGATTTAAAGGGATTTTGGCGGGTTTAACGGGTCTTGCGACAGTACATCAACTAGTTATTATATTTCAAACGGTAATTACGTATAAAATCTTAATCTTTCATATAAATAAAATAAGGCACCAAGTAAACACTGATAATTAAAAACACGATATTAGTATCATAGCTTGATTGATTCAATAAAGCACTAATAATAACAGCCATGATTACTAGAAAACTATCCCCTAATAACGCACTAGCACCTATTTCTTTTGAATAAACTTTGAAAAAATCTAACATATCATTTAAGCCTTTAGGTACAGAAATAAAGAAAATATAAAATAAAAAGTCAAAAATTATTTGAATGAATACACATATGGCAGCAAATGCAGTCAGACCAACCTGTAAACCACTATTAAAAACCAGATATCTTCCTAATAATATATATAAAACACCAATCAATATATCTGCAATCATAGCAGACAATCTATATTTTTTATACCATCCATCTAAAGATTTTATGTTGATAACAATTTTTGCGAAACTAACAAAAATGATAAATAAATCAGCATAAATATTAGCTGTTATTATAGGTACGTATTCAAATTTATTATCATAATTGATAGTAGGCTTCAAATTTGTAGTTTTTTCAATCAAAAAAGTAAGCAAAAAAAATAAGCCAACAATTAATAATCCTTTCATATATAGTTTAAACGAATATAAAAAATATTTCTATTCGTTTAACATATTTTGTTTAAAATAAATCCTTATTTATAGCATTTGGCATTCCATGTCCAAACATAATCATATATATTACTACAAACGCAGCCAATACAATGCTGCGGTTTTCGGCCACAACTTGTCTTTGACCTAGCAAATAAATCATAATAAGGTATAATATTATACCAATTATTACTGAATGCATCAACATCATTAGTCCAGTTTCCATTATATATATACATTCTATTATATTAAAAAAGTTTAATTAAAATTTGAATCCTTTTTCTCTCTATCTTTACAATGACCATCTAGCTTTTGTTTGAGTTTTAAGGCTTCATAATAAACATTTGGTTGACTTATAACATCCTTGAATGGAACATACTGATGAATATCTTCAATATTTAATGGTTCGTGTATAGTACCAGTTTTTTTTCTGCAACAGCAAAAAAGCCGATTCATATTAATATAATTTATATAATTCTCTCTAAACCAAAAATAAAAATAAAAAGGACAAAATTGAAACACCGCAAAAAAATTGAATTAAATTTTTCTCGAAGAAATAGTTAATAAAACTAACAGAAAGAATGGACGAACCAAAGACCAGACGAGAGAAAAAGGGTAGAGACAAGACCAAGACCAATACAGTATACTCGGCAAAGCATGTCCGAGAACATGAAAGACTGCAAGAAAAAAAACAACAAGCAGAAGGCAGAGGCGAAGCAAAGGGAGAAAAAACTATAAAAAAATAAAATAAAAGAAAAATAAAACCCAGAAAAAAAGAATATAATTTGGGTCTAAAAAAATTGAAACCTTTTTCTCTCAACCTAATAATTCTAAACAGGAAAATCAAACCCATAAAATGGCTGCTTATGCTTTACCACACGATGTCTCTATGTCCCACGCCGTGGAACAAATGACTGTAAAAGGACAAGATTATGTCTGCCAGGGAACTGGCGCAGACTCAATTACAGGAGAAAAATTTAAATGGATAATGCTGAACGACGGTCACGGAGAAAATGTTTGCATCAACTTCATCCGAACCATGCCCCAAGAGAAAAAGAATGAGTTA
>Ga0208942_1000960_pt1 | contig 10871 bp, 2 predicted proteins | sample GreLakmeSU08MSRF_FD_187704 | JGI IMG/M metagenome (GOLD analysis project Ga0208942, IMG submission 187704) | Freshwater lentic microbial communities from great Laurentian Lakes, MI, USA - Great Lakes metaG SU08MSRF (SPAdes) | ecosystem: Environmental > Aquatic > Freshwater > Lake | place: Great...
AATGCGGCGCGCACAACGACCGCCCACACCAAGAGGAATGTAACATGAGTATTTATCAGCCCGGACCTCCTAAAAAGCCAGCAGCAGCAAAGCCAGCAGCAAAGCCAGCAGCAAAGCCAGCAGCAAAACCAACCGAAACGCCAACACCGCCAGGGTCAAGGCCAATGCTGGTAGGAGCAACTGGAACTCCAAAACCTCCTGTAAAAATGACTCCAACGGCAACGGCAACGGCAAGACCCAGAGTAAACAATTCGTTTGTTCCTGCTCTTGGAGGTGACACAGAAGGAAGTTGGTGGCCGTTTGCACAAGAAACACCTATGCCTATGGGTGTTCCTCGCGGTGTGCCAGGTTATGATCCGTATGCAAATTATTGGGCTGAAGTAGCAAAATACGATGCAGCAAAAGCAATTAGAACTGGTGGTTCAAGCATAGGAAGTGGTGCAAAATTTGATACTTCAACTAGTGGTGGTGTAATGCCAGGAGGTGTTCCACCAGTTGGTCCATTTCCACAACCAAATGGTGGTTACACAGGTTTGCCAGGAGCAGGAAGGGCAGGGCCAGGCTCAACAGTACCAAGTGGACAACTTACTGGTGCAGCTTTGTTAGCTGCAATGGCAGCTAAAGATTTGAATCGAGAACAAGGGGGTCCGGGATATATGCCACCTGCTGGTCCACCTGCTGGTCCACCTAATCCTTTTGTTACCACAGCTGCTCCTCTTGTTCCTCTTGATCCTTTTGCTCCGCCACCTAATACTAGTGGTGATGGTGATACTGCAGATCTACAAACAGATTTTGAAAAATTGGCAATGCTTATGCAGATTGGAAAATTTGCACCTACGCCACCGCCAGTGGACAATAGCTTTAGGGATCAGATAATGACTATGTGGCAAGCATCACAAGCTAAACTTGAAGCTCTTACTGCTGATTTTCAATCTATGATTTTGCAATTCTTGAAGCAGGCACAGGCACAGGCAGGTGGTTTAGGTACTGGAGTTCCATTGCCAGCCGCTCCAGCAGGCGCAACCGGAAATGCGTTTCCACTAACTAACATTCCTGCCATTTCAAATATGGGCAGCAATTTGCAATTCAGTAATGCAGGACTTGGTTATCTAAATGATATTAACCCTGCGCTAAATCGTATCTTGCAACAGATGTTAGCAGCTAAGAAATATACCGATACTGGTCAGGCTGGACAATACGGACCGTTGAACTACGCTAGATTTGGTGGATCTGGATCGTTGTCTATGAACGATGCAGATTATGAAAATCCGTTGAACTATGCAGGGGTAGGGGCAGCTGATAGGGAATCGTCTGAAGCTGCATTGCGCATGTTGTTTAGTAAGATGGGCCTGAACGCATAGTGTTTCCGGCACAAAAACAAACTGCACAACAAGTTGTAGCGAGTTACCAAGCAAAACTTGCTGCACTTGCAGCTAATCGTGCAACACAACAGCCAGTTGCACAACCAAGCCCTATAGTTCGACCTACAGGAGGTATGCCATGGTTGAACGAAAACCTTGGAAGTGCCACTTTAGGATCTGGATTATTAGGAGTTGGAGCAGGATTACTAGCATCTCTTGCTTTGCCAGTTGCTGCACCAGTAGCAGCGGGAATTGCTGGTGCAGCCGGTGTATTTGCTCCTCAGATTCTAGATTACTTTGTAAATCCTAAAGCTGCTCCGCCATCCATACTACCACCTCAAGTACAAACTAATCCCACACTAGCTCCTCAATATGGATTGGGGATAGGTCGCCCTGGTTCTTTTGGTCCACAAGGTATTTTTGGAGAAGAGCCAAAGGATTATGTATGGCAAGAAGCTAATCCATTATTGAAAGCTTTAGGATTTGCTTCTTCACAACCACAACTAGAAGATCAATACACAGGTTGGAATCCAGCTTCTCAATTAGCAGAGTGGTCTAGGCGTACAGCTTGGCAACAACAGTTGGCACAAGAGCGCAGTATATATGAAAATCCATTATACGAAACTGTAGCTCCTAATAGGGTAATAAACAAATTTGTAAAGAACTATGTTGGAGATTTAGCACTTGGAATAGGAACTTTACCAGAACGATTAGGTGGAGTGTTTTCAAGAACTGCAGCTATGGAAACAAAAAATCCATTAAGCAAAGCTTATGGATTTTTGATGGGTCAAAATCCAGAATGGATGCCCTCCGCAACTGAAGGGCACGGATTACTTTTGGAAACTCTTAGAACGCTAGATCCAGAAGCACAATCTATTATGGGATTCTACGGTGGTTTGCGTGGATTATCAAACACAACTCCACAACCAGAACAAAAAGAAAAAGTACTTGATTATTTATTGTCGGATAAGGGATTTGATTCCGGCAAACGCGCTAACATGCTTGCTGATTTTCACAGGACTGGCAACTGGCCCACGGAAATTGAAAAGCCTTCAACAATAGATAACATTGGTGCATATTTTACATATAACCTTAATCGCGGAAACGAAACATTTACTAATTTGCCACTAGGAGAACAAATGCTTGCGTTTGTGGCAATACCGGAACTACTGGGAAGCGTAGGTCCTGCTCTGGGTATTGGAAAAGCATTGCAATTATCTGGAAAATGGGCAGAGTCTACATTACGACCATCTTTGAGCTTGTTGCAAGATTGGAATACTGTCAAAGCTGGTGCTCGGCAAGTAGGTTTGCGATTTTCTCAAGCAGAATTAGGAGCCACATTCAAAGCTACTGGATTACTCAGGCCATCTGAAATAATGGATGTAGTAAACAAAGCGGAAATCTTTTCTGAAAAAACTCGAACACATTCCATTAGAAACTGGCTAGTCAAAAAAGGAATGGGAATATTTGACATGACGCTTGCTTCTAAAGCACAGGCTATGACTGAAGCTGGGATGGAACAATTCTACGAATTATTGAAGCGCACAGATAACGATAATGTTGGTCAGTTTGTGCAGTCCATAATAGATTTAGGAGATTGGTCTCCGTTAGATAATCCAGAAAGTATGTCCGATGTTCAAAAAGCCTCCCTAAAAATCTTGGAAGATTTGAGAATGGGCGATCAAGTCTTAGGTAAAGAACTTGAAGCATTCTATGGGTTTGAATCAGGCCAAACCACCAACTTGCTTACCAGTACACACGGGGTAATGGCTCGCAAGTTGTTGCTAAATATGTCTGAAGGAACTCCATCGTATGACAAACTTGGTGAGTTGATTCCTAAAAGTGCCGAGCAGGTTGGAAACAGCATAGCTAAACTTGTAGATTTGATTGCAAAAGCAAGGCTACCAAGAGACGCGGCACTTAGAACTCCGCTACTAATGACAGCCGCATACGATGCGCAAGCATCTCTTATAAAGCAATCTATCAACTCAGCACTAGGATCATTGGGAATAAAAGATGTCCCAATGTACATGCGGTCTCAAACTAATACATGGCTAGAGTGGCAGAGATGGTATGCCAAAATGTGGCACATTGGCCCTGTGCCCGGTGTAGGCGTTAGGAACGTACTGGGTGACATGACTAAGTTGTTGCTGCAAGACAAGCAGTCATTTTGGGGTGACGCTCAGTTTATGAAATCTTGGAATGAGGGGTTGCCAAATTACCTTTCAATGCGCGGAGTAGAGAGTTCTACTAAAAAAACAATGGCTGTTCGAGAAGGATTTCTTGATGTCAATTCTAAAACTCCCCTGTGGAAAAAACTAGGATTTGAATCTGGTTCTTACTTTATGCAGTTTACAGAGGAATGGTTGCACAACAAAGTTCAGGCAGGAAGCATTCTTTCTTTTATGGACAGATTCCATAGAACTAAAGCCATGTCATTAGATTACGGAGATATGTCGTCTGTTCCTGCCGATGTCTTGGTAATGATAAACAACAAGCTAAACAAGGCAATTCACCCATCTGAAATTCAAAACGCATTTGGAGATATTTTCAAGGGAATTCATTGGACTCAAGACGAACAACTGATGAATGTTATCAATCAGTTGAGGGCTGATGACAGTGTAAATCGGGAGGTGGGTGAGAAAATAGTACAAATGCTGGATCAATATAAGGGAGATACCACTCCAGATAGATTTTTCAATGATCTAGACGAACTATATACTGATCAAATCCTTGCTAGATTTATGGAAGTAGATCCTTCAATCAAATATTTGAATGATTGGACACCATCCGTAGAGTTTCCAGAGCCGTACAAAATAGACGGTCATACTATCAATATGGAAAACAGCCAACGGGCGTTGTTGCATGTATTTGAGAAACCGGATAGCGATGAAGCAAAAGTAATTCTAGAAGAATTGAAATCTAAATATGGATTAGAGCCTGCAGATATTCTACAGAAAGGGAAAGAAATTCAAGAAAATGCAGTATCGGTAGCAACAGAAGGAAAAATTGGGGATTCAGCTAAAGCTGTAAATATGGTGCAATTTCGCCATGATTATTTTCCCCCTGATTGGAGCATAAATAGGGCCGGAGATATAGGAAATAATGATAATTTGTCTAGAGTGTCTAGTGCTTATCAAAACTTTATGGGTTCTATATCAAATTTAGTAAATTTGGTAGACAGAAATTTTGCTTACCTAACATCTGTTGACTTTCCTAAAGCTAAAAAATTCTATGATTTAGAAACAATGCCATTTAGATACGGAGATAAAGTAACCACTGTAGCAGAACATCTTCGCAGATCTTTGACTACTATGAAAGATGGAAAGCTTAGGGTTCATGCTTCTGGAAGCTGGCTAAAAAAATATGCCCAGGGCGAAAAAATTGTTCTTGACAAACTTTCAGGAGATTCCCTGCAAGATTTACTGAACAGTATCCACACAATGGGTTCTGCGGTAGGTCAAGAAATTGGATTGGTGGCAAGTGCCAAACGTGCTGTAAAAGCAAAACAGTCAGCTCTTTCTAATGTGGCAAGAGTTGCAATTGATACTGGCCACATGAAAACAATACGGGGTTATTGGATTGGAAATGCAGAACTATCCAACCTATTGCGTGGTGGAAGTGGGATATTAAGTCCAATAGAAATGGGGCATGTACCACTGCGCGCCAAAGCTTCCAAAGTTGTTGCAAGCGCCGCCGAGATATTAGCGCAAGAAAATTTGTACCGAGAAGCAATAGAAAATGGTATTGAAGCTGCAACCAGCGGGTTAGATGAGGACTGGGCGGTTTTTACATCTGCACCAAGTTTACGAATTCTAATCAGCAAACAATATCGGCAAAGCAACAAGCCTGCCATGACAACTGTAACTGAAATAAAGAACATATTGCAACAATTAGGTGTTGCAAAAAATCAAGACATTATGGATATATTAAATCTAATGCCTCAGGAGTACAAGAAAAGAGTAGATGCAGCTAAAAGCTACATACTTTACGATCTAAAATATGTTTTAGAAAAAGCAAAAGAAAATTTGTTGTTGGGGAAAAAAGATGCTGATGGCGTATTTATGCAGGGTACATCTGGAAAAGAGTGGGCTAGGCGAAGGACTGGTTCTGCAAAAGAAGTAGCAGTAAAAGCTCCATCGTTTTACGCTAAAGTTCCCAAAGGTTCTTTTGCACCAAGAGATTACCCATCAACATACGCTAATCGAGAAATGGATGGAAAAGTTATTATTGTTTTATCTGATGGTTCAATTGCAAAAATTCAATACTGGAATTCAGAAACTGAATTTGTTTATTCTATTTCTGACAAATGGGTTGCTCCCCAAGAAGTTGGCGGGGAGATGTTGCGCCCAGATTTATACATACTAAAGAATGCACAATACGGAAACTCCGGTAATTACAGAGAAGCATATTTAGCAGACCTAGATAATTATCTACAAAATGTGGGTAAACCGACCGGAGACAATGCAGAATATTTTAAAGCTGCTGTTGCAAAATTACGGTCACAACTATCAGAACATCCCTCTGTAGTGCTAACAGAGGATGTTAGACCCCCAATAGTAAGTAAGTTGGGAAAAGCTAGAGGTAGTATTTTTGAAAGAGATCCAGATACAGATGCTCCTTTAAAATCCTGGTTTTTTGCAGAAGAAATAGATTATTCAGAATGGCTAAACGAGCTAAGAACATTTTATTTGGATTTAGCAAAAACGAAAAAGACCAAAATAGATATGGAGACAATGGGTGGAGAAATAACGGAGCTACAAAAAGACTGGCAAAGAGAGCTTATGAAACGTTATCAAAGAGGGGAGGCACTTTCTGATTTCAAAATGAAAATTGTTACCGGAGAAGGTACTGATGCAGTAGTATTAAATGATGGTCTTCAATTTATTTGGGAACAGAATGTAGAGGCATTAGATTTAGAAAGAAATGCAGCAGTCAAAGGAGCTACAAAACTTGACTCTCCAAAAGCCACATTTGATTATGAAGTATTTGCCAGAGATAGAGATGCAGACGCAATAAAAAAGAAAATAAGAGAAACACCTAGTACTGAACTAACTTTATACGATCAGGATCCTTGGTCACAAGCGTCAACAAAAGCAGTAACATCTAATATTACTGGACAACCAGATTTAGGTTGGGTTTCTCCTTACAGAAATGAAGATTTAGATACACTAATAAGTGATATAAAAGTTCGATTAGAAGAAAAGAACTGGCAAACACTGGAACAGATTGAAAGACAAGCTAGTAATATTAAAACTAAAAAAGAACGCGCAGATTTTATTAAGAACAACTACAATTTTTTTGCTGATCCTAATACTGGAGTAACGGCTCCGCAAAGCAAAACAGTAATTGATTATATTTGGAGGAATGATGAGTTCTGGCAAGATGTAAAATATAAAGTTTCTAAATATCTCAGACAAGTAGCAACAGATGAAAAAAGTGGTGTTTTAGATGATATTGAGAGAAGTCTTCCATCGAACGATTACATAATGAGGGATGACAACAAGGATTTGCGACAATATATGCTGCGCAAAGAAGGGCGGGAAAATATTATACTGAACAAATTGAATGACGGTCGTCTTGATGATGAAATAATAAGTGTTGAGGATTTGCCCCAGTTCAATCCTGATTTTATGCGAGATCCGGTAGTAATAGAAGCGCAAAAAACTGTAGATGATCCATCTCGTGATACATTTCCTGACGATCCATATACTGATCCAGATTCTCTAGACGATTGGGACACAGTTGATCAAGTTGTACCTACTCCAGCACAAGATGTTGATGTATCAGCCTCCGACAGTTCAAAGGATTGGGATGCAAGGCGTGTACTAAGGCCAGCAGAGCTGCAAAGAATAAAAGCAATGGCTACTGTAGAGCTAATGCAAGATTTGAAGAAACGATTGTCAGAAGTATGGGGCGATAACTCTCTGGTGTCCACCTCCGAGATGACACCTGCTGCTATTGCACAACTTCAGAAGTTACAAGCTCATAAATTAGACAGGTTGTCATTTGCTAGGACAGTTGCCAATCGAGTAGCAGCCATAACTACAGATCATTTGCTTTACAATTACAATCGTACTTATAATTTCGATAGTTATTTGAACCATGCGTTTGGGTATCCATTTTGGTACATGCGAACTTACTCGGATTACCCGCGCCAGTTATTGACTGATCCTAATTATCTGATAAAGTTGTATCAATGGAACAAACAAATCAACCAAATCAATGAAGATAAAGATTTGCCTGTATGGATGAGGTCTTCCGTAAAACTACAGGTGCCAGATATATATAATTTGCGGGATATGGTGGGCACAGACACAGTGTATTTGCCAATGCTGTCGCAATTATCTCCGTTAGAACAGTTGATGAACGGCAACTTTACAAATGCAGAACGAGAAAAAAATGTTTTTGGTCAGGTTTATAACAAGATGTACGGATGGGGACCGGGACCACACGCTCTAATACCATTGGCACTTGGAACTGCGCTTTTAGCACACAATGCAACTACAGGTAACGAAGAATCTGCCAATCAAGCAGCTCAATACTTTGGATATTTAGGTTCGCAAACCAGAATAATTCCTGCGCTTACAGCACAAATGGAAAAATCTGGAATGCAAATGCCAATTAGTGGTGGTATTTCTGTAGATGCCCCAGCCATGCTGTTAGGTGCAGGGGGTGCATTTGGATCTCCGGGTGGTTCAATGGCTTTAAGGGCATTGATGGGACTTGGAGCAGTTGCACAGTTTGCAGTAACACACAAACAAACTAAAGACGGGATAAAGTTTGTGGGACCAGTGTACGATCAAAGGCGTGTGGCAACTGTGTTGTCTGAATGGGGAAATACTCCAGACAAAATGGTGGCAGGCTTTGCAATTACACCAGAACTATTGCAAGATGCAGCGTTGGTTAGTAAGGATCCGTGGATGTATGGTAATAGAGAAGAATTATCTGCGGCTTATGCAATTTGGAGCGCAGCAGTTACAGAATCACGTGCTAGAAAGATGCTTCCTGATATGCTGTCTTTTATGGGTGGTCCAGGAGTCAGTGCGCGTGGGGACAATGAGATGATACAAGAGAAAATGTACAAGGAAGTACAGGATTTATACGATAAACGAGAAACAAAATTACTTGATGCAGATCAATACAGTGAAGAGTGGACTAAACTGTCAATCAAATATCCAAGCTTTCCAATTTACGGCATGTTCAAACGGTATGGTGATCAAGCATTTAATGTTTACGCATACAGTGTAATCTCCAGGGTGGGCAAGGGTTCAACAGCAAAAGCGGTATATAACACAGTCGGTTTAGATTATAATATTATTGGAAAATTTTTTGATAACAAAGGAATATTTACATACGGCACTGAGGAAGCGCAACTAAAGGAAGGTATTATTAGACTGGGCATGTTACTCAAAGCACCAGATGCACCCACAAAATTGGAGTGGTCAAAAGCTGGGGTGTTATTCAGGCGATTGCAAGGGGAAATGGAAACTATGTTTCCTGGTACATCGGCAAAACTAGATGTGTATTACAATCTAGAAAAACAAGAGCAAGCTCAATTTCTGCGAGACCATTTAGATTTATCATCCAGAATGGAAACAGAGCTTGCAATGACAATGCAAGATCCCAAGTACCGCAACACACTTGGCCCTTATTATGTCAGCCTAAAAGACACGCGAGATTTTATCAAGCTGACATACATGAACAAAGACCATGTTCGTTCTAAAGCTTATGAAGTGTACCTAGAGAACTCACGAGACTGGCCAGAGCAAAAAGAAAAGCAATTTCTTGCTGATTTTGATTTGTTTGAGTTCCATCGTGGCTATCAAAAAATGAGCTCCAATTTAGACAACACCATTTCTGTGTTGATAGATGGCATTGATCTTCCCCTTCTTCCTAAAATTCGAGAGGATGCACCAGAGATTGAAGCAAAGAAAAGCATGCAAAACAGCCTGATGCAAATCAGTCAGCGTGACCAGAAGCGTGTTGCGGACAGTGCAATGGCCGCTGGAAGGGTAGGTAATGCCTCCACAGTGGCACCTGCGGGTGCTGGCGTGGGTGGAGGTGCTATGCCCGGCATGATGTCTGGAAACGGCACAGGTACAATTCGGCAGGAAAACCCATCCGCCAATTTACTGGATCAATGGGAGTATTTGTACTCTCAAAAACAGGTGTCATCAGTTGGGTATGTTCAGGAGTACAAGGATCAATTCAAATATAAAACGCTTCAGCCATTACTAGAGGAATTGAAAGGGAACTTCAGCCATTTTCAGAAAGCTCTAGACACACCATTGCTTACCAGTAAATGGCCTACTTTCAATGATCCAATGAAATGGGAGGAGAATTTAGTACAGTATGTAAAACTGTTGGGCGGAGAGGGATTGCGCAGTGCTATGATGATTGAAGCATCTAAGGGCTTTCCGTCAGACCCAGAAACAATGGTGTGGTCTAAGGTAATTGGTACAGTAAGAACGTTGTCTCTTTCAGAAATTGGAAGGATGTCTGCTCAACATCCTGAGCTGCGTGATTTGGGGATTGTTAGGGAACAATCTTCTACTTATAGTGGACCCACCTTGAACGCTTTGCTAGACACAATTGGAGCTAGTGTTTCCATACAAGAGGATGGTACTATTTCAGTGTCTGGTGAAACAGTGAAAAAAGACACGGCTAAGAAAGCAAAGTCAGGCACACAGATTAGCAGTCAGGACATTGAGGATTATGTTAGTAAATGGGCTAAGAAATATTACGGGGAAAATATTGAGAAGCTGTACGACAATTACATTATGACACAGGTATCTCAGGGAGTAGAAGCTGGTCGGCGCTACTGGAAAAAATATCCCCAATTAGCCAAGTACCAAGCATTTTCAGTAAAAATTTGGGAGCGATACAAGAATGTCAAAAATGGCTTGAAAGATAGTTTTGATGACATTGGCAAGCTTGTTTCTATTCTTGAAAAAATTACACCAGCTACTGCCAGGCGTGGGGATAAAGACTCTGATGGGTACACAGCTTTGTTTAATATGATGCAAAGTAAATCTTCAATGCCTAAGTTCCCTGTTAGCTCATTATTTTCACAGGACAAATCTATTGATGGCAGATTGTTTGCCAATGTAATAGCTGTAATAAAAACAAAAAACCCTGCGTTAGCTCAAACATTTGCGGAATTTATGCAGGCTAATCCACAGAAGCGGCAGGCTATGCTGCAATCCAGCCCAGATCTGGCACGGTACATTACCCAATTTACACCGGAACAACTGGCAAATATAGAAACAAGCTACAATAAAGGACTAGATATTGGTGGTAATAGCTACGGGCAAGCTAGTGGGGTGCGCGTTTACCAGCAAAGAAGTGGTAGGACAGGACTATAACCGGATACCATTTTAAATAAAATGTGTGGTATCCTTACTGTAATAGAATAACGGAGATTTGAAATGGACGACACTGTAAGCGAAGGTGAAGTAAACGCGGTTGCACCTGAAACCCCGGAAATCGGGCAAGCGGATGCGACTG
>Ga0208942_1000965_pt1 | contig 10836 bp, 9 predicted proteins | sample GreLakmeSU08MSRF_FD_187704 | JGI IMG/M metagenome (GOLD analysis project Ga0208942, IMG submission 187704) | Freshwater lentic microbial communities from great Laurentian Lakes, MI, USA - Great Lakes metaG SU08MSRF (SPAdes) | ecosystem: Environmental > Aquatic > Freshwater > Lake | place: Great...
TCGCCAAGTATCGACTGAAATCGCAGTGTCAAGACGGGCGTGCAGGGCTTCAACGGCGGGAATAACGCGGTCGAGTTCTTCGGCTTCCGAGACTTCTTCGCCTGGGCCGGCCTTGACCCCTCCTACATCGAGAATGTCGGCACCAGCAAGACTGAGTTGTTCGCCCCGACGAACGAGATCATCGAGAGCAAAAGTTTCACCCCCATCATAAAAAGAATCAGGGGTGCGATTTAAAATCCCCATAACCAGAGTTCGGTTGGTCAGATCAAGCCGACGCTCACCGAGACGGTAAAACCAATTCACGCTCTCGGATCATACGACGCCGCAGTACTCGAAGCGCACTTCGCCCCAGGGCGAATAATCCTCCGATTACTAAACCCACCCCAACGGCCGGGAGCGATAAATCGATGGGGATCTGGCTAGTCAAGTTGGCAATTCCTAAAATCGCCTCGGCGAGAACTTCGGTGGGCCACTGCAAGGCCCCGGCTAGATCAGGGGCAGGCAAGTTAATCAGTCCACTCGCCACTCCCGAGGCGAGACCCCAGACCGTGAGAGGACCCACTAGTGGCACCGCAAGGAGGTTGGCCGGGATACTGACTAACGGAATGGATCCAAAAACCACGAGCAATACCGGGGCCACTCCGATCTGGGCCGCGGCAGTCGTGGCGAACGCCAGACGAAACCAATTTGGACCTCGGAGCCAAAGGGCGATAACCGGAGCCAAGAGGCAAATCCCCAGGCTGGCCCCTACTGACAATAAAAACCCCACCGAGTGCAGCAAAAAAGGGTCAGCCAGTAACAACAAAAAGACGGCTATCCCAAGAAGGCGAACGCCACGCGCGGGTCGGCCAATGTAAGCGGCAAAAACCGCGCACGCCGCCATAGCGCACGCCCGCAGAACTGACGGCTCCCATCGAGTCATGGCACCAAAAATAATTAACACTAGGAAAATAGCTCCGAGCCGAATAGGGCGCGGAAATCTACTGACTAGCGGCCCCACTAGGACTAAAACAAAAGCAACGTTTGAACCTGATACTGCCAATAAATGTGACAGTCCCGAAGATCGGAACTCATTAATAACTTCAGGATCAATATCTCGAGTGTCGCCTAATAAAAATCCGGCCATTAGCGCGCGTGGCTTACTCGAAAGATCAGCAGTCCCGTCTAAAACTAAGTCGCGTGACTTATTGGCTACTAAATACACTAAAGATTTTGGTCGACTAGCGGAGACTAAGTCAGTGGCAACAATCACTGCGGCAACATGAAGCCAACGTAAATAGCGATCGTAGCCCGCAAGCGGGTGGAGCCAGCCCCGTAAGACAACTCCGTCACCGGCCGACAAGACCACTAACCGTCGAGCCGCACTCGCTTCGGCCCGCACCGCAATAATGCGATTGACAGCAAAAGGCTGTGCACCGGATTGATTGAGTCGAGCTTTATCAACTCGAACGCGTGCTTCGGTAGTCCAACGCGACCCATGAGGGTCATCGACTACTGATCCCCACAGAGTCACTTCGGCTCGCTTGGTCACCGCGTCTTGGAGCGACCAATTCTCTAAGCCATTTAGAGAACGCTGTTCGACCGAAACCCCCATAAAAACGATTGTCAGTAAAACTGACAGCGCGAGAAAACTCACTGCGTCTAGCCACGATGTTGACTTGTCTCGGGGACTACTTAAAAAAAGAATGCCCGCTAAAGAACCGAAAATGGCGACTCCAAATAAAAAAAAGTGAGAAGGGCTAGGGCCGAGATAGTCACCAATTAATATTCCGAGGATTAGCGCCACCGGAGCAGCGCTTACTGCCTTGACTAGCACCTCAGACGGTTACCAGATCGCGCAGGTCGCTAAATCGTTTCTCTCCTATTCCGTCGACTTCGCGCAGTTCGTTGACCGAAGCAAATCCTCCTCGTTGATCACGCTCACGAATAATTGCTGCGGCCAACACAGGACCAATGCCGGGAAGGGTTTCAATTTCGATGGCCGTAGCAGTATTGAGATTTATCAGTCCTGTGGGTGACTCGGTGGTTGTACCACCGCTAGACGGAACTCCACTTAAAGCGGGTCTCGTTGGGTCGCCGACGCGAGCGACTAAAACCTGTTGACCGTCCACTAACAAAGCGGCCAAATTCAATCGATCGAGATCAGCGTCGGCTAACCCCCCACCGGCGGCTTCGATGGCATCGATAACACGCGCCCCCGCCGCTAGTTCCACCACTCCGGGTCGAGCGACTACACCCGCCACATGAACTACGACTTTTTTACCCGTGGTGGTGGTAGTCGTACCCAGCGAATTAGAAGAGTCGAAACCAGTTGAACTGGCTTGAGGTTTGTCCGACGCAGCGCCGGTGTTGGCTGATCCGATGCGGTACCACACAAAACCCGCGATCACCGCAAGTCCGATAAGGATTACTAGTCCAAACCGAGCTTCACCGCGCCAACGATCCCAGGAGTCTCGTAATTTGCTGAATGAAGTTTGACTAGCCCACCGAGCGGGTGCGGGCGAACGAGGCGAAGACCAAAACTCAGTATCAGGACGTTCGGGCATCGGATGGCCTCCAGCAAGTTACCAACCATCGAGACAACCTCTAATGGTTACTGAGTGACCACTTACCCTAGGGACGCGTGACTGCGAGTTTTTAACCGATAACGAAATTAACTAAACGCCCGGGGACCACAATCACTTTGTCCACGGTGATATCTACCAGCAGAGCGGAGATATGTTCATCGGAACGAGCGGCGGCCTCGATCTCGTCGGCGGCCGCGTTGGCGGCGACGGTAATCCGGCTTCGCACTTTGCCATTTATCTGCACCGGAATCTCAATCTCGGCCCTAGACAACTCGGACGGGTCGGCTACCGGAAATGGTTCGTAGGCCAAAGAATTCTCATGGCCTAAGCGACGCCATAGTTCTTCAGCTATATGGGGAGTCAGGGGAGAAAGCAGTAAGACCAGATTGGTTGCTACTTCACGAGGCGAAGCGTTTTGTTCGTTGACTACTTGAGTGAGACGGTTGTTTAACTCAAAGAGGCGGGCGATAGCGGTGTTGAACTTCAAAGCGACCATATCGGCTCGCACCGCATCGATGGTCTGATGCATGAGTTGGCGGGTCTCGAGGTCGGGTGGTTCTTCAGTGATCCTCGGTTCACCCGTCTCTTCGTCAATCAAATTTCGCCAGACCCGCTGAAGAAAACGATGCACGCCCACAATGTCGGCCGTGCTCCACGGCCGACTGGCGTCAAGGGGACCCATGAACATCTCGTAGAGCCGCAAGGTGTCAGCTCCGTACTCTTGTGAAATGTCGTCGGGGGTAACAACGTTTTTCAGGCTCTTACCCATTTTCCCAAACTCTCGAGTTACTGGTTCATCACCTAAGAAAAATTCATCCCCCCGTTTGGATACTTTGGTTGCCTCTACCGCCATACCGCGATCATCACGAAATGCGGGGGCTTGGATGTAGCCCTGGTTGTATAGCCGACGAAAAGGTTCGCGCGTCGAAACCACACCGAGATCAAAGAGAACTTTGTGCCAGAACCGCGCGTAAAGAAGATGCAGCACCGCGTGCTCGACTCCACCCACATAAAGATCGACTCCCCCAGCATCAGGACGATTGGGGTCTTGCATCCAATACGCTTCGACTTCGGGGTCAACTAATGCTTGTGGGTTGCGGGGATCGAGATAGCGCAAGTAGTACCAGCACGACCCCGCCCACTGAGGCATGGTGTTGGTTTCACGGCGATAGGTTTTCGTTCCGTCTCCCAGATCAAGGTCTACATTGACCCAATCGAGAGCGCGCGCCAATGGTGGCTCGGGATCGTGATCATCATCTTCGGGGTCGAGAACTTGGGGACGGAAATCGTCTACCTCGGGCAATTCGACTGGAAGCATCGAATCCAAAAGCGCATGGGCTTGGCCGTCATCTGAATAAACAATCGGGAAGGGTTCGCCCCAGTAGCGCTGACGACTAAACAGCCAATCGCGCAACTTGTAAACCGTGGTGGGCCAACCCGCTTTATGCTCAACTAGCCAATCGGCCATGTGCTTTTTAGCTTCTTGTATTCGCAACCCATTAAGGAAATCGCTATTAATAGCCGGACCGTCTCCGGTGTAAGCATCTCCGGTGAACGAATCGGGAGTCGCGACCGTACGCACTATGGGGAGATCAAACTCTTGGGCAAATTCCCAGTCTCGCTGGTCTTGTCCTGGTACAGCCATAATGGCTCCAGTTCCGTAACCCATTAAGACGTAGTCAGCTAAGAAAATAGGGATAAGCGTGTCATTGGCTGGATTGCGAGCAAAAGTGCCGCTAAATACTCCAGTTTTTTCTCTTCCTTCGGCTTGGCGTTCAAGCTCAGTTTTAGTGGCGGCAAATTCTCGATACTTACGCACCGCTTCGCTCGGCAGTGCGTCAATACCAAAAGTTGAGCGCCATGCTAGTGGCGTTTCGGTTGGCCACTCAGCTGGAACCACCGAATCGACTAACGGGTGTTCGGGAGCTAGCACTAAGTAGGTGGCACCAAAAAGAGTGTCGGGGCGAGTGGTAAAGACATCGATACTTATTTTTTCTTTGGTTTCTACTGAAAATGAAACCAAAGCACCAGTGCTGCGGCCAATCCAATTGCGCTGCATTATTTTTATTGGCTCTGGCCAATCGAGATCTTCGAGATCAGCCAACAACCGGTCGGCGTAAGCAGTGATTCGTAACTTCCATTGTTTAAGTGGTCGCTTAAAGACGGGGAAGTTCCCTCTTTCGCTACGACCTTCCGAAGTTACCTCTTCGTTAGCCAACACCGTACCTAGTCCAGGACACCAATTGACCGGTGCTTCTTCTTGATAAGCCAAACGATACGAGTCGACAATTTTGGCTTGCTGTTCTTTTGAGAGTTTTGACCACTCCGGCGCATCAGTATTTTCTGAACCAGAAATTACTGCCGGTCTCTCCGTCGAACTCAGCTGACTTATTAAGTCAGCAATCGGGCGCGATTGATCGGCCTCGTAGTCGTACCACGCGTTGTAAATCTGTAGGAAAATCCACTGCGTCCAGCGGTAGTAATCGGGGTCAGTAGTAGAAACGCTACGACGCGAATCGTGGCCTAAACCAAGTGCTCGTAACTGGCGACGCATCATGGCCACGTTGGCTTCAGTAGCAACGCGCGGGTGTTGGCCGGTCTCTAGTGCGTACTGCTCCGCCGGTAACCCAAACGCGTCATAACCCAACGAATGCAAAACGTTATAACCATTGGCACGATGAAAACGCGCCCAGACATCAGTTCCTATATAACCAAGAGGATGGCCAACATGAAGACCAGCTCCACTGGGGTAAGGAAACATGTCAAGCACAAAAAGTTTTTTCTTTCCCGCCTCCGCGGCAAACCCATCTGATAGATCGCCAGTTGGGTTGGGAGCCCAAAAGGTGTGCTGGTCTTCCCAGTAGTCCTGCCAACGCAGTTCGATCTCGCCCGCGAGGCGAGCGTCGTAGCGCTGCGGTGGGGCCGATTCGTCCTGACTGCTCACATCCATTAGATGAGAGTAGCGAGCCCAAAGCGACGAACGGACGTTCGGGCGGTTATCTTTATTCCTACCCTTGGTCTCGCTGGTAGCCTGAGACCCTTACGGGGCCGTAGCTCAATTGGTAGAGCGCGTCCATGGCATGGACGAGGTAGCGCGTTCGATCCGCGTCGGCTCCACTCCCCGCTTTGAATTCCAATAATTCCCACCAGTACGGGAGTTTATTTCCGTACAATCGGTAGAGCATGAGACTTTTCGCTCCGTGATAGGGGTCATCGATTATCGGGCGGGTAACGCTCCGAGTGTGGGTTACGCGCTCGAACGATTAGGAGTCGACTATCGACTAGTTGCTAACGGGGACGAACTGTCCCAATGCGACCGAATTATCCTTCCCGGAGTGGGAGCGGCCGCGGCCACTATCGACTCTCTTAAATCAGCCGGATTACTCGAACCATTGACTAAAAGCGTGCGTGATGAGAAAACTCCCATGCTCGGAATATGCGTTGGTTTACAAATTCTTTTAGAACACTCCGAAGAAGGAGATGTAGCCGGTTTGGGTTGGATACCCGGAAACGTTAAGCAGTTCACCGGGCCGTTACGAGTGCCCCAAATTGGCTGGAACTCAGTGAAGGTCGTTCGCCCGCACCCGTTGGTCGAAGGATTTCCCGACGCGGGCTATTGCTATTTTGTAAATTCGTACTTCGCGACACCCTCCAACCCAGATCACGTAATAGCCACTACTTCGTACGGTGAAGACTTTTGTTCAATTATGGCTCACGAAAATATTGTGGCTACGCAGTTCCACGCAGAGAAAAGTGGTGAAGTCGGCCTTAGCCTTTTGACTAACTTCTCAACTTGGAACCCAGAGAGCATGAGCTCGTAATGCTTACTTGTCGATTGATCGCCTGCTTCGATGTGCTCGAAGGTCGAGTGACTAAAGCCCAACAATTTGAAAATAATATTGATGTTGCTCCAGCAGAAGATTTGGCCCGAGAACTCTACGAGGAACAGATTGATGAAATTATTTTTTACGACATAACGGCTAGCGTAGAACGCCGACCGATCGACCTAGACACTGTGCGCCGGGTCGCTCGTCAAGTATTTGTTCCGTTTACTGTTGGTGGAGGAATACGGTCAGTTGCCGATATGTTTGCGGTTTTGAAGGCGGGAGCAGAAAAAATAAGTATTGACTCAATGGCGGTGCGAGAACCAGATCTGATTCGCCAAGGCGCGCAAGAGTTTGGCCGCCAGTGCGTGGTTTTAAGCACTCAGGTTCGCAACGTTGGCCGGCGCGCGGGGATCCCAAGCGGCTACGAAGTTTTTATTGATGGCGCGCGCGAAGCCACCGGACTTGACGCTATCGACTGGGTTAAGCGAGGTGAAGAGTTGGGGGCCGGCGAGATTGTGGTTAACAGTATCGACCGAGATGGAACTGCCTCGGGCTACGACTTAGAAATAACCCGTGCGGTGGCTGACGCCGTGTCGGTTCCGATTATTGCTTCCGGTGGAGCCGGAACCGTTGAGCACATAGCGCAAGGCTTTTCTACCGGTGGTGCACAAGGAGCAATCATCAGTTCGATTCTTTACTCCCCTCGCTTAGAAAGCCAAGGGCTTAAAAACTTGGGGGTGGAAGAAATGAAAATTGATCTTGCCGATAGAGGTATCGAAGTAAGACCGTTTTTTAATTCAGGCTTGCACTAACACGGGCAGTGCGTCGGCCCACAACTGATCAAGGTCGTAATAAGCCCGAGTTTCTCGCAAGAAAACGTGTACGACAACATCTCCGTAATCAAGCAAAACCCACGTAGCGTCATCACGACCCTCAATCATGGGCTTTGACCCGTCAAGATCGCGCATAGCATCTAGGACCGAATCGACCAGCGCTCTTACTTGCCGAGAGTTAGACCCACTCACGATAACGAATCGCTCGATAAGAGCCGCTATTGGTGCAACGTCAAGGATCGAAATGTTTTCTCCCTGCTTAGCCTCAAGAGCAGCCGCCACCGTTTGGGCTCGATCATTGACTGACAACTGAGGAGCGGGGATCATCTAGTTACATCATAGAGGTTGCGAGCCGTAATCATCGTGGCGACCGCTTCGGGCACCATCGCGGCTATTGATTTGTTGGCCAGCAGATTTTCCCTAATCGCACTAGACGAGACATTCACCGTAGGCATTGCGACGTGTTCCACTTTCCAGCCTGGCCCCGGCGGAGAGGCCAACTCGCCCGCTCGCTCCATCACGACCACAGTGGCCAAGTCGCGCGTCTCTTCTAGCCGTCGCCAGGTCGACATATTGGCTACCGCGTCAGCTCCGAGGATAAGGAATAGTTCTCGACCCGGGGCTACTAGGTCTTCGAGAGTGTCGGCGGTAACCGAAGGCTGGTTGCGCTTTACTTCAAGATCGCACACTTCAAGACCAGGTTGATCGGCCACGGCGGCAGCAACAAGATCTAGCCGGTCGTTAGGTGATGCTTTTACTTGTCCTCGTTTTTGCCACGGATCGCCCGCCACGACAAACAGCACTCGGTCAAGATGAAGATGTTGGCGAGCGGTGTTGGCCGCGGCGATATGGCCTAGGTGTACGGGGTCAAAAGTACCCCCCAAGACGCCAACCCGCTCAGACGAAGTCGCCGGTGAAATCACGATGAACGAAGCATAGGAGTCGGCTAGGAGGCGGATAGGCCATTTCAAGCGATCTAAAGACCAGTCAGCGAAAAAGGTCCTTCAGGCGCTAGAACAGTGGGGTGAACACGCCCGCATCAATAGTTGTATTCACTCGAGACTTGCGGGTACACGATCATCCCAGTCTTGCGGCAGCCCATAAGCGCGGCGGGCCAGTAGTACCCACCTTTGTTTTCGATGATGCCATTTTGGCTAGTTCATTTAATCGCCCCAACCGTACGGGGTTCATGCTGGAGTCGTTAGCCGACCTCGACTCTGAATTAAAAAATCTGGGCGCGCGTTTGATCTTGCGGCGGGGAAACTGGGTTGACGAAATACTTAAACTGGCTCACCGCGCTAAAGCTAACGCTATCTACATCGCCGAAGACGTAAGCCGACTATCTCGTCAAAGACTGGATAAATTAGAGGCCGCCGCTAACACCGTCGGCGTTGAAGTAATCAGACAATCAGGGATAACTGTTATTCCGGCTGGGGCCGTAGCCCCACCAGATAGCGACCACTACAAAGTTTTCACTCCCTACTACCGCCGATGGCAAGAAATCCCTTGGCGGCCAATTGCGAGTACGCCTAAGCGCATTACGCCAGTTGTTGGACTTAAAAGTTTGCCTCTCCCTAAACTTTCTGCGTTGTGTTCGGGGACAACTTCACCAGAAGTAATCCTCGGCGGAGAAACTCAAGCGCGCAAGCGTCTTAACGCCTGGACTAAAAAAGACTTAGCCAACTATTCAGACCGACACGATGATTTACCCGGTGATGCCACTTCGCGCATTAGTCCATATTTGCACTTTGGCTGTTTGTCGTCGCTTGAAGTTGCTACTAAGTTGCGCGCTCGTGCGGGTGGTGAAGCATTTGTACGCCAAATCTGCTGGCGCGACTTTTACGCCCAGATCCTTGCGGCTCGCCCGGATGCGGGGTGGTCAGACTTTAGAGATCGTGGCGATCGGTGGAATCAAGATTCAGAAGCTTTTGCCGCTTGGGTTGCTGGGCGTACGGGCTTCCCCGTAGTTGATGCCGGAATGCGTCAGTTAGTTAGAGAAGGATTTATGCATAACCGAGCGAGGATGGTTGTGGCTTCATTCTTGACCAAAGACCTCTACCAAGACTGGCGCAAAGGTGCGGCTCATTTTCTTGATTGGCTGGTTGATGGCGACTTAGCCAACAACAACCTGAACTGGCAATGGAACGCCGGAACTGGCACTGACACCAATCCGCACCGAATTTTTAACCCCACGAGACAGGGAAATCGTTTTGACGCTCAGGGCGATTACGTACGCCGCTACGTAGAAGAACTTTCTGAGGTGGAAGGTGGGCTAGCGCAAGACCCTGACCCAGAAACACGCGCCCGAGTGGGCTACCCCTTACCCATTGTTGATCACCAAGTAGCCATCGCTGAATATAAAGAAATGCGAGCTACCCCTCAGCCACCGTCGTAACGAAACTCTGGAGTTGACGAAGATTTCTGCATTCGTAAACACCGTCGCAAAAGTTGGCGTAATCGCCAATGACTGAATCGCCGGTATCCCAGTAACCGATTGGTTCAGGGTTTAGCCAGTAGACATGCTTGGCTCGTTTCCCCAGCGCCTCAAGAACCCACGACCCACTGGCGTGATAGTTGTTGCGAGCATCGCCCAAAATAATGATTGAAGTTTTAGGAGTCACTTCGTTGAGATGTCGATCATGAAATATTTCTAGCGCGTGACCGTAATCAGAATGACCGTCGACCCAAACCACATCGGCTTCACTATTGACTCGCTGGACGGCTTCGAGAACATCGTCAGACTCATCAAAAAATCGAGTTATTTCATCAATGCCGTCTATGAATACCCATGAACGAACCTTGGAAAACTGGCTGGCCATGGCGTAGACGAATTGCAGCGTGAAGCGGGCAAAACTGGCGACCGAGCCAGAGATGTCAGCCACCACCATTATTTCGGGCTTAGACGGATGGGGATGACGAAACTTGGGTTCGGCCGGAACTCCTCCGTAGGACAGAGAAGCGCGCACAGTGCGGCGAAAATCAAGTTGTCCTCGGTGACGGCGGCGGCGGCGTTGAGCAAGCCGAGCGGCCAAAGTCCGAGTTAGAGGCACGATCACACGCTGGAGCGAAACCATCTCGTCGCGGGATGCGTGCATGAAATCTACGTCTTCAGGAAGAGGTTTACGCAACGTTCGCGCCATCGCCTCGACACCGCGATCAGCCACTAAACGGCGGCGAATCTCGGTTTCGATGATTTCGCGCAGATCGCGCAACCGCCGTTCGTACTCTTCACTCTGAAAACGCTCTTTAAGCGGATCGCCTTCAAACGGCTCGGCTTGGCTCATCATGCGAGCGCCTAGTGCATCGAGATCAAGTTGACGCAACGTCCGGTAGAGATAATAAGTACCCCCCACTGGTCGACCGGGTTCAATCCCAGCAAACTTAGAAACCGCCATAGCGGCCAAGCGCTGAAGTGCGTCACGATCCATGTTCAATAGAGCATCGATAAGCATCTGCGCGATTTCTTCTGGCGAAATATCGCCCGTAGCGCCTCCGCCGCTTAGTTCACCTCTGGCGGTAGCGGCTAATTCGTCTTCGGGGTTGGACGCCCAAAGCGAGAAATAGACATCAAAAACTGTATCGAAAGCGCGGCGATGACGGTGATTTTTA
>Ga0208942_1000966_pt1 | contig 10835 bp, 11 predicted proteins | sample GreLakmeSU08MSRF_FD_187704 | JGI IMG/M metagenome (GOLD analysis project Ga0208942, IMG submission 187704) | Freshwater lentic microbial communities from great Laurentian Lakes, MI, USA - Great Lakes metaG SU08MSRF (SPAdes) | ecosystem: Environmental > Aquatic > Freshwater > Lake | place: Great...
GCGAACGCCGACCGGTCGTCGTCTGCCAGCACGGACTCGAAGGCGTGCCGGCCGATGTGATCACAACCGACACGAAAGACCGCGCGTTCGGTTATTACAAAGGCTTCGGCGCGCGGTTGGCCGAGCAAGGCTATATCGTCTTCGCGCCCCACAATCCGTATCGCGGACAGGACGCCTTCCGTGTGCTTCAACGCAAAGCGAATCCGCTCGGCCAATCACTCTTCTCAGTCATCCTCGCCCAGCACGACCGCATCCTCGACTGGCTCAGCGCGCAGCCGTTTGTAGATTCGAAACGCATCGCCTTCTATGGCCTCTCGTACGGTGGCAAGACAGCGATGCGCGTGCCGGCGTTGCTGGATCGCTATTGCCTTTCCATCTGCTCGGCCGATTTTAACGAGTGGGTGGAAAAGAACACGACGACCAGTGGACGTTACAGCTACATGTTCACCAACGAATACGAGATTTACGAATTCAACCTCGGCCACACGTTCAACTACGCCGAGATGTCCGCGCTGATTGCACCGCGGCCGTTCATGGTCGAGCGCGGGCACGACGACGGCGTGGGCATCGACGAGCAGGTCGCCTACGAATACGCGAAGGTGCGCCGGCTTTACGCGCGGCTCGGCTTTCCGGAACGGACGGCCATCGAGTTCTTCAACGGCCCGCACACAATCAACGGCGTCGGCACATTCGAGTTTCTCCGACGCCACTTGAATTGGCCTGCGAACTAAAACGCGCCGCCACGCTGACGGACTTCAGGACTTCACGGCATCGCAAAGAAAGCGTGGCGTGAAACCGCTCTGGAGCGACGCCCTTTCTTTGCGTTCAAATCCAGCAGTGCCTCGCGCATCGTTTGGAAACGGAATTCAAAGCCACCAGCCAACAGCCGTGTCGGCACCACACGCCGGCTCTTGATGATCAACTCCGTCTCCGTGCGCAGAAAGAACGCGCCCAACTCCAGCATCCATTCCGACGCCGGAAGGCCGATCGGCGCGCCCACGAGTTCACGGAATAGGCGCATCATCTCGGCATTCGAGAGCGGGTTCGGCGCGACGATGTTCACAGGCCCGCTGAAATCCTCGCGCGCGACGAGCCACTCTATGGCGCGACAAAAATCGAGCTCGTGAATCCACGAAACAAATTGTTGGCCGCTGCCCATCGGTCCACCGAGTCCAAGCCGCGCCAAGCGCCGCAGCACGGGGAAGACGCTGTTCGGCCCATTGCCGAGCACCATCGCCGAGCGCAGGGTAACTTTGCGTGTGTGCGGCGTGATCGCGGCGTTGAAAGTCTCTTCCCAAGCGCGCGCCACCTCGACGGAAAACTCGTCCTTCGCAGCCGAAGTCGCGCCGATCTGGCCCGATTCATCCCAAGCGGGACCGAGCGTGTGTTTGTAGATCGTGGCTGTGCCGGCGTTCAACCAAACGCTCGGCGGATTGTTGCAACGCGCAATCGCTTCACCAAGAATCCGCGTTGAGTTCAGACGCGAATCCATGATCTCGCGTTGGTGCTTCGCCGTGTAGCGACAATCCACCGTGCGGCCGGACAGGTTTATCACGGCCGTTGATCCCTCCAATTCACACGTCCAATCGCCCAGCGTCTCCCCGTTCCAGTGAACCTCGCGCGCGGTGGAATTAACCGAGGGCGCTGATGGCCGCCGCGTGAGGATGACGACTTCCCAGTCGAGCGATTGGAAATATTTTGCCAGCACTTGGCCGAGAAAGCCCGAGCCTCCAGCGATGATCAAACGCCATTCGTGCATGACGATTTGCGAGTCAGTGTTGCGGAGCGAAGAAGCGCAGATCGGCCAGACCGAAGCGCTTCGCCGCCGGAAGACCGGCGCGGATTTGGTCGTTCGTGAAGGAAAGCTGCGGCTTCAGATCATCGGGGACACCCCCGCATGACGGCACCGGTTCCACGACTCCTTCCGACAAAATCCTCACCTGCGCTGAGGAAATAAGCGGAGTGATCATCACTCGCTCCAACATCCAACCCAGCACGTAATGGAACCAAAGCGGCGCGCGGAAGAAGAATGGGGATTTGCCAACCACACACGCCACACGGCGAACCGCCTCGGCCAAGGTCATCTCTTCCGGCCCCGTTATCGCCAGCGTATCCCGCGTGAACCGGCCTTCGATAATAGCCGCGCGCATGATGCGAACCAAATCTTCCACCGCCAGCGGACGAACGAGCTGGTCCTTGAACCCGACGAGCGCAAAGATTGGAAACGTGTGGAACGCATGGCTGAGGTGGTCAAGCATGTGATCGCCGCGACCGTAGATGACACCGCATTTCAGCACCGTGTAGTCCAGACCAGACCCGCGGACAATCTCCTCGGCCGCAAACTTTGATTCGTGATAGCCGGAAGCGCAATCAGGCCGAGCGCGAAGGAAGCTCGTGAAGAGAACCTTCTTCACCCCCGCGCGTTTTGCGGCAGCCACCACACAGCGCGTGCCTTCGATGTGGACCTGCTGATAGGTCTGTCGGCCGATCTCGCGGTTGATTCCCGCGCAGTGCGCCACCACCTCACATCCATGAAACGCGGCAGCGAGCTTCGCTTCGTCATCCGTGCCGATGGCCGCGAAAGTCGTGTGCGGCAAGCTGCGGACCTTTTCGTCGCGGTGATCCACGCCGCGCGCGATGAGCACCACTTCATGCCCTTCTCCCGCCAGCACCTGCGCCAAATGCCGCCCGATGAATCCCGTGCCGCCCGTGATCGCGATTTTCATAAACCCTCCTTTGGTTGAGCCGCCACCTCCGCGCGATCCTTGATGTGCAGCAGCACGCGCAGGTGGATGCGGTGGATGATGTCGTCCGACCAAATCTGCCAATACGCCACCGGCCACATGTTGTGCCGATACCAAGTCGTGCCCTCCAAACGCGTGCCCCCATCCGGCAACGGCGTGAGCAGAAACTGGCCGCGCTCCGAGGCGAGAAACCCATCAAGGTGGGGTGGGTGGACGTTTTTGTAGGGCGTCCACTCTTCCATTGGCGGCGGGTTTTTTGTCACGCCGAAGCGCAGCAGCCGCGGTTCGTCCCAAACCTCGATCGGTTCGACGAATGGCCCCGTGGAAAAAACACAGTGCCGGACCGCGCCGAGACCGCGCCCGAACATCTCCGCTCGTTGGGGATACGCGATGCCGAGGCGGAACATCCATTCCGTCGGCGGCGGCAGTTCCGAGAATTCAACCACGTGCTGCCAGACACGTTCGGGCGGCGCGGCCACATCCACTTTCGTCTTCACCGCGAGCAGAGGCGCCGTGGCATCCTCCAACCTTTCGCCGACCAACATGCACGGCACTGCGAGGAATGCGGCACAGAGCAAGTGCGGAGACGGTCTGCGATGGCGCGCCGGCTGAAGCAGATAGCCGAGAACCGCTCCCGCCAGTGCCATCGGCACCGCGAGAGGCGCTGCCATAGCGATGCAGATGATTCCTTCAATCGCCAGCAGGATAAAACCGACTGCCCCCACCACCACTGCGATGCTGGCAACCAACAAGCTCTCGGGCAACGAACGAGGCAGATGAACTCCATGCAGCATTGCCGCGAGGAATCCCGCGACGAATGGCAACCCCAAGAACAATCCCCAGCCATACTGCTGAAATCCGTGCGTGCCCAGCAGCGTGGCCGCCCACAGCAGGACGCACGAAATCACCACGCCCGCCAGCGCGCTTCCCATGCGGCTGTACGGGCACACGCGCTCCAGCCAGGTTGGAGGACGCGCCCCTTCCAAAAGCGGCGGCTCCGGCTCGTCTCGGCGCGGCACCAACGCGGCGGTCAGAAACAAAAACCACTTGAGAACCGGGACAACAAAAAGGACCGCCAGCCACAGCGGCAACCGCGCCGATCTCAACCGCTGGATTGTCAGCACTATTCCCGCCCAGAGGAAAGGGATCGACACCAACATCAATTTCCAACCGTGCCGCTGCAGCACGTCGGCCTCGATCCATGCGCTCGGAACCTGCCAAAGCTGCAGGTAGACCTGCAAATACTCGTCCCATCCCACCTTCGGAATACCGAGCCAAGACGACAGGACAAAGCGGTCGAGGTTCCACTTGATGGCGAGGAGAATGAAACCCCACGCCACATAATCGCGACGGCCAATCGCGCCGTTCCAATTCCAGAGCTGGCTCGGTTTCATGGCATCTCAAAGAAAGCTGTGGTGCGATGACGTTTTGGATAAGTCGGCGGACGGATAGACGGGCGCCTGCCCCACGCCGTCGCGAACACGAAGAGAGCTTTCAAACGCATGCAGAAATCGCAGAACGGATGGGCATGGGTGAGTTTCATGGCTGTTTCCTTTCCGGTGAAGGCGGCACCGCACATTGGCCGCTGATGCAGTAACGATTCGCAGCAACCCATCGGTAGGCCCGCCACGCGAGCGCGTTCACGCCGGGCAACCGCATGAGCCAACCGAGCGGCGCCGTCCAACCGGCCGCTTCGGCGAGAGCGATGCAGGCGTCCACCCCGCCCAGCAGGCGACCGTCGGCGAGGCGGAGCTTCATCTCGGGCGGCACCTCGTCTTCGGTCAGACAAAGATTGCGGCGGGCAGCCTCGGATTGAAACGGCATCCACTCGAAGTCGCCTTGTCTCGCGATGAACCCGAGTCGCTTCACCCAGCGTTCGCAAAACGAACACGCACCATCGTAGTAGAGGCAGCCGGCGCTCGTCGTTGGCGCGGGCCGCATCAGCGCGAGCGCCCAGCCTGTGACGGCTCCGTAGCAGAGGCCGTGGAAAGCCAGAATCACGCTGGCAGAAAGTGGCTCAGGGCGTTGCGCGAAGCTGGTGCCCAGCAGCGGTGCCACCAGACACCAACCCAGCAGCATGCCACCCGCCCAGGCCATCCCGCCGAGCAGGGGCCACAGGTAGGCGCGGCGGAATTGTCCGGCGGCCAGAAGCGGCCAATGGAGAAGGCAGGTGATGAAGCCGAGCAGTATTGGAATATACCAGTTGAGCACGAAGGTGACCATCCCCCCGGCTAGGGCGAACGTCGGCCACAACCAGACCCAACGCACACGGCGCCCGAGCAGCACCGACTGCGCGAGGCCGAGCAAAGCGGCAGTGAAGTAGGGCGAAAACATGGCCGGGACATCCTTGCTCCACGCCAGCACCAAGTGGCCGCCACCCATCACGCCAGCGTGGAGCAAGGTCCAGATGAGCCAGAAGCGGAAGGTGGGGAACAGGTTCATGGCGTGGTTAGCGTTTTCTCTCCCCAGTGTCGGTGATGCCCAAAAGCTTTCGCACCTTGTCCCCGAGCTTCACGAATTTGTTCAAGGTGCCCGTCGGCCACTGGCGAATTTGGCCGTACCAATTCGTCGTGACCTCGAAGAAATCGTGCAACTCCCGAAGCTTCTGCTCGGCGTGCTCTCCCGTTTCCTTGTCCTTCTCTGCCTCGATGATGCAGTCGCGGAGCATGGCGAGTGTCGGATCAATCTCGCGTTTCTTCCGCTCGTCGAGCACGGCGCGAAACATCGTCCACACGTCTTTCATGCTCTCGAAATGATCGCGCTTGTCGCCCATCACGTGCACGAGCTTCACGATGCCCCAGCCCTGCAGCTCCTTGATGCTGGTACTGACGTTGGAGCGCGCGACGCCGAGTGTTGCCACGATCTCCTCGGCGTGAAGCGGACGGGGCGAGATGAATAGCAACGCGTGAATCTGGGCGACGGTGCGGTTGATGCCCCACCGCGTCCCCATCTCGCCCCAGTGAAGGACGAATTTCTGCTCGACCGGCGAAAGTGTTTCTTTCATTTCTGTCTATAAAGAAATTACAGCAAACAACGCCAACCGCAAGCGCTATTTTAGAACGCGGGGAATAACTGAGGGAATCGCGCGGCTCAGACCTCGTAGTCGAAGACAGCCGCCGTCTCGACCTTCGGCAGGAGCAGGCCTCGGATGCGCTCGTGCTCGGGGTGCGGCAGATAGGCGTCGCGGGCGGCCGCGTCGGTGAAGGTCATGAGCAACCCGTGGGTGAAACCCTGGCTCATACCCTCGGGGCTGGTGTTGACGCCGGCCGAGTAGTTCTCGATACCGGGGATGCTCTCCGTCATTTCGAGCACCTCGTTGAAGAGACCTTCGATCTCTTCCGCCGTGACCTCGGGTTTGAACTTGAACAGAACGATGTGATTAACCTTCGCCATAAAAATAAAATCGGGCTTTGTCCGCCGACAGCGGCCGGCAAAGCCCTTAGTTGAGTCTGTGGTTTACTTCCCGGCCAACGCGGCTTCGATCGCCTTGATGACCTCGGGGGCGTCCGGCTTGGTCCTCGGCTCGATGCGCAGGAGCACCTTGCCGTCACGACCAACGATGAACTTACCGAAGTTCCAGCCGATATCCTTGCCGCCCTCGCCGATGAGCGACTTGTAGAGCGCGTGGCGGTTCGCACCATTGACCTCGAGCTTGTCGAACATCGGGAACGTGGCGTGATACTTTGAGGAGCAGAACTCCTTGATTTCCGTGTTCGTGCCCGGCTCCTGCTTGCCGAACTGGTTGCAGGGGAAACCGGCCACGACAAGACCTTGCGCCTTGTATTTCTGATAAACCTCTTCGAGTTGCTTGTACTGCGGAGTGAGGCCGCACTTCGAGGCGACGTTCACCACCAGCACCACTTTGCCCTGAAACGGCTTGAGCGTGGCTTCTTTGCCGTCGATATCCTTGAGCGGGATGTCGTAAATCGATTTGGTTTCCGCGCGGGCAACGAGGGCCAGCACTAGCGAGCAAAGGGCGATCAATGTTTTCATCGGCGCGGATTATAGACGGGAACGAAAGAAAGTCAAACGCCGCGTGCGGCTAGTTCTGGTCGTTGGGCGGCCGCCGCAAACCAACCTCGTGGGCAATGTCATCGAACTCCTCGCGACTCACCTGATCGAGTTGCTTGCCGCGCGACTTGAGTTTCTCGTTAATCTTGATGGCCTTCTCGGTCATCGCCTCGTGCGTCTCCTGCGAACCGCCGACCAGCGCGAAATTCTCACCCGTGGTCAACCGCTTGTGGCCGTCGGAATCCAGCCCCAAACCGAGGATTATCGCTTTCGTTTTCTTTTTCGGCGCTTTGGCCATTGGCGGAAAAATAATTGGCTCCGGACCAAGTTCAAAGAACAAAGTGCGACTGTCGAAGCACGGCGAGCAGATTCCGCGATGGCGCATCACCGCGCCTCTGCTACTCTCTCCCCGTCGATGAACCGATTCGCGCAACAACTGGCCGCCCATCATATCGACCACCGCGCCGACCTCGAGCGCGAGACGCTCCTCACGCTCCAACTCAATCTCGGTCGTCGCTGCAACCAAGCCTGCCGCCACTGCCACGTGGATGCCGCGCCGTGGCGCACGGAAATGATGGAGGCCGACACCGCCGCGCGCATCGCCGAATGGATCCGCGACCATCGCCCACCGATTGTGGACATCACCGGCGGCGCGCCCGAAATGAACGAGCACTTCCCCTTCCTCGTCGAGACCGCGCGATCCAGCGGCGCACGCGTGATTGACCGCTGCAACCTCACCATCCTCGAGGAAGATGGCTTCGGCTGGGTAGCTGAATTCCTCGCGGCGAACGAAGTCGAGGTCATCGCTTCCCTGCCCTGTTACCTCGAAGAGAACGTCCGTCGCCAACGCGGCGATGGCGTGTTCACCAAGAGCATCGCGGCGCTGCGCCGACTCAACGCCCTCGGCTACGGCACAGGACTGCCGCTGCATCTCGTTTACAATCCGACCGGCCCGACGCTCCCGCCGCCGCAAGCCGAGCTGGAGGCCGATTACAAAGAAGCGCTCGCACGCGATCACGGCATCATCTTCAACCGCCTCTTCACGATCACGAATCAGCCGATTGCACGTTTCGCGGATGATTTGCGCCGACAGAATCGCTGGGATGAATACCTCGACCTGCTCGCGGCAAACTTCAATCCCGCGACCGTCGAAGGGTTGATGTGCCGCACCACACTGAGCGTCGGCTGGCGGGGCGAACTTTACGACTGCGACTTCAACCAGATGCTCGAGATGCCACTCGGCGGCGGCGGCCGACCTCTCCATCTCTGGGACGTGACACCGGTGGATCTCGCTGGCCGAGCAATCCAGACCGGCGCGCATTGCCTCGCCTGCACCGCCGGCTGCGGCAGCAGCTGCACCGGCACAGTGACCAACCAACTCCTCACCTTCTGAAAACGGCTCGGAAGAGAGGATACCGAAGAGGGCGCGGCTCATTGTGGATGCGGTATTCCCTTTACCCACCTCTCTGACTGGAATACCTTCCAAAAAGTTCAGACAGAAAATCACGCAAGGGGCCCGAGCTTACGGAATCAACAAGATGAAGAAGACGAACGCGAAGCACTCCGCATTCACGCTGATCGAGGTCTTGGTTGTCATCGCCATCATCGGCATCCTCGCCAGCCTGCTCCTGCCAGCCTTGGGCCGTGCGAAGTCCAAAGGGCGCACGGTGAAGTGCATCAGCAACCAGCAGCAGATCGGCAAGGCGTTCATGATGTACGCCACCGACAATACTGAGCGTTATCCGGTCGTCGCTGGCTCGGCTGGCAGCGGAGGTGTCCAAGGCAACTTCACCACGCCGGCTGCAGCGGCGCAGCTTTACGGTGCCGCCACGCCGACGGCTTCACGGCCGTTGAACAAGTATGTCGGCACGGAGATTTTCCGCTGTCCCGCGGACATCGGCGGCGGCGCCTACAACGTGCAGAACTGCTATCTGGCCTTCGGCAGCAGCTACCAACCGCAGGTGGCGGACGATATGTTCCGCGTGAAGCGCGTGCTCGGCGAGGCCACCGAAGTGCCCGGCTCCTACGAAGCGGCCTCGATGAACGAGGCGGAAATCGCCGTCAACGCGGTGAACAAGATCATTCAAGGCGACTGGAACTGGCCTTACGACCGTGACGATATGTGGCACGCCGCCGGCGGCAAGCGGGGGCACGTGATGCTCTTCGGCGACGGCCACGTCGAGTTCTTCGTCTTCCCGCCAAACATGACGAACTGGCTGCTGACCCCCACGCCGGATCCGAGCTTCACTTGGTGGTGAACGGCGCTCGCGACGATTTCTCGCAAAACCCCGAGCCATGCTCGGGGTTTTTATTTTCAACGCGCAGCAGCGTCCAGCAGCGGAAACGGAAACTCCTTTGAAGGCGTGTGCTGCTCGCGCAACAACCGCTCCAGCCGCGCGACAATCTCCGGATGCTGCGCGGCCACATCGCGCGACTCGGCGACGTCCTCTTTGAGGTTATACAACTCGAGGCGTCCTTCTGATGTGCCAGCTTTCTTCCCTCTCAAGAACAAACCTTGGCGAACACCTTTCCAGTCGCCCACGCGGATACACTGCTGCCCGCCGTAGCCGGGAAACTCGCGATAGAGAAACGGGCGGTCCGGCTGTTTCTCGCCACGCAACGTCGGTGCGAAGCTGAAGCCATCAAGACCGGTGGGCAGGGCCTCTTTCGCTCCAACCAACTCCAGCAATGTCGGCAGCCAATCCTCGAACCCCGTCACGCGTTCCGAGATGCCCGGCGTGATGCGGCCTTTCCAACGCACGATGCCAGGCACGCGAAAACCGCCTTCGTAAAGCGCGCCTTTGCGCCCACGCAGTCCGCCATGCGAGTTGAAGAACTCGCAATCGGTGCCGCCGAGCTTGTCGTAGAGCGGGCCGTTATCCGACGTGAAGAGGAAGATCGTCCGCTCGTCGAGCCCGAGCTCCTTCACCAAGTCCATCACGCGGCCAATTTCTTTGTCCATACGCGTGATCATCGCCGCGTATGCCGCGCGCGGAATCATGTGCGGCAGGTAACCTTTACCGCCCGGATAAGGTTCGTCGGGGAATTTACCGCGATACTCGGCCAGCGAATCTTCGGGCACCTGCAGCGCCAGATGAGGCACGGTCGTCGGCGCGAAAAGAAGAAAGGGGCCCGACTTATTATCCCGCACGAACTGGCGCGCCTGCTCCCAGATGAGGTCCGACGCATACTCCTTCCCCGAGTAGCGCACGTAGCTCGCCGGATCTTTCGGGTCCGCGCCCTCGGACAGTTTTTGATTCGCCGCGAAGGGCAGATTTTTCAACGGCACCTTGCGATCGTTGTCCCACAGATAGGTCGGATAAAAATTATGCGCGACGGCTTGGCAATTGTAGCCGAACCAGCGCGTGAACCCCTGCTTGAGCGGTTCTCCTTCCGTGCCCGGCCCACCAAGACCCCACTTACCGAAACCGCCCGTCGCATAACCGCGTTGCTGGAAAAGCTTCGCAAGCGTCACCGTTCCGGCGGGAATCGGCCACTGGCCTTCGTCCTGTCCCGGCTTGAATTGTTTGTTGTCGCGGATGAACGCGTGGCCCGGATGTTTGCCGGTCATCAACACGCAGCGCGAAGGGGCACACACCGCGTTACCCGAGTAATGCTGCGTGAATCGCATGCCCTCCGCCGCCATGCGATCCAGATGCGGCGTGCGGATTTTCTTCTGCCCGTAACTGCCGAGGTCGCCGTAGCCCAAATCGTCGGCGATGATGAAAACGATATTGGGCGGACGTGACTCAGCGGCAGTCGCCGTGCTGTTGCTGGCAAGAAAAAGGCCGAGGGCGATGAGAATCAAACGCGGAAGTAACGAGGCAATCATGCCTCCGCTATCGCGCAACGCCGCGGGGAAGGCAACCAAATTTCCGTGTCAAGCGCCGGCCGATTTCTTGATTTCCTTGAGCTGCTCCGCCTCGGGCCGTGACGTGTAAAATTTATCGAGCGGATAGCAACCGCTGATCAGCCCATTGCGCGGCGCCGTCGTACAATCGCTAAACGTGCGGCAGATGAAGCGCTTTTCCAGTTCACCCTTCTCCGCCGCATCCGCGAGCATTGTGGGATAACTCAACA
>Ga0208942_1000967_pt1 | contig 10826 bp, 19 predicted proteins | sample GreLakmeSU08MSRF_FD_187704 | JGI IMG/M metagenome (GOLD analysis project Ga0208942, IMG submission 187704) | Freshwater lentic microbial communities from great Laurentian Lakes, MI, USA - Great Lakes metaG SU08MSRF (SPAdes) | ecosystem: Environmental > Aquatic > Freshwater > Lake | place: Great...
GGTGGCCTACAACGCTACAACATGACTGCGTAATACAGAAACACATTAATAATCTCTAGGGCTTAGTAGCCCTTAGCCCTAGAGAGCTATTAGAAAGGATTAGCTAGTGGCCGCAACTTATACAACGATGCAAGAGCTCAGAGATAATTTAGGTATTGGAACTTTATATCTAGATGCAACTGTAGAAGAGTGCTGCCAAACTGCTCAGGATTTATTAAATCAATATCTATGGTTTGATAGTGCACCAGTTATTGGCGCATCACTAAGTAGTAACACAGCATCTTTAGTGTTAGCTAATCCCGGAATATTTGTAATTGGGCAGAGCGTAACTATCGCTGCGGCAGGCTCAACCTACAATGGCACTTATACTTTAACTGGCGCATTTCCCGGATCGACAGTACCGGCTTCAATAGGCACATCGTTATTTACACAATTACAATTTAACAATTTTCCTACAGGTTATTCTGTAATTCAATATTCTAAAACAGCTAGCGATGATCCTTTCCATCGTGTGCTGCCTTATGGTACGGCGACCGGGCCAGACACTAAAACAGCCAGTTACGCGGCTACTGCAGCTATCCGTCAAGCTAGCATGATCCTCTGCGTAAATATCTGGCAGGCCCGGCAGACTTCAATGGCTACTAATGGTATGGACGGAGTATCAGCTTCGCCGTATAGACTTGGTTACCAATTAATAAATGTAATCAGAGGTCTTATACAACCTTATGCTAACCCTTCTTCTTTGGTCGGCTAATGCCTGCACCGATAACTACGCTTCGTACAACACTAGCTACTGCATTAACTAACGCTGGAATTTGGAGTACGTTTGCTTTTCCTGCACCTCAATTATTAGCAAACTCAGTTTCAGTTATACCTAGCGATCCTTATATTACGCCTAGTAATAATTCTCAAATAACTATTTCACCTATGGCTAACTTTGATTTGCTGATAGCGGTACCGGCCTTCGATAATAAAGGTAACTTGGCAGGCATGGAGACTTTTATCGTAGCCGTATTTACCTTACTAAATGCAAGCAGTTTAGTCTATAACGTTAGTAGTATCTCTGCGCCGTCAATTACTACGGCGGCTAGTGGTGATCTTCTAATATGTAAATTAACAGTCAATATCCTTACGAGTTGGAGTTAAAATGAGTACAGACGAAGAAAATTTAGCCTTCTTAAAAAAGATAGGCCAGATCCAAGAAACACCAGTACCAACCCCTGCACCTACTAAAGAGAAAGACAAGGAGTAAATCATGTCAATATTCTTAAACAATGGCGTATCAGTAGTTTTAGACAGTTTAGATATATCTACTTATGTTACGGCCTGTACTGTTAATCAGTCCTTCGATGAGCTGGAAGTTTCCGCAATGGGCGATAGCAGCCACAAATATGTAAAAGGGTTAGAACAAAGTACAATAACTTTAGACTTTCTCAATGATAACGCTGCATCTACAATAATTCCTAAATTACGTACTACATACGGCACTACTGTAACTTGCGTAGTCAAGCAGTCAAGTGCTGCTGTATCTGCTACTAACCCTTCATATACTGCATCTGTTTTAATTAACAATTTGCAAAATGTAAATGGCTCTGTCGCTGATATGAGCATGCAAAGTTTAACGCTTACTTGCAACAGCACAATAGCTGTAGCGACTTCATAAGGGGTAATAATGGCACAGCTAAAGATTACAAGGGCTAACGGCGAAGTTACAGAGCACAAAATTACGCCGGGAGTTGAATACGCATTTGAATTACGAAGAGGCATGGGTATAAGTAAAGCTCTACGCGAAGATGAAAAGCAAAGCGATATTTACTGGCTTGCTTGGGAGTGTTTACGTAGAGCTAACATAACAGTGCCTCTTTACGGCGTGGAGTTTATAGACAGTTTAGAAACTGTAGAGGTATTAGACGAAGAAAAAAAATAGTACAGCGTGATTCCACGCTCTACGCTATTGCAAGTCTTAGCGTTGAACTTGGAATCGCGCCTAGTGAGTTTATTAACATGGACTCAGAAATGCTAAAGGCTATTGTGCAGGTTTTAAACGATAGAGCTAAGGAGATCAGAAATGCCAGTAAACGTAAGCGGCATTAAAGAGATGAAGAAAGCTCTAGGTTTAGTGGACAAAGATTTATTAAAAGAAGTACAGGGCGAGATCCGCGCAGCTATGATCCCAATTAGGGATAAGGCTAGAGGCTACGCACCTGAAGATTCAAAAGTGTTATCAGGCTGGACTAAATCGGCTGGATTAATTGGCCCTAGTCGGTATCGGACTTTTCCTAAATATAATCAGCAGCAGGTAGTAGATGGAATTAAATACAGCGCAGGTAAGAATAAGCGTAATAATAAAGGCTGGTCTGCTAATAATTATGTATCTAATCAAAGTGCGCCCGGTGCTATCTATGAAACAGCAGGGCGTAAAAATCCAGACGGCGCACCTTTTATAGGCCTTAACGCAGATGTAAATAATAAAGAAATTTCGCATTCACTTAATCCGCGAGCAGGCGCACAATTTATAGCCGCTATGCCGGCTTTAGTAAACGCTAGACCACAGGGTATGTCTGGTAATAACAGAGGATATAAACAGAAAGGCCGCTTAATTTACAGAGCTGCATCAGAAGAACAGGGTAAGGCTATGGGGCATATATTAAAAGCCTTAGAAAAAACTGCTACTACATTTCAGAAGCGCACCGAGATTAGGCAGGCAGTAAATGGCTAATATTTTATTTAGTATTTTATCTACCTTTAATGATAAAGGTTTAAAGAAAGCATCTAAGCAAGTATCCCTATTTGAAAAGCAGACTAAATCTCTACAGGCTACTTTTCTTAAAACTTTTAGTGCGCTAGCCTTATTAAATTATAGTAAAAAGGCTATACAGGCTTTCGCAGCAGATGAAGCAGCAGCTAAGTCTTTAGAAACACAGCTTAAAAATACAGGCTTCGCTTTTAGCGCACCGGGTATAGAAAATTATATTGCAGGCCTACAGAATCTATACGGCGTATTAGACGACCAATTAAGGCCAGCCTTTCAGCAGTTATTAACGGCTACCGGCTCAATTACTAAAAGCCAAGATGCTTTAGAAGTTGCATTAAATGTAAGCGCGGCAACAGGTAAATCACTTACCGAAGTTAGCGCGGCGTTAACACGTGGATTTTCAGGCAATACAGCAGGACTTAGCAGGTTAGGTGCAGGCATAAGTAAGGCCACATTAAAGAGTGGCGATATGAATAAAATTATGGAAGAGTTAAATGCCAAGTTCACAGGTCAAGCAGCAGCTAGGTTAGATACCTATGCTGGAAAAATGGGGCTGCTTCGCGTAGCTTCTGCCGATGCAGCAGAAACTATAGGTAAAGGCTTATTAGATGCTTTAACTGTGTTAGGTAAAAATACCAGCATAAGCGATACGACTAAGCAGATAGACGGACTAGCTACAGCTATATCTAATCTAATTGTAGGACTTGGCGTACTCGGATCTAAATTATCTGATATTGGAAGCAGCACCGGATTAACTAAGGTATTAAGTTTTCTCTATAAAGGTTCAATAGTAGATACATTAACTAGACTTGGTGCTGGTGCTCGGACTACAGAATTACCGGCTAATCAACAGCGCAGCGCAGGGCGTATATCTGGGCAACAGTTTAAACTAGAAAATAAATTAAATAAGGCTAAGGCTTTAGAATTAAGCACATTATTAAAAAAGAACGCTATAGAGAATAAGAACGTAGAAGAATTGCGTAAGAAGTTTGATCTAGAGCGCATAGGTTTAACTGCCGCACTTAACCAAGCAACAGATGAAGAAACTAAGTTACGCCTTAAAGCACAGTTAGCCATCTTAGATAATAACGATGCCCTAGCTAAAAAGTTACTAGCTGAAATGGAAGCAGCCGAAGCACTAAAGAAACTAGCAGCAGAGGCAGCAGCAGCTGGTAAGAGCCTTACAGAATTTGCTTTAATTCAGGTTAGATCTTTAATAAATAGAATCAATGCACAGATAGAAACTATTAACAAGCAATTTGGTACTACTAATACACCGGGGTCGGCTATGCCGTCTGCACCAATGTTTCCTACACCATCTGGTCCTATTGGCAATATAGATTACACAGTACCAATTAGCAACGCGCAGGCCTACGCACCCGGCTTAACGCCTACACCTATGAGTTATGCAGATGTGCGTTTGACTATAGATGTAGCACAAACAGGCAATAAGTTTGAACAACTAATAGCCGAAAGCATACAGGCAGCAGGGCGTAATGGTTATAGCACAAGCGCAGCAGGACAATTACCTTAATGGCAATACCTGTAATAACCGCGCTAATTAACTTTAGCACTGGGCCTAGCTTTGCTCAAACAATGATCTTAGATACAGGCATACTAGACACTAATATATTAGCCGATGCCGCAGCCGTAATCGTAGATGTATCAGATCAAGTTAATCGCATAGAAACTAATCGAGGCCGTACTGCACTATCAGATCAATTTCAGACTGGCGCACTTACTTTACGCATTGTCGATCAGTTAGGAAATTTCAATCCCCAGAACGTAACGGGGCCTTTTTATAATTTATTAACACCGATGAAGAAAGTACAGATTACTGCTACCTATGCAAGTGTTACTTATCCTATTTTTCAGGGATTTATTACCAGTTATGTTACGACTTACCCAGAAGAATCTGGTGAAGATCTAGCAATTACTACAATACAAGCTGTAGATGCGCTCAGATTAGCGCAGGTCGCACAGATCAGCACAGTTACAGGTGCTACTGCAGGTGACTTATCAGGCACTCGTGTTAATCAGATCTTAGATGAAATCGACTGGCCTGCAACTATGCGCGATGTAGATGCAGGGTTAACTAGTCTGCAAAATGATCCGGGCAGTAACAGAACAGCACTACAAGCTCTCACTACTGCTAGTACGTCAGAATATGGTGCGCTATATGTAGATGCCTCTGGCAGCTTTGTATTTCAAGATCGCGACGTTACGGCAGGATCTATTGGCGGCACTCCTACAATTTTCGCAGATAATGGCACAGGCATAGATTACTTTAACGCTAGCTGGATTCTTAACGATGTACTTATATTTAACAAAGCCACAATAACTAGGACAGGTGGCACAGCGCAGATAGCATCAAATCAGGACAGCATAGATAAATACTTCTTACACAGTTACTTCTTAGATAACCTTTTAATGCAGACAGATCCAGTAGCACTCGACTACGCGCAGGCCTATGTAGCTAGTAGAGCTGAGACAAGTATCCGCGTGGATTCCATAGTGCTTGACCTATACACAGATAATTACAATAGCGGCATTATCGCAGCCTTAGACTTAGACTTCTTTGATCCGATTACTGTAATTACTACTCAGCCCGGCGGATCTACCCTAGAGAAAACATTACAGATATTCGGGGTGGCTTACGCAATTACGCCGAATAGCTTTAAAACTGTGTTTACTACGCTAGAGCCAGTTATCGACGCGCTGATTTTAAATAACACCATATACGGACAATTGGATTACAATGTCCTCAGTTACTAAGGAGAATAATGGCTAAACAAACCTTTACCACTGGACAAGTTTTAACGGCCGCGCAGATGTCCAGCCTTCAGGCCACAGCTCTTGGCGGCGGTGATACGACTGCCAAGACTAGCTCTTACGTATTAGTTGCAGCAGACGCAGGTACTACTGTTGCTATGAACGCAGCAGGTGCAACAACTATAACTGTTAACACAGCGTTGTTTGCAGCAGGTGACACAGTATTTATTCAAAATAGAGGCGCAGGCGCATGCACTGTAACTGCTGGAACTGCAACAGTAGCAACAGCAGGCAGTTTAATTCTGCCACAAAATGATGCAGGTATTTTATATTTCACAGCTACAGGTGCATCTATATTCTATGATTACATACAAGCAGGCGCAGTATCACCATTAACTACAAAGGGTGATGTTTATACATTTAGTACAAGTGATGCAAGGCTAGCCGTAGGCACTAACGGACAAGTCCTTACAGCCGATAGCACAGAGCCTACAGGATTAAAATATACTACACCTGCATCGGGTGGTGGCATGACTTTAATTACCGAACAAATATTAAGTTCTTCAACAGGTTACCAATTTACAGGACTTGGTAGTCATAAACAATTAATGTTGGTGTGGAGTGGTTTATCAGAAAATACTAGCGGTGATTGGGATTTAAGATTAAATAACAATTCAACTGCTGGCATTTACAATACTGCTGGACTAGGTGCGTATAATGGTACTATTTGGCAAGCACAAGGCAGCGGTACTACTTTAGCCGCACCTTCAAATGCACCATTATTTACGCAAGGTGGTTATTCTGTTGGTAATTTATATAATTCTGGCAAAGGTTATCTTTATATTGATAATTACACTTCTTCAACAAAATTAAAAACTTATTGGGGTTTTACTACATTTAGAGATGGTCCAGATAGTAGTAACAAATATATGACTTTTAACGGAATATTTAACGACACTACTGCTATTACAACATTAGATATTGTAAGGATAAATGGCAGTTCTACTTTAAGTAATGCAACTGATACTAGTATCCGTCTTTATGGAATATCTTAGGAGATAAAATATGAAAACAATAGTGAACTGTGAAACAGGCGAAGTAGTGCAGCGTGAGTTAAACAAAGCCGAAAAAGATCAGCAAAAAATAGATGAGGTTGAAGTAGCAGCAAGAAAAGCCGAAGCCGAAGCGAAGTCAACTGCTAAAGCAGCACTGTTAAGCAAACTTGGTATTTCAGAAGATGAAGCCAAGTTACTGCTTTCATAACAAACCAATAAACTAAGGAGAAATAAGATGGGTCCAGTATCGTTTAATATATCTAATCAAACAAAATACGATCTACGCGTTCAGGCATCAAATGGCGCAGCAGCATCAGCACCAGCAGGTGGCAACACTAATTTAGGATTTGGTCCAGAGGATACAAATATCACTTGCGCTATGCGCTGGTATCAAGATGGAATATGCATCTTACAAGGCTCTGTAGCTTGGTCAGCCGGTGGATCAGGTGCAGATGATGGCTGGACTACTAGCAACATTATCTGTATGAACGGCAATATGAACGGCGTAGGCTTCTCAGGCTGTAACGAAGGCTGGGTAGAATTGCAACCATATAACCTAATGGCTAATGGCGGCGAAGTAAGCGTAACTTATACAAACGCATAAGCTACGAAACCAAGTTATTACTGAGTTAGTGCTTACTTCTCATAACGGCTGGACAGCTTCTAAAGATCCAGCCGCGATAGATGTTAAGAGTTATCTAGTGCCGGGCAGTAAGATTAAATTACGCTGCGCTGCAGCCTGCGCACCTTTACTAATAACCTTCGCGGCAGAGTTCCACGCCCATGTCGAGCCAATAGATGTAGGTGCTCTCGCCTGCTGGGGCTATGCATTTAGAAATATAAGAGGTAGCGCAGATAAGTTAAGTAATCACAGCTCTGGCACAGCTATAGATTTAAACGCGCCAAAGCATTTGTTAGGACACTCTGGAACATTTAACCCTATGCAGATCGTGTTGATACAGGCTCTATGTAAAAAGTATGGCCTAAAATGGGGCGGCGATTACAAGAATAGAAAAGATGAAATGCATTTTGAAATAGATTTAACGCCAGAGAAAGCCTCTGCGTTAATTACCAAGTTAGGACTAAAACATGAAATATAAGCCTATGTTTTTATCATGGCTTAGAGCTTCTCTAGCTTCGGCTGGTGCGCTCTATATGGCAGGTACTACAGATCCTAAAACTCTGGCGTATGCCCTGCTATCAGGCTTTATTGGGCCTGCGTTAAAGTGGCTAGATCCGTCAGCTAAAGAGTTTGGCCGTACTAAGTAAATGAACGCCTCGGACTGGGCTGGTATATTCGTGGCAATATGCACGATAACTGTGGCCTATATCAGCTCGATCCGGTGGCTAGTTAAGCATTACCTAGTAGAGCTTAAAGAAAATGGCGGCAGCTCGATTAAAGACACTGTTACTAGGCTTGAAGAAAAGGTAGAGATCCTCTACGAAATGATGTTACACAAGGATTAGCGTGTCGGTCCTTGCACACTGTCGGTGCAGGGCTTTACCCTTCTAGTATCGGTAACGTCGGGTTATCGGTAGTAAGGGCTAAAATGGAATATGTACAATATGCGGTGTATTTAATGCTCGCAATATGCGTGGCGAGTTACTTCTACTCCATCGGCTACAAAGATGGTAAACGCGAGGCTCAGTTAACTTCTGCTAAGTGGCGTAAGAAGGTGTCTAATGATAACTAAGGCACCGGCAGGGCGTTACTGCGACTATTGCAAGGCTCAATGGGGCAGGGTAAGAGATGACTGGCACCCTAAAGCTAAGGTGCAAGCCATAATAATCTGCATCTCTGAGACTCACTTAGGCAAGCAAAATGAGCGAGCCTACTGCGAAGCCCATAGAGAAGAGATTTCTACTATGGCAGATGGATCAGTCTGGCCTTTAGTAGATCAGATGGATACAGGCCGTAAGTTAAGAGCAGCTAGAGCAGCAGAAAGGGCGGCTCAAAATGTTTAACCTAAACGATTATGAAGGGGCTGCTTCAAGAATTAAACGGGTCCACGATAATTACCCTATGAACAGATTTAACATAAGGGAGTTAAAGATCGACCATGATAAAGGTTATGTATATGCAGTAACAGAAATCTATCGAGATGCTAGCGACCTTAACCCTGCTGCAGTAGATGTAGCTTATGAGTTTAGATCTGATCGTGGAGTTAATAAAGATTTCTGGGTAGAAAACTGTGTTACAAGCAGCTACGGCAGATGCGCCGGGCTTCTACTAGGCGTAGATAAACGGCCTACTAAAGAGGATATGGAAAAGGTGCAACGCCTTAGCCAAGAGCCTATAAAGTCTGATTACGCGCCCGGCTCTAAGCCTTTAGTGCCACTAGCTCAACAGTTAGCCGAGATAGCAGAAAGCGTAGGCTCTGGTGAAATCGAAAAAGCACCTATCTGTAATCATGGCGTTATGGCCTTAAAGCAAGGATCTAAAAACGGGCGAGATTACTACGGCTATACCTGCATTATGGGTAAGGCTAGCAGCTGCGATTCACAATGGTATAAATTAAATGCCAATGGTAAATGGGTGCCGCCAGCCAAGCCTGCTTTTACAGTATCGCCTAAGTCTGGTGCAGATGTTGACGATATGTTATTAGGTAATACTTGATGGGTGCTAAAACAATAATTGTCCATGAGGTTACTATTGATCCTGAAGACGATTTACTTTATACCTTAACCGACTGCGACGGAAATAAATACTACATTAAACATTGTAAAAAAACCTTTAGTTGCGAGGTTAAATAATGGGATACGTAGAAATCATAAGAGATGGCGTAATTGCCCGGTTAGAAGGCGGTGAGTTAAGGTCTGTAACTAGCTCTGCATGGTGCGATAAGTGCAATAGTTTACAAGATCCTATAGGCGGTAAAGGTATAGAAATACTCAACGAGACAGATAGGCAGGTAGTCCTATGGATCTGCTCGAAGTGCCGCGCAGTATAAAAGTAATACTGGACCACGCGCAGGAAGTCGAAGCACACGTTATCGGCTTCCGGCGTATTGTAGAAATTAACGGCCAGCCAGATCATGCTAGCAGAGGTAATAAGGCAATTAGTTACCATGAATATATAGCTGAGTGTTCAGAAGCGGTAGGGGCAGAGATAGCAGTAGCGCAGTATCTAGGCATTAAAAACTTTACCCCTACTATAAACACCTTCAAAAGTGAGGCCGATATAGGCACTCGCATAGAGGTTAAGTGGACCAAGTACGCAGATGGGCATTTAGTAATACGCCCTACTGATCGTGTTAATGATGTAGCTATATTAGTTACGGGTCGCGGCCCTGTTTACTCCATAGCAGGCTGGATACCTATTATTATGGCAAAGAAGCCTAAGTACCATCATGCAACTTATTACGATCACTGGGTACCGCAAAATAATTTATTCCCCATAGAAGATTTAAGAAAGAGTATTTATGGACCAGATAACCTTTAATTGCAGGCAGTGTAAAAAGAAAACTACCGGTAAAATACTTATGGAATTTACCGAGCTGCTACCACCGGGCCTTAAAGTATTAGAATGCCAAGAGCCTAAGAAAAAAGGTATCTGTGGCATACTCGGCGTAGAACTGCTACCAGACATGCCGTCTGACCTGCGGTTATAGTGCTATCTATTGACAAGGCAAGTACGCTTCACTCGCGCAGGGCGAGCCGCAAGGCGATAAGCTCGCTAGGCGCAGTGATGCTATCGGGCGTGCTATGTAGTAACGCTATTGCGGCTACACCTGTAATAGAAATATATAAAACTTATACGCATATAAAGTTAAACAACCATAAAGAATATATATGTATAGAGCAGCTATGGACTAAAGAGAGTAACTGGAATCCTAATAGTAATAATAAGAAAAGTACTGCTTATGGAATACCACAGTTACTTAATATGAAAGAGCGAGATCCATATAGACAAATAGATTTAGGATTAAAATATATAGATAAGCGTTATACTACAGCTTGTAATGCATGGGCCTTCTTCAAAGTTAAGGGTTACTACTAATGAACAGAGGCAGTGATCCTCGTAAGAGCAGGACATATAAAAAGCAAAGATTAGTGGTGCTTAATAGAGATGGCTGGAGTTGCCATTACTGCGGATTAGATGCAACTACAGTCGATCACTTGATACCAATAATAAAAGGCGGAGATCCACTCTCATTAGATAATCTTGTAAGTGCGTGTAAATCTTGTAATTCTTCAAAGGGGAGCCGTAACGCGCCCTTTTTTTTAGCGCGGAAGGCGACCCC
>Ga0208942_1000968_pt1 | contig 10822 bp, 10 predicted proteins | sample GreLakmeSU08MSRF_FD_187704 | JGI IMG/M metagenome (GOLD analysis project Ga0208942, IMG submission 187704) | Freshwater lentic microbial communities from great Laurentian Lakes, MI, USA - Great Lakes metaG SU08MSRF (SPAdes) | ecosystem: Environmental > Aquatic > Freshwater > Lake | place: Great...
TGGTTCGCATCAGTGATGGTCCGCGATCCACGTAAATTACTGATACTTTTAATTCATCTATATCTGCACCATCATTATGCTCGGCATTTGCAATAGCTGATTCTAGCAATTTTCGAATGATAACAGCAGCTTTTTTAGGACTAAATGAGAGTAGATTCAGTGCTCGATCCACAGACAAACCTCTAACCTGATCCGCTACCAGACGTCCTTTTTGTTCAGATAATCTTACCCCGCGTAATACAGCAGTCGTTTTCATTTTGAGAGCTCCTATTTCTTCGATCCAGTCGACGCTGCAGTTACTTTCTTATCGCCAGAATGACCCTTAAAAGTACGGGTATGAGAAAATTCTCCAAGCTTATGGCCTACCATATTTTCAGTAACATATACTGGAATGTGCTGTTTACCATTATGCACGGCAATAGTTAAGCCAATAAAATCTGGCAGAACGGTGGAACGACGAGACCAAGTTTTAATTGGGCGCTTATCATTAGTTGCCCTTGCAGTTTCTATTTTAGTCATTAGATGCAGATCGACAAAAGGTCCTTTTTTTACAGAACGTGCCATGATGCACTACCCCTTACTAGAATAACGACGACGTATAATCATACCGTCAGTGCGTTTGTTATTTCTGGTACGAAAACCCTTAGCAGGTGTTCCCCACGGGCTAACTGGATGACGTCCAGCAGCAGTTTTGCCCTCCCCTCCTCCATGCGGATGATCTATTGGATTCATGACCACGCCACGCACAGTGGGACGAATACCTCGCCAACGCTGCGCACCCGCCTTCCCAATAGAACGTAAATTATGTTCTCCGTTACCAACTTCACCGATAGTCGCACGACAATTCACATGTACTTTTCGAATTTCACCAGAACGAAGACGTAACTGAGCGTAATCTCCTTCACGTGCTAGTAATTGAACTGAAGCACCTGCTGATCGCGCTAGTTGTGCGCCCTTACCAGGCAACATTTCTATACAATGAATGGTACTACCAACTGGAATATTACGTAATGGCAGTGCGTTGCCATTTTTAATTTGGGCGTCCATTCCGCTCATTAATTGCATCCCAACGATAATACCTTTTGGTGCCACAATGTAGCGACGCTCTCCATCAACATAACAAAGCAATGCCAAATTTGCACTTCGATTTGGATCGTATTCTAATCGTTCGACCTTCGCAATAATGCCATCTTTATTACGAAGAAAATCAATTTTACGATAATGTTGCTTATGGCCGCCACCCATATGGCGAGTTGTAATATGCCCATTGTTATTACGCCCTGCAGTATGGCTCTGTTTTTCCAAAAGTTTGGTATAGGGGGCCCCTTTATGCAAACTAAGGTCAACAACTTTAACAACTGCGCGACGTCCTGGAGAGGTTGGTTTAACTTTAATTAGCGCCATTACTTATTCTCCATTTGCACAATTTCTGAAAAATTTATTTCCTGGCCAGATTTAATACTGACATACGCTTTCTTCCAATTACTACTGCGTCCCATAAAACGACCGAAACGTTTTTCCTTACCTTTAACATTTGCCACTCTTACTTTTTGCACTTCGATGTTTTGTGTTTTCCACATTAATTCAATCGCGGCTTTAACCTCAGCTTTAGTAGCATCTTGTACTACACGGAAAATAACCTGATTATGTTTTTCGGTAAGATAAGTGGCTTTCTCAGAAATCTGGGGAGCTAATATCACCTGCATAAGACGTTCTTGACTAAATACTTGGAGGCTCATATTAAGATCTCCTCAATTTTTTTTATAGCATTTTGAGTGATAAGAATATTGGCAAAACGTAATAAATTTACGGGGTCAACGTGGGCCACTTCTATTACCATTACATGCGGCAAGTTACGAGACGCCAAATAGAGATTTTCATCTATGTTATCGGTAATAATCATAACCTCGTGTAGATTCATATTTTTTAACCGCTGCGCTAGTGTCTTTGTCTTTGGTTCGTTTACAATAAAATTCTCTATTACCAGTAAGCGATTTTCACGTACCAACTGCGATAAAATAGCGCCAATCCCAGCGCGGTACATTTTACGATTTACCTTATGACTAAAATTCTCTTCTGGACTATTGGGAAAAGTTTTTCCACCGCCGCGCCATAAGGGACTAGAGGCCATACCAGCACGAGCACGTCCCGTACCTTTTTGTCGCCAGGGTTTATGGGTGGATTTAGCCACATCTGAACGTCCTTTTTGGGCACGATTGGCGCTACGGGTATTGGCCATGTAAGCCGTTACTACCTGATGTACCAGGGCCTCGTTATACTCACGCCCAAACAGTGCATCAGAAACAGAGATATTTGTAGCCAACTGACCATCGTTAGTTATGAATTTAAGTTCCATTATGCACCCACTCTCTTATTGGGTTGCCCGCTATTCTTACCGGTTTCTTTAGTGTTAGTTTCTGCAGCTGGATTAACGTTCATCTTGGAGGTCTTTATGCTTGGATGCACTACTACATCACCACCTCGTGGACCAGGAATCGCGCCTTTAATTAGTAGCAATCCTCGCTCAACATCAATCCGTAGAATCTCTAAATTTTGAGTAGTACGTTGTACGTTGCCAAGGTGCCCAGACATACGTTTACCAGGAAATACACGTCCAGGATCTTGCGCCATGCCAATAGAACCAGGGACATTATGAGATTTTGAGTTACCATGACTAGCGCGATTTGAGGAGAAGTGATGACGTTTGATTACACCTGCATAACCCTTGCCAATGGAGGTGCCCGTCACATCTACTTTTTGACCAATTTGAAAAATATCTATGCTTATTATTGCACCTGATTTCAGCTCAACAAGCTGCTCCTGTGTTACACGAAATTCCTTGAGTACATGACCAGCTTCAACTGCAGCTTTGGCGAAGTGTCCGGTAAGCGGCCTGTTAACACGACTAGCGCGACGCTGACCAAAGGTTACCTGCACTGCAGAGTAACCGTCAATATCAACGGTCTTAATTTGCGTAATACGATTATTAGATACATCAAGTACTGTTACAGACTGACTATCTCCATCGTCAGTAAAAGTACGAGTCATACCGATTTTTCGGCCGACTAATCCTAGGCTCATTTTAATTACCCTTTATCTAAAGGTGCCGATTACAATTGACCGGCAGTTCACAGTTATTTTCGTTAAAAATTTGCCATCAAAAAATGTTTAACTAAAATTTAGTATCTTAAATTTATAGCTTTATCTCTACATCTACGCCCGCTGGCAGATCTAATTTCATGAGAGCATCTACTGTTTTATCGGTCGGGTCCATAATATCCATCAAGCGCAAATGAGTACGAATTTCAAATTGATCGCGTGATGTCTTATTGACATGTGGCGAACGTAATACATCAAATCTTTCAATACGTGTTGGTAACGGGATGGGGCCTTTGACCACCGCACCTGTACGTTTAGCAGTCTCAACAATTTCCATCGCTGATTTATCTATCAATCGATAATCAAATGCTTTCAAACGAATGCGAATTTTCTGGTTCTGCATATACTGACGCCTTAAAGTAGAGATTTAGGAGTTAGAGATATCAATTATTGATACTCTATAAAAATCCTGTCTTCTGATTTATCGTTACTCAATAACCTTAGCCACCACGCCCGCTCCAACAGTCCTACCACCCTCACGAATAGCGAAACGTAAACCTTCTTCCATTGCAATTGGTGCAATCAAGCTGACTGTTACCGAAACATTGTCCCCTGGCATTATCATTTCCGTACCTGCTGGTAACTCAATTGCTCCAGTTACATCAGTGGTGCGGAAATAAAACTGTGGTCGATATCCCTGAAAGAAAGGAGTGTGACGTCCACCTTCTTCTTTACTAAGAACATATATTTCAGCAGAAAACTTAGTATGGGGAGTAATGGAGCTAGGTTTAGCTAATACCTGACCACGCTCCACTTCCTCACGCTTAGTTCCACGTAATAATACGCCCACATTATCGCCCGCCTGACCCTGATCCAAAAGTTTTCTAAACATTTCCACGCCGGTGCAAACAGTTTTAAGTGTGGGTTTCAGACCAATAATCTCAAGCTCTTCACCCACTTTAACAATACCACGTTCGATTCGGCCAGTAACAACAGTACCGCGTCCAGAGATAGAAAAAACGTCTTCTACCGGCATAAGAAAAGCGCCATCTATGGCCCTTACTGGTTGAGGAATATAACTATCAAGGGCATCCGCTAATTTAAATATGGATGGTTCACCAATATCACTCTGATCGCCCTCAAGAGCTTTTAAGGCTGAGCCAATAATAATAGGGGTATCGTCGCCAGGGAAGTTGTACTTAACCAGTAATTCACGTACTTCCATCTCAACTAATTCTAGCAATTCTGCATCATCCACCATGTCAGCTTTATTCATATAAACAATGATGTAAGGCACCCCGACTTGCCGAGCCAATAGAATATGTTCACGTGTTTGTGGCATAGGGCCATCAGCAGCTGATACAACGAGAATGGCGCCATCCATCTGCGCTGCGCCAGTAATCATATTTTTTACGTAATCAGCATGGCCAGGACAATCCACATGGGCATAGTGACGATTTTGAGTTTCGTATTCAACATGGGCGGTATTAATTGTAATGCCGCGAGCCTTCTCTTCTGGTGCCGAATCTATTTGGGCGTAGCTTCTTGCCTCACCACCAAATTTCTTCGCTAAAACCATGGTAATTGCTGCTGTCAAAGTAGTTTTTCCATGGTCTACGTGGCCAATTGTACCTACGTTTACATGTGGTTTTGTGCGTTCAAATTTGCTCTTTGCCATAATTACTTCCTTTTAATTTTCTGTTAGCGTCCTAATTTATAAGCCCGATATTGGTGGAGCCCATGGCCAGGATTGAACTGGCGACCTCTCCCTTACCAAGGGAGTGCTCTGCCACTGAGCTACATGGGCAAGCACTATTACAGCTTAAGAAAAAACATCACTAGTCATCATTCTCATAAATAAGCCTGGAGCGGGTGAAGGGAATCGAACCCTCGTCGTAAGCTTGGAAGGCTTCTGCTCTGCCATTGAGCTACACCCGCATCTAGCACTTAGAGATCCCCAATATCCGTCAAGACTAATTGCTAGTGCAATCTTCACATTACAACCTCAACCGTCCGTCCTGACTTGGTGGAGGGGGAAGGATTCGAACCTTCGAAGGCAGAGCCGTCAGATTTACAGTCTGATCCCTTTAACCACTCGGGAACCCCTCCAAATAAAACCATCAATTATGAGTACATAACGCCAACAAGTCAATATATGCACGTTTTAATACTAATTAAGAGTGTATAAATAACCTTCGTAGAGCAGTACGTAGCAGTAGCAATAATGAGTATTCTTATAGAATAAATGGACTTGAGAGGGATGAATTCTCAATCTTTTTTATTCTTTTATTTCCCAAATCTAATTAATTTCAAATTAATAATTAAAATTGAGGGTTATTTGTATATAACTCCCTTGAGGTTGGTGGGCCCACCTGGACTCGAACCAGGGACCAAAGGATTCGGGTTTGTGTAGCTTTCACTACTCCCTGGACTATGTCTTCACCATATTGATTACTCAACTTAGGTGGGTGCCGTTTAGTCTCTACACGTTCAAAGTGTTTTCACACTGAGCTTCGCTCGGCGTTGCCCTGGGCATTGCTACCTGTAGGTTTCACCGAATTTGACACCATCCCTTACACAGTTTCCACGTGTAAGGCACAACTTACGCTATGAGTCCTCTGCTCTAACCAGCTGAGCTATAGGCCCTAAAAACTAATCTTACTAAACTAAAAATTATTTAGAATTAGATAAAAAAATATTAAAAAAAAATAATTAACTATCGGCGTCTAGAAAACTACGCAGACGATCTGAGCGAGAGGGATGACGTAATTTACGTAACGCTTTAGCTTCGATCTGACGAATGCGTTCACGAGTCACATCAAACTGCTTTCCGACTTCTTCTAATGTGTGATCAGTATTCATTTCAATACCGAAACGCATACGTAAAACCTTTGCTTCACGGGGTGTTAATGAATCCAAGATATCTTTTGTAACATCTCGCAGGCTGGTATAAACAGCAGCCTCTGCTGGCGCCATAGTAGCGAAATCTTCAATAAAATCACCAAGATGAGAATCTTCGTCGTCACCAATAGGTGTTTCCATAGAAATTGGCTCCTTAGAAATTTTAAGAATCTTTCGAATCTTCTCTTCTGGCATTTCCATTTTCTGCGCCAATAATGCCGGGTCTGGCTCTTGTCCGGTTTCCTGCAATATTTGACGCGAGATACGATTCATCTTATTGATCGTTTCAATCATGTGCACAGGAATACGAATAGTTCGGGCTTGATCAGCTATAGATCTAGTGATGGCCTGACGAATCCACCAAGTTGCATAAGTTGAAAATTTGTATCCGCGTCGATACTCAAATTTATCCACTGCTTTCATTAGGCCAATATTACCCTCTTGAATAAGATCTAAAAATTGCAAACCACGATTGGTATATTTCTTAGCAATAGAAATAACTAATCGTAAATTAGCCTCGGTCATTTCACGTTTAGCTCGACGAGCCTTGGCCTCACCAGTGGACATTCGACGATTTATTTCCTTCAGATCTTTAATCGGTATACCCATTTTCTGTTGCAGAAAAAGTAAATTTTTCTGCTGTTCTATAATTTCTGCCTGGAGACGATCCAGCCCCTGACTATAGGCTTTTCCAGTTGCGATTTCTTGCGTTACCCAGCGAAGATTAATCTCGTTGCCAGGAAATACCTTAATAAAATAATTACGTGGCATGCCTGCCTTGTTAACACTGAGTTCCATAATCTTGCGCTCGTAACTACGCACTTCATCTACTAATGCACGTTGACTATCACAAAGCTTTTCCACCATCCTAGCAGAGAAACGAATGCCCATAAGCTCTGTCGAAATATACTCCTGTATGTTCTTGTAAGCCTTACTTGAGGACCCGTGCTTCAGTAAATCTTGCATTTCAATATACGCTTTGTAGATTGAAGAAAAACGCTCCAATGCGTCTTGTTTTAATTTAAGTAACTGAGCATCAACTAGCTCTGCGTTATCCTCGTCTTCTGTATCTACGCCACCTAATTCCTGTTCTAATTCATCAGCAGAGATCTCTTCATCCATAACTTCCTGTGAATTTGGGTCAAGTAGCCCATCAACTAGTTCATCGATGCGCATTTCATCTTTAGCTACTTTTTCCGCAAAATCAAGGATTCCAGCTATGGTGGTAGGGCAAGCAGAAATTGCTTGGATCATGTGTTTTAAACCCTCTTCAATACGTTTTGCAATGTCTATTTCTCCCTGGCGCGTCAGTAAATCTACCGAGCCCATTTCACGCATATACATACGAACTGGATCAGTAGTTCGACCAAAATCTGAGTCTGTAGTATTAATTCTCTCATGAGCCTCTTCTAGGGCGTCTTCATCGGTTATGACCGTTGTGACCTCTGACAACAGCAAAGTTTCTGCATCTGGCGTCTCTTCATGGACAGAGATGCCCATGTCATTCATTACACTAATAATATTCTCTATTTGCTCAGTATCTAGCATATCATCCGGCAGATGATCATTGATTTCAGCATAAGTCAGATACCCACGCTCCTTGCCCTGGATGATTAGATTCTTAAGACGTATGCGTCGATCTTCAAGCTCTTTTGATTTGAGTAAATCTTTACCAACACTTTTTACTTTGGATGCGACCACTTTCTTTAGAGACCGGGGCTTTTCTTTATTTTTTGCAAATGATTTCAGTACCTTGGGCAGTATAGCCACTTTAGCAATAACAACTTTTCTAACAAGAATAGGTGTTTTAACGGCTGATTTAAGAATCTTTACAGTCTTCTGTGTTATTTTTTTTATAGGCTTACTAACCACTGTTTTCGTTTTTAATATCGGCTTTGCCTTTGTCTTTACTATTCCTTTTGCTGTATTCCGAGTCCCGTCCTTGGCTGACGGAGCTATAGCTATTGCCTTTTTCGAAATTCCAGATCTTGTATTAACTACTTTTTCTCCTGCCATGTTAATCCTCGAATAAACAATGTGACATTATGCCATAATTTAACTATTTTTTTAGCTTCTTTTCTTAGGAAAAATAGTCAACTGTTGTAACTCATACTTCTCTTCAAAAGTCAAAGTACTCAGAGATCTACTGTGTAATTCTGCCATACGCTGCTTACGTTGTATTTCTTGTAGTAGAACTAACGCGCCAGTAAATTCCGCCTCCAGATCTATGTCTTTATCCCAAACAAGGGTTGCACTCCCGGCTTTTTCTAATAACGCACAATAAGGACTATCGTGGAAATATGTAATAGCTGATGGTATTGAAGTGCTCGCTGTAACATGAGAATGAGTAGTAATGAATTCAGTTAAGGCCCTTAAGGTTTCTATTTCTTGAATATTTTCTCCGCAATCTACAAATAGTGCTCTATCTAATCGAGAAACGTAAGTCGGATCATATAACAGTATCTGTATCAACCAGTAACAGGGTGAAATAGGTCTTGGTCGCAATGTCCGCTCTCTAAACCGCAAGGATGGAATATGTTTAATTTTTAATAGACTTTCTAAATCTCTTTGACTGATACCACTGAGTTCAGCCAAACGCTTTAGCAACATCAGTCCGAAAAATGGCGCATTGATTTGCGCTAGCAAAGGTTTTGTATCTTCCACTAATTTTGCTCGTCCCTCACTAGTTTGCAAATCAACCCGTGATGACAGTTCTTTGAAAAGGAAAACAGATAAAGGTAAGGCTTGTTTTAGAAGTCCTTCAAATATTTCCCTGCCAAATTCTCGAATATAGCTATCCGGATCTTCACCTTCTGGTAAAAAAAGAAAACTAATATTTTTACCGTCTGCAATTTGAATTAAACTGTTTTCTAATGCACGCCATGCCGCTTTCCGACCAGCATGATCGCCATCAAAACAGAAAACTACGTTATCAGTCTGGCGCAGAAGTTTCTGTACATGATAAGGTGTGGTGGCAGTTCCTAGTGTAGCTACAACATGCTCAATACCATTTTGTGAGAGAGCTACCACGTCCATATACCCTTCAACTACTATGACTAGTCCAGCCTCGCGGATTGCTCTGCGTGCGGCGAACAGATTATAAAGCTCTCGACCTTTTTCAAACAATTGGGTTTCGGGAGAATTAAGATATTTTGGTTCACCTTGTTTTAAGATTCGCCCACCAAATCCTACAATTTTTCCCCTCTGATTGAGGATTGGAAACACTATACGGTCACGAAAACGATCGTAACGTTTTCCATCCTCACTCTCAATTACCACCCCTATGTCAAGTAATATTTTCGCCTGGTAATCAGGAAATACTGTGGCCAGATTCTGCCAACCAGTAGGCGCATAACCAATAGCAAAACGAGCTGCAGTCTCGCCCGTTAAACCTCGTTCTTTTAGATAGGCAATAGCATGTCCAGAATATTTCAGTTGCTCCCTGTAAAATTTTGTAACGACATCTATTGCCCTGAATAGCTCTTGTAAAGAATCTCCCGTACCGTCCTCGCTACCCCTTAATCCATTTATTCCAGACTTCTCAAGCAGTCTCTGAGTGGGGACTTGCATTCCAAAACGAGCTGCAAGATCATTTATTGCTTCAACAAAATCCATACCACCATATTCCATCATAAAACTAATGGCACTACCATGTGCACCACAACCAAAACAGTGATAAAACTGCTTACTCTGACTCACCGTAAAAGAAGGGGTCTTCTCGCCGTGGAATGGGCAGCAAGCAATATAATTCGTTCCTGCTTTCTTAAGCGGCAAGAGATGTTCAATAACATCAACTATGTCTACGTGATTGAGTAAATCCTGAATGAACGATTGGGGAATCATTTATTAAGAAGAACCTCAAGATTATTCAAGTAAAATTTGAGCAGAGAAAGTACTGTCAATTTCTTAATTATCAAATACCCCGTTCACTCAGAATCTCAGAATACAAGGAAAGATGAAAAGAATTAAATAAGATATCTTTACCAAGATCGACGGGGACCAATTGGAATTAGGTGAGTAGTTTTGTTTTGAGTAATGCAGATACTTTGCCCATATCAGCACGTCCAGCGAGCGTGACTTTAAGTATGGTCATCACTTTTCCTATGTCTTGTTGTCCTTGAGCTCTAGTAGAAGCGATGGCCTCAACTATTTCTTTATTTATTTCAATATCACTTAATACCTGTGGCATATAGGTCTGCAAAATATCAATCTCATATTTCTCAATATCTGCTAGATCCAGACGTTTTGCAGCCTCATATTGAATGATTGAATCTCTGCGTTGTTTAAGCATTTTTTCAATAACTACAATTACTGCAATATCATCTAGATCAATACGATTATCTACTTCACGTTGCTTAATAGCGGCCTGTAATAAGCGAATGGCGTCTCGTCTTCGCCCATCGCCTGCACGCATCGCGGCTTGCATATCCCCGGTAATTTTCTGTTTCAAACTCATAATAGACGTTATCTATCTTATCTTCTAAAGAACGTTATGAAGACTATGTAATCCCAGAATTTTTTTAGAATCAAACTGATTAAACTATTGCGTGCTAGGATAAAATTTGAACCCTTGTTTAAAAAAACATTTGTTACGTGGTACATTAATAGCTAATAGAGTTTTGGTGGAAGTAATTGGCTACGCAAACGCTTATAAGTTCGTTTAACTGCAGCGGCAAATTTACGTTTGCGTTCAGCGGTAGGTTTCTCATAAAATTCTCGAGCACGTAACTCAGTGAGCAAACCGGTTTTTTCTATGGTACGTTTAAAACGTCGCATAGCAACTTCAAATGGCTCATTTTCTTTAACCTTAATAATAGTCATA
>Ga0208942_1000971_pt1 | contig 10795 bp, 9 predicted proteins | sample GreLakmeSU08MSRF_FD_187704 | JGI IMG/M metagenome (GOLD analysis project Ga0208942, IMG submission 187704) | Freshwater lentic microbial communities from great Laurentian Lakes, MI, USA - Great Lakes metaG SU08MSRF (SPAdes) | ecosystem: Environmental > Aquatic > Freshwater > Lake | place: Great...
CCGAAACAACGAGGCAAGCCATGACGGACTATCGAGTCGAAACAGACAGCATGGGCGAGGTCAACGTGCCCACCGATCGCTATTGGGGCGCGCAGACCGAGCGTTCGATCGACAACTTTCAGATCGGCATCGGCACGTACCACTGGGACCGTCCGATCATTCGCGCACTCGGTGTGCTGAAGAAGTCGGCCGCGCGTGCCAACAAGGATCTCGACCAGTTGCCACCCGACATTGCCGACATGGTGATCGCCGCCGCCGACGAGGTTATCTCGGGCAAGCTCGACGACCACTTCCCACTCGTCGTCTGGCAGACGGGCTCGGGCACGCAGTCGAACATGAACGTCAATGAGGTCATCTCGAACCGTGCGATCGAGGTCGCTGGCGGCGTGATGGGCTCGAAGGCACCCGTGCACCCAAACGACCATGTCAACCGCGGCCAATCGTCGAACGACACCTTCCCGACCGCGATGCATATCGCCGCAGTGGAGGTGCTCGACCAAGTCCTGATCCCGAGCGTCACGCTGCTACGCGACACGCTCGACGCGAAGGCCAAGGAGTACGCGGACGTCGTCAAGATTGGACGCACGCACCTGCAGGACGCGACGCCCGTCACGCTCGGCCAGGAGATCTCGGCTTGGGTCTCCCAGATCGACGATGCCCTCGCCACGATTCGCCGCTCAATCGACGGCCTGCTCGAGTTGGCCATCGGCGGCACGGCCGTTGGCACGGGCCTCAATGCTCACCCCGAGTTCGGTGACCTCGCCGCCAAGTACATGGGCGAGGAGACGGGTTACGCCTTCTACTCGGCCGAGAACAAGTTCAAGGCGCTGTCCTCGCACGACGCGATGGTCAACGCCTCGGCCGCCGAGCGTACGCTCGCGGGCGCGCTGATGAAGATGGCGAACGACGTGCGTCGCCTGGCCTCCGGCCCCCGCGCTGGCATCGGCGAGATCTCGATCCCCGAGAACGAGCCGGGCTCGTCGATCATGCCGGGCAAGGTCAACCCGACGCAGTGCGAGGCGCTGACGATGGTCTGCGTGCAGGTCTTTGGCAACGACGCCGCCGTCGCCTTCGCCGGTACGCAGGGCGATTATCAGCTGAACGTCTACAAGCCATTGATGGTTTGGAACGTGATCGAGTCGGCCGAACTGATCGCCGCGGCCTGCACGTCGTTCAACGACCGTTGTGCCGTCGGCATCGAGCCGAACTTGGAGACGTTGGAGCGCAATCTCAACGCGTCACTGATGCTCGTGACCGCTCTCAACACGCACATCGGCTACGAGAACGCCGCCAAGATCGCCAAGAAGGCGCACCACGATGGCACGACCCTGATCGAGGCAGCCACGGCCCTCGAGCTGGTCACCCCAGAGCAGTACGCCGAGTGGGTCGTCCCGGTCGACATGACGCATCCGCTCTAGGGGTCTGACCCTGAGCCCGGCGATCCACTAACCGCGATGCACAACGCCTCTGGACGGTGCGGAAGGGTCTGACCCCACTCCGACACGACGATGTCACAAAGGGGTCAGACCCCTTTGTGACATCCTCGAACGGGTCACCCCAGAGCAGTACGCCGAGTGGGTCGTCCCGGTCGACATGACGCATCCGCTCTAGGGGTCTGACCCTGAGCCCGGCGATCCACTAACCGCGATGCACAACGCCTCTGGACGGTGCGGAAGGGTCTGTCCCCACTCCGACACGACGATGTCACAAAGGGGTCTGACCCCTTTGTGACATCGAGGCCGGGACTCGTCGTCTACGCGTCAGACGCGAGCGCGCCGACGACGCCCGCACCGACCAGCACTGACCCGCCGACCACCAGGGCGGCGGGCAAGGCGCCGGTTCCGGCCGCGCCAATCAGCGTCGCGAGGTCGGCTCCGCGCACCAAGAAGATCAGGAGACCAACGGCCGCCACGGGGCCGAAGCTCCAGACGAGGCGAGGCAATCCACCCGGGCGCGTGATCAGCGTCCACACCCACAGGGCAGGCACTGCGATCAAGACCGAGGCGGGACTACCCGCCAGCAGCAAGACGGCGCCACTTAGGCCGATCACAGGAGCAGCGACCAGCGGCAGTGGTGCACGGAAGCGGTAGCGCAGCAGATACGTCGCAATCGCGACCGCGACGATACCGGCGACGATCACCAGCACCACAGCCACCACGCCGGCACGTGGCCAACCAGACCCCGGCGGCGTATCGATGGCGCCCGCGAGGTTTGTTGCGCGTGCGATCAAGACCGTCGCAATCCCGGGCACCGCACCAATCGCAGCGACAATCAACGCCGCACTCCAGCCAGCACGCGACGGGCGCCCCACGAGCAAGGCCTGTCCGGCGGCAAAGAGCGGCCCGATCAGCAGCGCGATCGCTAGTAGCGCAACAGCCTTGCCCGGAATCACCCGTCCCGACACGGCGATGTAGACGCTGCTCGGCGGCGATGGTCGCGGCTCGGCATCAAGGCGCACCAGCAGCGTGCCGACCGCAGCACCGACCGCGCCCAGCCGACCCTCATCGATTGCGGCGACACCGACACCCCCGTCACCGTCACCAAGCTGAATCGCCGCGACGCCCGCATTAAGAAACGGCACCTGCGCGCCCGCAGGCGTGACGGGCGCAATCAGATCGAGCAGCTGCACAACGGGACTCGCTGGGCTGGCCTCCCCTGCAGCTGGCTGGCTCGCGATCGATTCTTCGAGGCCACGCAGCAGGAGCTCTGGGGTGCGCACACCGCCCGTGCCCGCGAAGCGAATTGGCAGCACTTCCGTTCGCGACCCAATCGCCTCGAGCGACACCACAGCAACGGGACGCAACCCGGCGGCACGCAAGTCCTCGAGTAGGCGTTGATTTCCGGCTTGCCCAACCGTGGCACCGTCGGTCGACGCCAGCACCAACGTGCGGGCGCGTTCGACACCCGAAAGATCGCGCGCCAACTCAACAATCACGGCTGTGCCCGTCGCGTTGTCGTTGAGCCCCGGACCGGGCGAGACATCGTCGCGATTGGCAAGCACGACAATCGCCTCGTCGGACGGACCCTGCTCAACGACCCAAATATTCTCCATCGTCACGTCAGCACCGCGAGGACCTGGAGCAGTAAAGACGGAGCGCTGGACGGTCTCGCCACTCGCCTCGCTGAGCGAACCCGCAACTCGATCGGCAGCCTGCTTTCCGGTCAGCGTTCCCGGTGCCCGGTCGGGTGCGTAATCGGCGAGCTGACGCGCATAGGCAGCAGCGCGCGGCCCGTCAAAACTCGGTGCCACTGCAAGCGTCGCAGACGGCCCAGCCGGCGTGCGAACACTAATCAGCAGAATGATCAGCGCCAGCAGCGGCGGGACGATAAAGGCAATGCGAAGCGCACGTCCGGCGGTACTGCGCGGACCTGAAACTCGTTGCACACTGCCACGCTGGTTTACCACAGGCCTGCTGACGGTAGCATTGGCCTGTGCAGAATCCGCCTGTGGTCTTAATCATCGATGACGAAGAGTCGCTGCAGGAGTTGCTGACGCACGCGCTCGAACGCGATGGGTACACCGTGATCGTGGCGGGAACGGCCACTGCGGGCCTTGCCGCCTTCACGCGCGATTCGCCCGATGCAATCCTGCTCGACGTGATGCTCCCTGACGGATCAGGGCACGACGTCTGCAAGGAGATCCGAGCCACCTCGACAGTGCCGATCATCATGCTGACCGCGCTCGATGACGAGGTTGACAAGGTCGTTGGTCTCGAACTCGGCGCCGATGACTACATCACGAAACCCTTCGGCATGCGCGAGCTGCGGTCGCGCGTACGCGCCGTGTTGCGCCGAGCGGCAATGACGATGCCGAGCGGTGATGAAGCGCCAGTCGTTGAGGAACGCCTCGAGCTCGCCGGCGTAGTAATAGATCGCGCGAGCCACGTCGTCACGGTCGATGGCGCTACCGCCGACTTGACCTACGTCGAATTCGAGATTCTGGCGACGCTAATGACGAGTCCCGGCCGCGTCTATAGCCGCGGCCAGTTGCTCGACGCCGTCTGGGGCTCATCCGACTTCCGCGAGCCGCGCACCGTTGACGTCCACGTGCGTCATCTCCGCGAGAAGATCGAGGCCGATCCAGCGACACCGACGCGAATCCACACCGTGCGCGGTGTTGGGTACCGCTTCGAGGGGTAGCGGCCTGCGATGGACTGGCTCGTCGACCGCGTCTTTCCGTTTCGTCGCCTGACCGTCTGGCTCGGCCTACTCGTGCTCGTCGTCAGTGCACTCGCGCTGACGTTCTCGTACCTGCTCGTCATCGCCTCGCTCGATGACAGCCTCGTTAGCAACCGTGTCAGCATCACTGCGCGCGCGGCCGAGACATCGGCACCGACCTTCGCGACGAACTTTGCCCGCGCGCTGAGTGGCGCGGACGGTAGCCCCGACACGAACGCAGTCACGCTTGCCTACGGCTCACTCACCAATACGGATGCCGCCGTCTACCAAATCATCGCCGATGGCCATCTGGTACCGGTAACCACGCTCGCACCGCCAACTCCGAGCAGCGTGGCGCTTGCGGCGGCGGAGGCAAACGGTGTCCAGAGCGGCGTCGGCGCGGCCTCAGGACGCCGTGTCGCCGAGGCCGCCTACCGGATGCGCATCAGCGGCACGCAGTACGTCGTGGTCCTGCAATCGAGCCTCGAGGACATCGACTCAACCGTCAAACTGACCAGCCGCCGTAGCCTGCTCGGTGCCCTGATCGCGCTGCCGCTCGCGGTCATCGTCGGCGCCTTGGCCGCCGCGCTCCTGACCCGCCGCATCCGTCGCCTGGAACGCGCCTCGAGCCGGATCGCCGATGGCAACCTCAGCGAACCGATCGTCGATCGCGGCAAGGACGAGCTTGGTGGATTGGCCGTGGCGCTCGATCAGATGCGCAACGAGTTGGCGAGCACCGACGTCGCACGACGGGCGTTCGTCGCCAATGCCTCACACGAGCTGCGCACACCGGTCTTTGCGCTTTCCGGCTTCTTGGAGTTGCTGATCGACGAAGAGGACGAAGCGATGCGCCGCCAGTTCCTCGCCACGATGCAAGATCAAGTCGAGCGCCTGACTCGCCTCGCAACGGATCTGCTCGACCTGTCACGCCTCGATGCCGGCAAGTTCGTGGTCGTGTGCGAGCCCGTCGAACTCGCCGAAGCCGCCGAGCGGATTGCCCTCGACCTGACCCCCGTCGCCAATCGCCGCGGCGCGACGATCGTCATCGAGACGACACCAGCGATGGCGCTCGGAGACGAGACGCGGATCGGCCAGATCACCCGCGTTCTGATCGACAACGCCGTCCGGCATAACCCGGAGGGCGTCACAATCTGGGTGCGCACGGCACAGCGCGGCGACGCCACCGCTGTGATCGTTGAAGACTCTGGTCCGCCCATTCCACCCGCCGAAGCGGCAACGATCTTCTCGCGTTTCGCGCGTGGTAGCGGCGCCGGTGAAGGCTCGGGGCTCGGGCTCGCGATCGCCTCCGAACTCGCAGATCGCATGGGCGGTCGCTTGGTGCTCGATCAGTCCGGCCCTCACAAACTCTTTCGCCTCGAACTGCCGGCCGATCAAGCCCCACTGTGAATGCAACCAGCCAACCCCAACTACTGTCGTCCCATGCTTGACGCTGGTGAACGCCGGTTGACGATCGTTTCGAACCGTGGCCCGATCACCTACACACGCGTGGACGGAGAGCGCGTCGCGAGTCGTGCCGGTGGTGGCCTGGTCTCGGCGCTGCGTGGCCTCGTGCGCTCACATCGGGTGACGTGGATCGCCTGCGCAGTGACCGCCGAGGATCGCACGGTCGCGAGCGAGCAGCGGGGTCACGCAGTCCCCGAAGAGGATGCTGCTGGCAACCCGTTCCTGCTCCACCTCGCCGAGCCAGACCCGGCGGACTTCGACCGGGCCTACCACGAGGTCGCGAATCCCCTGCTCTGGTTTATCCAACACGAGCTCTACGACTTGGGTCAAGCGCCGATCGTCAGCGACGACACGCGCGCAGCATGGGCTGCATACCGTCGCTACAACGCGACGATGGCCGCAGCAGCCGCAACCGAGTACGACGCGGATGCACTGATGGTGCACGACTACCAGCTCTACTTGGTCCCCGCGATGCTGCGCGAGGCAGGTGTCACCACGCCGATCTTGCACTTCACCCACATTCCGTGGCCCGCCCCAGAAGCCTGGCGCCTCCTCCCTGTCGACCTGCGCACCGAACTCCTCCACGGGCTGCTGGGCGCCGACATCGTTGGTCTTCAGACGGCGCGCGACGTGCGCAACTTCTTGGCCACGTGTGACGAGCACCTGACGGAGGTCACCATCGATTTCGACCTGCGAACCGTCCATGTCGTCAACGATCACCAGGAACGCGACGTGCTGATTCGTCACTATCCGATCTCCGTCGATCCGGACGAATTTTACGAACACATCACAGCACCCGAGATGATCGCCGCCACCGCCGAATTGACCGAATCGCGCCCCTGGCACTTGATCCTGCGCGTGGACCGCACTGATCCGTCGAAGAACATCGACCGCGGCTTCCACGCCTACGATCGCCTGCTTACGCGCCGCCCCGAGCTCCATGGGGCCGTCAGCCTGCTGACGCTGCTGGATCCGTCACGCCTCTCAATTCCGGCCTACGCAACCTACTTCGAGACGATTCAAGCAACGTGTGCTGAGATCAATGCGCGCCACGGCCGGGATGGTTGGCTCCCCATTGACCTACGCATCGGCGATAACTTCCCTGTCGTGATTGCCGCCTACCAACAGTACGACGTCCTGCTCGTAAATGCGCTTGCTGACGGAATGAACCTGATTGCGAAGGAAGCCCCCCTCCTCAACGAGACCGACGGCGTCGTCGTGCTGTCGGAGCGGGCGGGTGCGTACGAGGAACTCGAGCCGTTCGTGCTCGGGATCGACCCACTCGACATCGAGGCAACGGCCGCGCAACTCGAGCGCGCAATCGACCTGCCTGCTGCCGATCGCGCGGCGCGCTCGCTCGAGCTGAAGCAATTCCTACTGAAGCACGATGTCAGTCGCTGGATCGACCTTCAGCTGGGCGACCTTGACGCCTTGAATGAGGCACGCCGATGAATGACCCCCTGCTGATCGTCGCCGCACTCAACGGCACCCGCCAGCGCGACGCCTGCCCGAAGGTGCCGTTGTCGCCCGAGGAGCTCGCGGCAGAGGCCAAGCGTGCAGTCGAAGCGGGCGCCGGCATGGTGCACGTGCACGCCCGCAAGAGCGATGGCTCCTCGACCTTCGACTTCGTGATCGACGACATCGTTGCGGCGATCCGTGGCGCCGTTGATGTGCCGATCTCGATCTCGACACAGCGCGCACGCCAGACGTCGCTCGGCACTGTCACTGCGCTCTTCAGCGTGCTGCGGGATCTGCCGGACCTCGCCTCCGTCCACGTCCGACCGCCCGAGGCCGAACTGCCGGCCCATCGCGAGGAGGCGCGCCAGATCATCGAGGCTCTGGACAAGGCCGATGTTCGCCCCGCGCCCGTCGCCGGCAGCCTCGATGCGCTTGGCGACCTCGAAGTGCTCTACAACGATTCGCTGCTTGGCCGGGCGCCGTTTGTGATGTTGACGCTCGGTGCGGCGACCTCGGAGTCGTCCGACCTCGCTGCTGGCACGCCCCAAAACGTCTTGCGCCTGATCGACGCTGTCCGGTCGGTACTCGCGCAGCCACCGATCGTGGCGAGTGGCCGCGATGCAGCCAGCCCAATCGTGCAGGCCGTCGCTGCCGCGGCGGGCGAACACATCCGCGTTGGCTTTGAGGACGCAGCCACGCTGCCAGATGGATCGCCTGCGACGTCGAACGCTCAACTCGTCGAACACGCCGTTCGGCTTGGCGCCGCCCTCGGGCGTGCACCGATGCCGCCCGACGAGGCGCGGCGGCTGCTGCGCTAAGACACCGGCCAAGCGACCGTGACACTGCGATAACGTTGAGGAGATGTCTCGCCGATCGCTCATCGTCATCGTCGCCTTAGTTGGGATTGGTGCGGTCGCACTGATCGTTGGCGTCCGTGGCATGGCCGACGCGACTAAGGCAGAGACTGGCCCAACCGAATCGAGCCTAATCCCCGCGTTTACGCCGACCAAGGCCCCCGCCATTACCGGGGAGACGATCACCGGTGAGCCCTTCGACCTGGCGGACTATGCGGGCAAGCCGATCATCCTCAATTTCTGGGCCTCCTGGTGTGGGCCGTGCCGACGCGAGATCCCTGCCATCGCCGCTTTCGCGAAGAGCCACCCGGAGATCCAGGTCTTGGGCGTTAACTATCAGGACGACGTGGCCGACGCCGCCGCCTTTGAGAAGACAATCGGAGCAACGTGGCCGAGCGTGGTCGACGATGGTCCGATCGGCAGTAGCTACAAGGTCCCGGGACTTCCCACTACGTTCTTGATCAACAGCGAGGGCCAGATCGTCGAACGCATCCTGGGCGAGGTCACCGAGCCGATGCTCGACGCGCGCATCAAGGCGATGAACGAGCAGTGATCGGCGCGATCAGCCTGTCTGGTGTCGGACTCGCGACGGCATTTGCCGCCGGCTTGATCTCGTTTCTGTCGCCTTGCGTGTGGCCGCTCGTGCCGGTGTATCTGTCGTACGTCTCCGGTGTGCCCTACGAGGAGATCGGCGCGAACAGGCGCCGCGTGGTGATCACCACGTGTGTCTTCATCGGCGGCTTCACGATCGTGTTTGCCCTCTACGGTCTGAGCGTCGGCTACCTCGGCACGCTCGTGGCGGACTATCGCCGCTCGATCGAGGTCGTCGGCGGCATCCTCGTGATCCTGATGGGCCTCGCGCTGCTCGGCTTTGCCCAACAGCTGATTGGCCGTGGCGCTCGCCTCGAATTGAAAGCACGCCCTGCCTCGCTGGGTGGTGCGGGCCTCGCCGGCGTCGTCTTTGCTGTCGGCTGGACGCCGTGCATCGGCCCAGTGATGACGTCGATCCTGCTCTATGCCGCGTCGCAGGGCAGCGCGGGTGGTTCGCTGCTGCTGTTCGTCTACGGCCTCGGCCTCGGCGTGCCCTTTCTGCTCAGTGGCCTGCTCGCCTCGTGGCTGCTCGAACGCACCGGTGCGTACCGCAAGTACGGCGTCTGGGTCAACCGTGTGGCCGGCGTCGTGATGATCATCGTCGGCATCATGCTTGCAACGGGCCAGCTCGCCCGGATCACGCAGCAACTGAGCGGCTATGGCGTGATCATCTAGCCGCGCGATGTCACAAAGGGGTCAGACCCTTATGTGACATCCATCAAAATCAGAGGCCAATCACATGACGGTGATGTCACATCAGGGTCTGACCCCTTTGTGACATCGGAATCGCATCACCATCCCACCGCTGCACTCCAACTACACGGAGGGTTCGTAGCCGGCGAACGCCCGGGATCAACTTTGCTTTGGGGTCAGACCCTTATGCCAAGTCTGCCAACTTTGCATAAGGGTCAGACCCCTAAGCCAAGTCGGTCGGTTATGCCAAGTCGGTCGCTTGGTGATCAACTTTGCTTTGGGGTCAGACCCTTATGCAAAGTCGGTCGTTATGCCAAATCGGTCAGTTATGCCAACTTTGCATAAGGGTCTGACCCCAAAGCAAAGTTGATCACCAGCTGCGCACTGGGCGTCAGCGGCGTCGGCCAGTCATCGGCCGAGAAAATCCCGAGGCCAATCACCTCTGGCAGCATCAGCCCAAACGGGCCGTCGGCACGGAGCCGAAAGACACCGGCCATTTCGGTCTCGTTCTCGAGCTCGGTCAGGAGCGTGCCGAGGTGCTCAGGCGGCGGACCGTGATAGCCCAACTCCTCGCCGAGCTCGCGCACTGCGGCCTCGGCGTACGTCTCTTCGCCATCGACATGTCCCGAGCAGGCGACATCCCACGAGCCCGGCGACGAGTCCTTGCGTAGCGATCGGCGCTGGAACAGCATGCCCTCCGACGTCTCGACGATGACACTGATTGAGCGGTGAATCAACGTCGCGTCGGCGTGACACTCGGCGCGCGTGCGATAGCCCAGCACATGGTCGTCTCGATCGACGACGCAGAAGATTTCGTCCTGCCGCTGCACGGGGGCCGGTTGCATGAGGCATATCGTATGACGCGATGACCAAGGTCGTATCCGTTGTGGGCAATCGCCCCCAGTACGTCAAAGCCGCCCCGCTCTGCGTGGCGCTGGCCGCGCGTGCCACCGTCGTGGGTGTGGATACGGGCCAGCACTACGACCCCGAGCTCTCGCAGATCTTCTACGACGAGCTCGGCATCGCGCCACCCGAGCACCGCTTGGCGGTCGGCTCGGGTTCGCATGCAGAGATGACGGCACGCATCCTCGAACGCATCGAACCCGTGCTGATCGCCGAGGCGCCGGACTGGTGCGTCGTCTACGGCGACACCAACTCGACGCTGGCGGCCACGCTCGCAGCCGCCAAGCTTGGCATTCCGATCGCGCACGTTGAAGCGGGGCTGCGCTCGTTCGATCGCTCGATGCCCGAGGAAGTCAACCGTGTTGTCACAGACGGCCTCAGCAGCGCGCTCTTCTGCCCCTCACAGACAGGCGCCGACAATCTCGCGGCAGAAGGCATCGTCGATGGCGTCAGCATCGTCGGAGACGTGATGGCCGATGCCGCTCGCCTGTTTGGCCCGATCGCCGAGCGCTCCACGGCCGTCGCCGACCTCGGCCTCGAGCCCGGCAGCTACGTCCTCGCCACGATCCACCGCGACGCCAATACGCGCCAGCCCGCACTCGGCCGCCTGGTGGCTGCCCTATCGGCGCTCGACTGCGACGTTGTCCTGCCGTTGCACCCGCGCACCGCGGCCG
>Ga0208942_1000973_pt1 | contig 10769 bp, 14 predicted proteins | sample GreLakmeSU08MSRF_FD_187704 | JGI IMG/M metagenome (GOLD analysis project Ga0208942, IMG submission 187704) | Freshwater lentic microbial communities from great Laurentian Lakes, MI, USA - Great Lakes metaG SU08MSRF (SPAdes) | ecosystem: Environmental > Aquatic > Freshwater > Lake | place: Great...
GCCGTTGTAGCGGCGCCAAGAATGACAACAACGATGAGTGGCAGTTTGCGCCATGCAGCGATGATCGCTACTCCCAAACCAATGGCTCGTTCGTCAATCGCATACGACTGACCACTCGTAAATGAAGAGTTGAAAACAAGTGCCGCAAGAAGTGCAGCCGGAATCAACAAGAGACATCGCGACAACACATCGGGAAGTTTTCGCGAACCAACGACGACAAAACCAAGCATTTTGAATGCGTACGCGCCAACCGAAAGCCAGATAACAAGTGCCCACGACATATCTATTGAGCCGCCTTTGCAATGACAGGTGAAGCCGATGGTCGCAAGCCAACAAAGATTGCGAGTCCGGAAGCCAAAATCGGCAAACCAATTGGCACAAACGGCGCAAGCACCACACTGATCAGTGCGCCACCGGCTGCAGCGAAACGACCGTTGACTGTTTTGAGATGTGGAAACAACATCGCTACGTATGCAGCGGTGAAACCAACATCGAGTCCAAATGTATGCGGGTCAATCGCGCTCCCCAGCACTGCGCCAAGAAGCGTGCCTAAGTTCCACAATGAAAAAAGCGCTATCGCTGTTGTCCAAAATGCAATCTTTTGTAAACGCGGATTCGTTTGCGCTGTCATCATCGCTGTTGTCTCGTCGATGACGAAGTGAGCGGCAAGTAAACGCTTGCCAAGTGATTCGTTGAAATATGGCGAGAGCGCAAGTCCATACACACCGTTGCGACCTGCGAGCAACAACGCGCCACCGAGTGCGCCGCCCACCGAACCACCAGTGCCAATGACAGTCATCGCCGACATTTGTGATGCACCAGTAAATGTGAAGAAGCTCAATGCGCATGCTTGCCACACGTTTGCGCCTGCTCCAACAGCAAGCACACCAAACGCGAGAGCAAAAACGCCTACTGCCCCACTTAACGCCAAAGCCGATGTAACGACAGGCCGAACATCTGGTTCAAGACGAAACTTCATTGACTGTTAGGCCTTAATGCCTTTCAGCATGTCGTCAGCTGCAGTCCATGGATCCTTAATGCCTTTCAGCATGTCGTCAGCTGCAGTCCATGGATCGAGTTGGTTTTCAAGCACTTTGGTTTGCAATGCGTCCCACTCGTTGCCCGAGCAGATTTCGCGTGCTCGGTGCTCGAGCCGGCGCTCAACAATCTCGCGCAATTCTTCGCGCAAGCGAAATGATCGGCGGCGCTGCAATAAACCAGTGGTGGTGCTGTGCTCGCGATGTTGAGCAACCGTATTCCACAACTCTTCCACCCCATCACCCGAAGTTGCTATGGTTTGCAAAATCGGTGGTCGCCATGCATCATGCGCAAGGTCAGAAAGATCGAGCATCCCCTCAAGATCGCGTCGCGTTTCGTCTGCGCCTTTACGGTCGGCTTTGTTGATCACGAAAATGTCGGCGATCTCCATGAGGCCCGCCTTGTTGGCTTGCACTGCGTCTCCCCAACCTGGATTGACAACAACAATCGTGGTGTCGGCTTTGCCTGCAATCTCGACTTCTACTTGGCCAACGCCAACAGTTTCTACCAAAATCCACGGGCAACCAACTGCATCCAACAAACGAATTGCTTCGGTTGTTGCAAGCGACAAACCACCAAGATGACCACGTGTTGCCATGCTGCGAATAAACACACCGGTGTCGGTTGCATGATCTTGCATGCGCACTCTGTCACCAAGAATTGCGCCACCAGTAAATGGTGATGACGGGTCGATTGCGAGCACTGCAACTTGCACATCTTGAGCGCGCAAGTTGCCGATCACTGCGCTCGTGAGCGTGCTCTTGCCAGCACCCGGTGCGCCAGTAATACCTACGGTGTATGCATTTCCACTTTTTGGATATGTAAGTCGACCAATTGTGCGCGCGTCAGCACCGCCACGTTCAATCAACGACAACAAACGTGCGAGCGAACCACGATCACCGTTTACTGCGCTTGCAAAAAGCGCAGTTGGATCAGTGACGCGGGATGCCACCAGTTATACCGCCACGACCTCGGTGACGCCATCAACACGGTCACGCATAATTCGCTCGATGCCCGCTTTAAGAGTTTGGTCCGATGCCGGGCATGTGCCACAAGCGCCAACCAGAGTTACTTTCACGATTCCCGTTACTTCGTCAACTTCTTGCAGCACGATGTCGCCGCCGTCGGCCTGGAGCGCTGGCCGGATCACTTCGATTGTTTCCTCTACCTGAGTTCGCATTGTCACTGAAGTTCTCCGATTCGTTTGCTCGCCTCTACGATACGGGGGTGCTTGCTCATCAGGGTGGTTGGGACGAAATCTTGCTTGTTGCAGGGCCGATTGCCGTCATTGTGTTGGTGCTGTGGCAGGCAACACGCCGAGTCGACCGCCAAGTAGCCGAGCGCAATAGGCAGAGCGAATCGACCCCTACGAACGTCGAGTAACGAGGGCTCCAAGAGCAGCCAATTTGCCAACCAGGTCGTCATAACCACGATCAATGTGATGAATGTCGTTAATCACTGTTTCGCCACTCGCCACTAGGCCAGCCACCACTAATGCTGCTCCTGCGCGAATGTCGGGAGCATTGACCGATGCACCAACAAGTTGTTCGACGCCACGAATTACTGCATGATGCCCGTCGATACGGATGTCTGCGCCGAGTTTTTGCAACTCATCGACATAGCGAAACCGACCAGGATACAAATTTTCGGTTGCTATCCCCGTGCCGCTCGCGACACTGAGCATGCCAACAAGCAGCGGCTTGTAGTCGGTAGCAATGCCGGGGTATGGCAGCGTTGAAAAATCAATTGCTCGCAGCCGCTCGGTCGCAACAACGCGCAGTCCGTCTGCATGAGGCGTGATACTGACGCCCATTTCGGCATAGCGATTGAGCAACATCTCCATGTGCTCGGCGCGTGCTCCGCGCACAAACACATCGCCACCAGCAACCGCAACTGCAGCAATGTATGTGGCAGCTTGTACGCGATCATTAATCACTTCATGATCGACTGAATGCAGTTCATCTGGTGTCACACCAGTGATCGTCATTTTTCCTGTACCGACTCCCGCAATTTTTGCACCCATTTTGTTGAGCATTGAACACAAGTCGCCAATCTCTGGTTCCCGCGCAGCATTATTAATCACTGTCACACCATCGGCGAGCACTGCGGCCATCAAGATATTTTCTGTTGCGCCAACACTTGGAAACGTGAGCGTGATCTCCGCGCCATGCAAATGTGTCGCCGTGGCTTTCACACCATCACGATTGAGGTCAAACACTGCGCCCATTGCTTCAAGGCCCGCAACATGAAGATTGATCGGGCGAGACCCAAAGTCATCACCACCCGGCATTGCGATATCAACGTGCCCATATTTGCCGAGCAATGGACCAAGCAAGTTGATCGAAGCACGAATGCGATCGACCAATTCGAACGGCGCAATTGGAGTGATGCCACCCGAGTTGACTACTACAAGTTTGTGGGCACTCACCCGTTGTGTCGACATGCCAAGCGCAGTCAATAATTCGCACATTGTGGCAACGTCGGCTATGTCTGGCACATTGGTGAGGCGATATTCGCCCTCGGCTAGCAACGTGGCAGCCATCAGTTTGAGTACCGAGTTCTTTGCTCCTGGCACTTGCACCTCGCCACTCAGCAGTGAAGAGCGGCGGACAACGATTTGCATGGCATATTCAGTATGCTCGCGCGGTGGCCTTACGCGTCTCACAAATCCATAAAATACCGCTACTGCGCGGTTTCAGGGCGTCTGAGCCACTCACTTTGCGCCAACGAAATGTGCTGTGGTTGCTGTGGCTTGCCTGCTTGCCAGCTTCGTTCGTCAATACCGTTTTTACTCAAACCGCTACCTACGCAGCAGCAGAGTTTGATGTGAGCGAGCGTGGCCAGGGGTTTGCAGCAGCCATCGTGCGCTGGGGTGTTGTGATCGCATTGCCATTTGCGTTTTCTGCCGACCGCTTTGGTCGACGCAAGATGATCGTGACAATGTGTTGGCTCGCGCCGATAGTCGCTTCGCTTGGCGCACTCTCTCCGTCGTTTGGATTTCTTGTTGTAACGCAAACAATCGGTCGTCCACTCGGCATCTCACTCAGCATTTTTATCGTGGTATTCGCCACCGAAGAGATGGGCACGAACACACGCGCGTGGGCACTCAGCGTGCTCGCGGTTGGCAGTGGCGTCGGCGCGGGCTCAGCTGTTGGCGCTCTACCTCTTGCTGGCATCTCGGATACATCGTGGCGCTATGTCTACATAGTCGGCTTGGCATGGCTGATCGTTGCTGTCGTGCTCACACGATCATTGCCCGAAACAGAGCGTTTTCTTGCGTTGCAAGACCAAGAAGTTCACGAAACACCTACCCACCATTCGAGCGCGGTTGGCGCACGTATTCATCGCGATCGGCTGTGGTTACAAATAGCAGTTGCAGTACTGACCAACATTTTTATTGCTACAGCATCGGTGTTTCAAATTCGATATCTCAAGGACGTGCGCGACTATTCGGCAACTCTTGTTGCAATTTTTACAACCATCACGGCCATTCCTGCCTCCATTGGGTTGATGATCGGCGGCCGAATCGCCGACCTTCGCGGCCGAAAAAATCTTGCAATTGTCACTATCCCGCTCGGCGCCATATTGATTGCTCTGTCATACAGCCGTGGCGGTTACTCGATGTGGATCACAGCAATTTTTGGTGGCATCTGTTTGGGTCTTGCCTATCCCGCCATGGCCGTGTTTCGTAGCGAATTATTTCCTACGGCAAAACGAAATCTTGCATCCGCAATCATCACCACTGCATCACTAATCGGCGGCAGTATCGGGTTGATAGGTGCAGGACTCTTGCTCGATCACGACATCAGTTATGGAACTGTGATGATGGGTCTTGCAATGGGTCCGGTGCTGGTAGCCGTGCTCGTATTTGTCAAATATCCAGAGACCGCTCACCGCAGGCTTGAAGAACTCAATCCAGAAGACAACGTGTTACAAATTTTGTAGCCACTGGGCAACAAAGTCTGCGACTTGTGCATCAGCACCACGCAATTCATGTCGACCTTTTTCGATCATCTGCACTGTCGGCCGATTCGGCAACAACTTCCATGCCAATTCCAATTCCTCTGGCGTTCCGAACTCGTCGCGAGTGCCACTGATAAACAGCAGCGGGTTGTGTAGATTGCCAAAATGTTCTGTGCGCAAATTGTCAGGTTTCTTTGGCGGATGCAACGGATACCCGATACATGCGATGCCCAATACATGGAGTGGATCAACTTCGTCGCTTGCCGCCATCGTGCACATTCGCCCGCCCATCGACCGACCGCCGATCACGAGTTGATTGGTGCTGCACTGCAGTTGTTTAGCAAATTCACGCACAGCCGATTTCACACATTCGATTAACACAGGAGCTTTATCTGGAAACTTCTTGCCAGCCAGTCGGTAAGGAAAATCGACTCGCAATGTCGGCAGTGGCGTAACTGCGTGTTCTATCGCGACGAGCGCACTGTCACTGTGTTGCGCATCGCTCCCCGCACCAGGAAAAAGTACGAGTCCCCGCGAGTTCATTAACTGAGCAATACTCTGCGTGCTTCGCCTAAATCAATGATCGATCTACCAGCAGACCCTTCGTCGCCGCCAGAATCTGGGTGCACATCGCGCAAACTGTCACGAAAACGAGCCTGCACTTCTCTCTTAGATGGTTTGATCGTGCCTGCGGGAAAACCCAAAATTTCGAGCGCCCATGCCCGCGGATCTGTGAGTGCCGAAATTGTTGAAGATTCGTTGCCCGTCAAATAGGTAATGAACAACTGACCGAGTGGCCCACGCCATGTCATGGCTCTGAGCAATAGGGGCGCGATCTTTTTGCGCACTGGTTCGTCCAGTCGTTCGAGAACATAAATTGCGCCAAGCACATGTTGCAACGGCGCACCAGTTTCAGAAAACTCAAACTGCACTTCGCCATCATTGCTGACCATGCGATGCACACTGCGACCAAGCCCGTGACGATCGGCTTGATAACGATGACGCAATCGTGGTTGCACGATGCGCTCGCCTCGCTCTACTTGTTGGATCAATCGATGCACGTCAGGAATCATGTCTTCATGAACATCACCAACATATTGGGCAACAATTGCACCGAGTAACACACCGCCAAGACCAGGTGCTGGATCAACAGGCAACATGATGTGCCCCAATGAAAGACGGCGAGTTGGTGTGATCGGCCGTGAATGCCAAAACTCAACTTCGGCAAGTACTTCGGTTTGTACTTTACTCAACTACTTACCTTCGGTGAACTCGACACCCCTGCTATCAATCGAATCAAGACATGAGTCAACAACTGTTTCAACACCAATTGGCACCAACAACACCGTTCCGTCCCATCGATATCCGATGTCTAGGTTGTCAAGCATGTCGCACAGTTGCTTGCGTTCGCCCTCCGACCATTCCTCAAGTTCGTATTCCGTGATGTTGTCATCTGCAGTCTCTTCGTCATCGTCCGCATCCATCTGCTCTTCAAGTTCATCCAAAATGTCTTCAACAGTTTCTTCTTGCTCTTGTGGCACTACCAATTCGTCGCCGTCCCATGCGTGTGGCACCTCGGCTTGGGCAAGTGCAACAACTACATCGGCTCGCTCGTCCACCGACCAATCCGTCAAGTCGTAGCGCGTGCTTGCCGCATCAGCGTCTTTAGGGTTCCATTCACTCACAGCCCAAACGCTACTTGTTTTGAGTCCAGATACGACTTGCGACTAATATGGGATCTCATGCCGGCCAAGGAACGTCCAGATCGCAACCTTGCGATGGAATTGGTTCGAGTCACCGAGTCTGCAGCACTCGCCGCAGCAAGTTGGGTAGGACGTGGCGACAAAAAAGGTGCCGATGGTGCAGCAGTAGATGCAATGCGCAATGTGCTCGACACCGTCAGCATGGACGGCATTGTCGTTATTGGTGAAGGTGAAAAAGACGAAGCCCCGATGCTTTACAACGGCGAGCGCGTCGGTAATGGTTCAAAACCACTCGCCGACGTTGCAGTCGACCCAATCGACGGCACAACGCTCACCGCCATGGGTCGCGGCAATGCCATCTCAGTAATCGCAGTTGCCGAACGCGGCGCCATGTTCAATCCCGGCCCATGTGTGTACATGGAAAAGATTGCCGTTGGCCCCGAAGCTGCAAATGCAATCGACCTCAATGTTTCGCCCACAAAGAATCTCAAGGAAGTTGCAAAAGCGATGAAAAAATCGCTGAGCGAACTGACGGTGATGATTTTGGAGCGCGATCGCCACAATGAATTAATCGCTGAAGTTCGCTCGACCGGTGCCCGCATTCGCCTGATCACCGATGGCGATATTTTTGCCGCGATTGCTGCTGCATCAAGTGAAGTTGGTGTTGATGTGTTGATGGGCATTGGCGGCACTCCGGAAGGTGTTGTCGCGGCCGCAGCGCTCAAAGCAATGGGCGGCCAAATACTTGGTCGTTTGCATCCGCGCAATGACGAAGAAAAGAAAGCCGCGATTGCGCTTGGCTACGACCTCGACAAAGTTCTCACCATTAATGACTTGGTGAGTGGCGACGATGCATTCTTTGCAGCAACCGGCCTCACCGACGGCGAGTTACTTCGGGGCGTTCGATACGACGCTTACGGCGCACGCAGCCACAGCCTCGTCATGCGCAGCCGTTCAGGCACCATTCGTTATATCGAGACGCACCACAGGCACGACCGCCTGAGCGCGTACTCATCAGATACAACCAAATAACCCTTTTCGGTACTTGACAGCCAGAGCATGGCCTGTGTGACACTTTGGCCAACCTCCCGTACACATGGGTGGCATGACCCAAACACTTACAGGAGCAGCCATGACCGACAACTACGAAGAGCCCAAGAAATCACTTGAATCTCAACTCAATAGCGACATGGACTCACGATTAGATGAGCCCGCGACTCGCGGCGACTTACGCAATGCAGTCATACGCATAGACAGCAAATTTGACTCACTCCGCACTTACATCGACACCCGCTTTCTTGGGTTGGAGCGACGATTCGGGAAAAATGAACGTCTGCATCAAATTCAAATCGTGATGATCATGATCGGATTTCTTGGCATCATTCTCAATTTACGATGAGTACAGATACCGAAGTGGATCGCAAGTGGGACGAACTGGCCGATCGCGGCGATTTGCGCACTGTCATGCAGCGCATCGACAAGAGGTTTGATCGCATCGAGCGTCTGCAATGGATCAAGTACAACAGGTTTGATCGCATCGAGCGTCTGCACTGGATTCAGATCATCGCAATCGTGTGTGGGCTGGTCGCTATCTCACTGAAGTAATTGACCGATACATACAAAAAGGGCGGGCCGCCGAAGCGACCCGCCCTCTTTTACTTCTGACTTAACTCAGTTGCCACCTTCGGTGAGGGTGACAGTGATTGGTGCATATGCTGCGCCATTGATGTCAATTCCCTTTTCGGTGAGCAATGCAAGCGCTGCAGTCACGATTTCATTCGTGTGTGCTGCTGCATCTGGAGCCTTGGTCAACACGGTGCCGCCTTCGAGGTTCTTCGCTGTCTGCGAAAGATCCACTGTGCGTGTCCATGCTGCCTCGTCAATCATGCCTACACCTGCTGGTGCTGGCCAGATCAACTTGTTGACTTCATTCATCTGCCACAACTGGTGAGTTGCGCCAAGCTTTGAGCCCTTTGCTACAACGATGTCTGTGCAAGCCTGTGCGTCATCGCGACAGAATGCCCAGCCCATCAATGATGCAGCAACGAACTTGACTGCTGTTGCGTTGTAGTTGGTATCGAACAAACGGTGACCGTCTGCCCAAATTGCGTCCTGCAACATTCCAACACCTTCGGCCTCGTAAGAAACGACGTTCAAGTCATCTGCTGTGTACAAAGCCTTTGTTGCTGGGTTGATTGTTTCCAATACCTGTGCGTACTCGTTGTAGGTCATTGCTTCTGCAGCGTCGATATCACCCGCAAGCAAGCCCGACATGTCGAACTGTTGCTGAACGAGTGTTACGTCTGTTGCTGGATCAAGACCGGCCTTGGTAAGTGCTGCAAAGATTTCGAACTCGTTGCCGTAGCCCCAGTTACCAATCTTCTTGCCCTTGAAGTCTGCCGAAGTTGCAATTGCTGCATCCTTGAACGAAACCTGCAATGTGCCTGAACGTTGGAACACCTGTGCGATGTCCACGATGTTTGCTCCACCTTCGCGTGATGCAAGAGCCTTCGAGACCCAAGAAACTGCGAAGTCTGCTTCGCCGTTGGCGAGAACAGTCTGCGGAGAAATGTCTACTGCACCTTCGAGGATGGTTACATCGAGACACATGTCTGAGTAGTAGCCATTCTCAAGTGCTGCGTAATAGCCAGCGAACTGAGCCTGTGTGAACCATTGCAACTGCAATTTGACAGGTGTTGGTGTGACGCACTCTTCTGTTGTTGCTGCGGCTGCTGCTGTGGTTTCAGTTGCTGCTTCGTCCGAACTGCCGCATGCAGCGACAACCAATGACAATGCAGCGAGACCCGCAACTGCGAGCTTGATGCTTGACTTCTTCATGTTTGGTACTCCCCCGAGAACCGAAGCTCTCTACTTGTTGTTGTTGTTGGTTTTACTTGCAACACCACCCCGAGAGGCAGCGTTTTCTAGCACTATGGATACAGCGTAGAAGGTTAATCCAAGTAGGCATGCACCAAGTACGTAGGCCCAGGCTGCGGCGTTCTTGGAATTGGCGATATTGCTGGTAATTCGGCTTCCTAGACCGTTTTGGGAGCCCCCAAAATACTCCGAAACGAAGGCCGTAATTACCGAAACTGGGGCAGCAATTTTGAGTGCTGTGAAGAGGTAAGGGACCGCATTCGGTACCCGTACTTTGCGCAAGATTGCAAAGTCACTTGCTGCATACGACTTCATCAATTCAACGTGTGTCGACTGCACCTGAGTGAGCCCCTTGGCCACATTGACAAGCACGATGAAATAAACAACGAGCGAAACCATGATGCGTCGTGGAATTTCGCTGGTGATCGAATACATGTTGTTGAGCACTGCTACCAAGACAAAAATTGGAATTGCGTTGAGAGCGATTGCAAGTGGAGTGACCAACTCCCCTAGGAAGCGATATCTGCTGAGTGCAAAACTCATTGCAACACCAAACACCGTTCCGGCAATGAGGCCAACCAACGCGTTGGTTCCAGACACCGAAGTTGCTTCCCAGATGCGCACACTCACCGAGAAAGCGATACCTACTAAGTGCAAAACTCATTGCAACACCAAACACCGTTCCGGCAATGAGGCCAACCAACGCGTTGGTTCCAGACACCGAAGTTGCCTCCCAGATGCGCACAAAGTTTTTAAAGAACTGCTCAAAAATCTTTGAAGGTGCTGCAAGGAAATATGGCTTGAGATCAAATCCTTTTACGACACCTTCCCACAACAACAAAAACGCCACGCCAAAAACAAGCGGTGGCAAGATTCGTCGGATGCGAGATGCGTTCTTCATGATCAGCGATCTTCTACTCCGCGTCTTCATGATCAGCGATCTTCTACTCCGCGCACAGCACCAGCATTTGCGTGATCGGCGTGCGTGCCACGCAGTGCTTCGCGCACTGCAGTGATTCCAGTAAAGAAATCTGTAGCAGCCCGTGTGTCTTCGTTGCGCTTTGCGCCAAGGTTGACATTGATCAGGTCGGTGATGCGGCCTGGTCGCGGCGACATCACCACTACGCGATTTGACAAATACACGGCTTCAGGAATCGAGTGAGTCACAAACACAACCGTCGTGGATGT
>Ga0208942_1000983_pt1 | contig 10695 bp, 9 predicted proteins | sample GreLakmeSU08MSRF_FD_187704 | JGI IMG/M metagenome (GOLD analysis project Ga0208942, IMG submission 187704) | Freshwater lentic microbial communities from great Laurentian Lakes, MI, USA - Great Lakes metaG SU08MSRF (SPAdes) | ecosystem: Environmental > Aquatic > Freshwater > Lake | place: Great...
ATTAGCCTCGACCTGGTCGCGGTGCTGTTCGGTGGGGCCACTGCGCTCCTCCCTGTCGTAGCGAGCGACATTCTGGGTGTGGGTGAGGTCGGCTACGGCATCCTGCGAGCGGCACCGGGTGTCGGTGCGGTGCTGGTGGGCATCCTGCTCTCGGTCCGACCAATCCAACGCAAGATTGGTCCCGTTCTGCTCGTGATGGTCGGCATGTTTGGAGGCTTCACGATCATCTTTGGCCTCTCGGAGAGCTACTGGTTGAGCCTGCTCGCACTCGCGGGACTTGCCGCGGCAGACATGATCAGCGTCTTCATTCGCTCAACGCTCGGACCACTCCTGACCCCCGCCTCCCTGCGCGGTCGCGTGGGCGCCGCAGAACGCGTGTTTATCGGAGCCTCCAACGAGCTTGGGGCCTTCGAATCTGGTGTGATGGCTCGTCTCATCGGCACTGTTCCGGCAATCGTGCTGGGTGGCGTGGCCTCGATTGGTATCGCAGCACTGTGGGCAATCTTCTTCCCCGCGCTCCGCAAGATTGATCGTTTCGAAGACATCGAGCCAGCCGAAACAGACCTCCGCTGACGATCGTTCCATGGAGCCGCCAAACGGCTACACTTCCCGCCTATGGCAGGGATCGTCCTCGACCGCGTGGCAAAGGTGTATGACGGTAACGTCCGTGCCGTCGACTGCGTCGATCTGACCGTTAACGACGGCGAGTTCGTCGTCCTCGTCGGCCCTTCCGGGTGTGGCAAGTCGACGCTGCTACGCATGATTGCCGGCCTTGAGCACATTACCGAGGGCACGGTGCGCATCGGCGACAAAGACGTCACCAATGCTGCTCCCCGCGATCGCGATATCGCGATGGTCTTCCAGAACTACGCGCTCTACCCTCAGATGAAGGTGCGCGACAACCTCGCCTTCGGCCTCAAGCTCCGCAAGACTCCCAAGGCGGAGCGGGAGCAACGCGTTCTCGAGGTGGCGACGATCCTCGGGCTCGAAGAGTTGCTCGATCGCAAGCCCGGCCAGCTGTCTGGTGGTCAGCGTCAGCGCGTGGCGATGGGTCGAGCCATGGTTCGCGAGCCCGCCGTCTACCTGATGGACGAGCCACTCTCCAACCTCGATGCGAAGCTGCGCGTCTCGATGCGTGCCGAGCTCGCCCGCCTCCACGAACGACTGCGCACGACGACGGTCTACGTGACGCACGATCAGGTTGAGGCAATGACGCTCGGCGAACGGGTCGTCGTGCTGCGCGACGGTGTGATCCAGCAGGTTGCACCACCCAAAGAGCTGTACGACGCGCCCGCCAACCTCTTTGTCGCTGCGTTTATTGGTAGCCCGCAGATGAATCTGCTCGAGGCAACCGTGGAGGACGGTGCGATTACGAGCGCAGGCATGCGCATCCCGATTCGCGGCGACCGAGTCCCGGCTGGCCTCCAGCGCGTGATCCTCGGCATTCGCCCAACCGATGTTGCACTGACCGCCGCGAGTGACTCGCTGCCACAGCTACGTGGCACTGTCACCGTGTTCGAAGACCTCGGCGCAGAGGCGCACGCGATTATGCCCGTCGAGTCTCGACGTGTCTCCAGCGATGCCGCCGAGGCTGCAAGCGAGGCCAGCAGCGACGATGACGGCGCACTGATCGGCAACGATGACCGCACGCAGTTTGTTGCCAAGGTCGACTCGCGCTCGGGCGTCAGTGTCGGCTCCGAGCTTGTGCTTACGATCGACCCCGACCGGATCCACCTGTTTGATCCCGCGTCGGGTCTCGCGCTGGTCTAGTCCGTCGCGAAGATCGCGTGCTCGGGGAGCGATGCGGCAACCGCCGCAGTCGCATCGATGCCGAGGTGATCAAAGGCCCGCAATAGTGCGGCGGTAGCGGGCTCCCAGAGCATCTCGACCGGCTCTCCCCCTGGCACCTCTGCCAAGATCGCATCGCGCAGAATCCGGCTGGGATGGCGGAAGACGCCGCCCACAAAGACGAGGGGGAATGCGCCCGTGTACCCCACCTGCTCGGCGCAGACGCGAGCCTGACCACCCAAGACCGAACCCTCGCGCAGCACGATCGCGCGCGCGGCGGCATCGCCAACCTCCGCAGCATCCAACACGTCGGGGCAGAACCAGCGACTGTCCGTTGAGGCGGCCCGGCCGCGTGCCGTCAGCCGATGCAAGAGATCGTCCGGATCAGCCGCGCCATAGCGCGCCAATGCGAGCGGCGTGAGCGCCGTTGGGGGCTCGAGACCAAGGTGTGCACGCTGGACAGATTGCAGGCCGAGGCGGCCGATCTCGCGCGCGCCCGAGGGCTCGGGCCAGAAGCCACGGTGATAGATGGTGCCATCCGTACCGAGCCCTGCAGCCGTGCCGCCGGTGCCGCACGAGACAACAACGCCAACACCATCGGGCGTGCCACAGCGAATCGCATTGACAGCATCGTTGAGCACGTGGACATCGCCACCAAGCACTCCACCGAGCGCCTCACGCAAGAGTGCAAAATCCTCGGGCCAATCAGCCCCAGCCAGGCCAAACACCGAGGACGTCGCCGCCGCCGGATTGCAACCGGCCAGCTCGCAGGCCGCATGGACCGCCGCCGTCAACTCGCCGACTGCACCGTCGGCACCCGCCGTGTCATGCACGTCGCTCGAACCCGCGCGGCCCCAGCCGATAATCGCCCCATCCAAACGGGCAACGAGGGCTACCGTCTTGGTATTACCGCCGTCCGCCCCGAGGACGAAGCCGCCGTCCGTCATCGCACCGAGGGTGGCACGAGACGCTCGGGCAAGTGCGCGCGATGCGCTGCCGCGAGCTCGGTGTAGATCGTCTCGGCCTTCTCGATCGTGCGCACCAGCGGGTTCGCAGCAAGCGCGCGGATGCCGGCCTTCCAATCGCCCTCCCAGGCGACCTTGCCCGCCAACGCCTGATACTCGGCCAGCGCCTCGACGAGTCCGCGCACGTCGCGCGACAGCGGCGGCGCCGGCAATGGATCGATCCAATCCTTGTTACAGCGACCGTAGATCTCGACCACGATGTCCTCGGCAAAGCCGGGCAGCATGCCGCCCTTGTTGGGGACATTGACTGGGTGGATCTCGTTCTTGTCGTTGAAGACCGCGTCCATCACATCGATTGCCAACTCGAGCTCGTGAATGCCACCACGCGAACGGTCGGGATCGAGCTGAGGGTCGTCAGACTGTGCCTGCTCCTCGTAGTGCTCCCAATAGCCGGGCGTCCACGAGAGGATGTCCTGCGCGCGCGTCGTGCCCTTGGCGCGCAACTCGGCAACGACCTCGTCCTCGCAGTAGTAGTACTGAAAGTAGTGCGAAGGAATCGCATCGAACGTCGTCGCGATACGCAGACGCCGCAGCAGATCGGCATCCTGCGAAGGATCGTCCTTGCGGGCCTCCCACTCGCGGCGCAGGATCGGCATTGCATCCTCGCCCTGATACGACTGCTCAAAGGCCCACGAGGCGTGGTTGAGGCCAACCATCTTGGCATCGACGTCGTCGTAGACGTAGCCGAGATCGCGCATCAACTCGCGTGGATAGACAATCGGCCCCTCGCACAAGGCGACGAGCGGAATGTCCGAGTGCGTGGTCCACGCCTGGGCAACGAGGTTGACCGGGTTGGTGTAGTTGAAGACCTTGGCGTTTGGCGCGACGGCAGCGAGATCGGCCTCGACGCCCATCATCACGTTGACCGAACGCATCGCCATAAAGAACCCACCCGGACCCTGCGTCTCCTGGCCGATCACGCCGTGCTTGAGCGGAATCTGCTCGTCGAGGACGCGCGCCTCAAAACCACCTGGGCGGAAGCTCGAAAGCACCGCATCAACGCCTGCGAGCCCCGCGCGACGATCCGTCGTCGTCGTAAACGTCATGTCCAGACCACGCGCCTTCGCCATCTTCTCGGCCAGCGTCTTGACGAGATCGAGACGCGAGCCCGGCAGATCGATCAGCACGATCTCCGAACCAGCAAAATCGTCGCCCTGATGGATAAACGAGGCGACCGTGCCAACAGCACGCGTCGATCCTCCACCGACATACGCCATGCGAATTGCGGCCATCGACTTACTCCTTAACTGCGCCAGCAGTGATGCCACGAATAAAGTGCCGTTGCAGAATCACATAGACGACAATCACCGGCATAGCCACGATAACGGCCGCGGCGGCGACCGCAGTCGGATCGCCCGCACGCGTCGCCGTCGCGAAGAAGCTCAGCCCCAGCGGCGCCGTCTGCTTGTCGGGATCTTGGATCATCACCAGCGCCAGCAAGAACTCGTTCCACGTATACATAAAGATCAAGGCACTCAAAGTCAGCAGCGCCGGTTTGGCCTGCGGCAACAAGACGCGAATCAGAATCGTGAACGTGCTCGCCCCATCCACGCGAGCCGCCTCAATCAGGCTCCGCGGCGTCGACCGGAAGAACGCCCGCATCCAGAAGGTCCCAAACGGCACCGACAAACCAATCTGCGGCAAGATCAGCGCCCAGTACGTATTCGTCAAACCAAACGACTGTAGGTCGTAGTAGAGCGGGATCACCGTCGCCTCGTACGGGAAGATCAGACCCAACAAGATCAACCCGAAAATGAGTGAGTCGCCCGGAAACCGCATCGTGCCGAAGGCGTATCCCGTCCCAATCGAAAGCACCACGGAGATCGTCGTCACCGCGACAGCGACCACGAAACTCGACCAGAGACCCGACGCGAAGTTTCCATCCGTCCACGCCTTCGCAAACGTGTCGAGCGAGAACGTCGTTGGCAGCGCGAAGCCTGTGATCTGATCGTCTTTCGTATGCATCGCGAGGCCAAGAATGCCCAGCACGGGATAGAGCGCAACGATCGAGAACAACCCGAGTACGACGTACGCGGTCCACTGGTCGCGACGCGTCGTCATGCGTGCTCCCCACGATCACCGATGCGCGTAATCACGAGCGCCACGGCGAAGATGATCAGCGTCAAGACCACGGCAATCGCACAGGCCATGCCGACGCGCCCGTACGAGAAGGCGTTGAGGACAACCAGCACGCTCGGCACGCGAGTCTCACCCCCAGGACCACCCTTGGTCGTGTTGTAGATCAGGTCGAACGAGCGCAACGCGGTGATCGTCGTCAACGTCAACACGACAGCGAGCTCGTTGCGAAGCTGAGGCAGCGTGACGACGCGCATCTCCTGCCAGACGCTTGCACCATCAACACGAGCCGCGTCGTAGAGCGATTGCGGAATTCGCTGCATGCCAGCCAAAAACAAGACGAAAGCGAGGCCGAAGGTAATCCACGAGCCAACGAAGCCAAGCGCCGGCAAGGCCGTGCCGAAATCGCCGAGCCACTGCCGATCCAAACCAAACGGCTCCAGTACCTCGTTGAGCGGCCCATCCGGCGCATAGATCCAGACAAAGGCCTGCGCAACCACAACCACTGCAACCGTCTGCGGGAGAAAAATCAGCGTACGAAACACCGTCAAACCACGCGGCTTAGCGCGCTGCAAGACGAGGATCAACAGCAGCGCAATCGCTACCGCCACACCCGAGTAGTAGATGATCAGCTTGATCGAATGAACAAACGAGCCGCGAATCTCCTCGTCCAACAACAATTCGCGGTAATTCGCGAGACCGATCCAGTGACCGATCGTGATGCCATCCCACTCGAAAAACGACAGCCAGACCGTGTGGATGAGCGGAAGAAACGTGAAGACGAGATAGAACAGGAGGGCGGGCAGTAGAAACAGAAACGCCACGTAGCGCGGCTCGCCCGGCGCGCGGCCGCGACGGTGGCGACCGCCCCGGGCAAGAAGCCCGGGGCGGCGCCGACCATCGCTGGTGGCGTTAGAACCCACGACCTACTTGAGCGTATCGTGGAACTTCTGCCAATCCGCCTGAATCGTCTTCGCGACGTCCTCAGGAGTGGCCTTACCGGCAGCGAGCTTCTGGAACTCGGCACCCATCGTGTCGTACATGCTTGGTGTCGACCAGTCGAGGAACAGCGTCAAACCGCCATCCTTGACCAGCGTCTGCCAACCAGTCGCAACCTGACCGAGGTACTCATCGCCCTCAGGCTGCGGAGCCGACTGCACGGCCGGAATCTGCACCTGGTCGTACATCAGCTGAGCAGAGCCCTCGCCGTTGATCAGGTGATTGATGAAGGCCGCACCGACGTCGGGGTACTTCGACTTCGACGAGATGTGCCACGGCAACGACGAGGAGCCAATTGCAATGTGCTTGCCACTGACACCAGGCGGACCGTCCATAAAGCCCGCATCGTCACCAAGACCCTCCTTGACAACACCTGCCTGCCAGTTGCCAGCCATCATGAAGGCACCCTGACCCTTGGCAAATGCTGCTGCAGCATCGTTCTCGCCCACAGCATTGTAGTTCTCGCCAAAGACACCGGCGTTGACCCAATCCTGCAGCTGCTTCAGAGCCGCGATGTTCTCGGCATTGTCGAACGTAGCGCCGTCCTTCTGGAAGACCCAGTCACGAATCGACTGCGCATCGGTCGAGCTAGCGCCCTGGAACATACCCCAGGCATGCACAATCGCATAACCGTCGAGGTTGCCCATTGCGACAACCGGCTCGTCGGCAGGCAGCGAGCCACGCAGCTTCAACACAGCTGCCTCGAACGCATCCCACGTCGTCAGCGATGCGGGATCGATACCAGCCTCAGCCAGCTTGGCCTTGTTGTAGAACACGCCGGTCGACTGGCCGAACTGGCCAACGCCGTAAACCGTGCCCTCACCAAACTTAGAACCATCATCGGCCCATTGGAACTGCTGGAACGTATCCGCTGTGTACCAGTCCTTCCAGCCCAGCGTCTCGAGCTGGTCCGTCAGCGGCAGGATCAGCTGCGACTTGACGAGCGCGCCGTCAATCTGCCAGCCCTGGTTGCCTTCAGCCACGTCTGGTGCGTCGTCGCTGGCCATCTGCAGCGGGATCACCTTGATGTAGTCCGAGAAGCCCTTGAAGTCGATCTCGATCGTGACGTTCGGGTACTTGGCCTCGAACTGCGCGGCGAGCTCTTCAATGACGGGCTTCGGACCAGGATCCTGGTTGTCTGCCGATGCCACCTTGAGCGTGATATCGCCGTACTTGGCGAACGGATTGTCTGCGTCAGCGGCACTGGTTTCGACGGTCGCAGCGGACTCAGCAGGAGCCGCATTCGTGTCGTTGCCTGGCGTACCACCGCACGCTGCGATGAAGGCGGCAAGCATTGCCACCATCAGCGCGAGTACTAGTTTCCTCATTCGTCTCTCCTCCATGGTGAAGACTTGTGGATCGCGCCAGTATAGGGCTCACGCGGACTCCTGCACAGCCGCAGTGCGTTCGAATGATGCTCAAACGCTCTGGTAGCCTCTCTCCGATGCAAAACACCGGACTGTGGCTTGATGTCTTGGAGATGCCAGAAGCGCTAAGTCGCACGCTCGATGCGGCTTCCGGCGTCGACGAGGCAGCGGCGATTCTGCGAGATCCTTCGGTGCGACGCGTGATTGCGACCGGCAATGGCGCGGCCTATTACGTCGCGTTTGCGCTTGCACTTGCCGCCCTCGAAAGTGGCGCAGGGCCCGAGCTCGTAGCGCTGCCTGCCGGAGTGGTTGCTGATCCGCGCTTCCAGTGGCGTGAAGGCGACCGACTGCTCGCCATCTCGTCGTCCGGCGAGTTTAAAGACGTCGTACACGCGATTGAGCAGGGCGCGCCTCGCCCAATCGTCGCCCTGACCGCCAACGCCTCCTCGACGCTCGCCGGCCTCGCCGATGCCGTCATCCTGCAGACCGTGCTGCACCAGCGCGCAATCACACACACGCAGGCCTTGGCTGGCGCGCTCGCCGTGGGCCTAATGCTGTGGAGCCGCGTGACGGGCATCGCCGAGCTCGACACGATCCCTCGCTCTGGCCCAGCCGCGCTTGAGGCCGCCATCGCTGCCGCACCCGCCTGGGCCAACGAGCAGCTGGGCACGCTGCCACTGCCCGTCGCCGCCGCCTCGTTTGGTGGGGGCCCCGCCTGGTCGTCGGCGCTCGAGACTGCGTTGCTACTCAAGGAGATCGCCCGAATCCCCGCCGAGGGTGCCGAGACACGAGAAGGCGCCACGAGTGTGATGTATGGCCTCAACCCGCAGCACCTCGTGTTTGCGCTCGCGACGAATGGTGATCCTGGTTTCGATGAGGCCGTGCGGATCTGCTCGGCGACAGGCGCAACCGTGCTGACGGTACCGGGCGCGACCAGCATCGATCGTCGCTTCTCCTTCGCACTGCACCTGCCCGCCACCTGCGCAGCCGTGGCTGTCTTAGCCGAACGAGCAGGGCACGACGTCGACGACCCCACGTGGACGGCTGCCTACTACGCTACGGCGCGCGACGAAAACACGGAGGACGCATGATTGGGATCGGCATCATCGGGCTCGGCAACGTCTTCGAGGGCCCCTATCGCACCGAGCTTGCACCCCTAATTCGCGACGGACACGTCAAGGTCCACGCTGTCTACGACCATGCGACCGAGAAGCGAGCCTTTGCGGCCGAGCAGTACGGCATCTCGGCCGACCTCACGAGCCCCGACGAGGTGATCGACCATCCCGACGTCGAGCTCGTCCTGATCCTCGCCGCAATGCCCGCTCACGGCGAACTCGCCGAGCAGGCACTCGCCGCCGGCAAACACATGCTGGTCGAAAAGCCAATGGCGACAGACCTCGGGACGGCTGCCCGCCTTGTCGAAGCCTCGAAGACGTCCCCCGGCCACCTCGTGCCCGCTCCCCACGTGATTCTCTCGCCGACCTTTCGCTCAATCCACGCCGATCTCGCTGCTGGCCGCATTGGGCGCCCGACGCTGGCGCGAGCGGTCTACGGCTGGTCTGGTCCCGACTGGGGCAAGTGGTTCTACCAGGCAGGCGGCGGCTCGCTGTTCGATCTTGGCGTCTACAACGTCGTCTCGCTCTGCGCCCTGCTCGGCTCCGCCAAACGCGTGACGGGCCTGGTCGGTACAGCGATCCCTGAGCGCATCGTCGAGGGCGAGCCGATGGCTGTTGCCGTCGATGACAACGCGCACGTCCTGATCGACTTTGGCAATGCCTGCTTCGCCGTTGTCACAACGGGCTTCACGATCCAGAAGTACCGCACACCCGCGATCGAGCTGTACGGCCTCGAAGGCACGATGCAGATGATGGGCGACGACTGGGCACCCGACGGCTATGAGGTTTGGGAGAACGCGACGGGCGCCTGGACTGTGCACCCCGAGACGAAGCCGTCGTGGCGTTGGACCGCGGGCCTCGCGCATCTCGTCGAGGCGATCCAAACCGATCGCGAGCCATTGATTCGTCCCGAACACGGCTATCACGCGCTCGAGATCATGCTCGCCGCGCAAGAGGCTGGTCGTACCGGCACAGCCGTCGACATCGCCAGCGCCTTCCCCGCCGTGTCCTACGAGGCATGGCCCGACGTTGCGCGTGATCGCCGAGCGCGCCATGATCCAGGTAGCGCATGACGAAATACAGCCCCTCTCCCCGCCCCACCTTCGACCGCCCCACGCTGATCTCGCGTGTTGGTGTGACGCGCCACGTCTGGGGCGATGCCGAGGCCGGTGAGGTCAACGATTGGATCTACGCCTCGACGGACAAGGTCCACTGCCTCGTCTTCGGCGTTGGGCCGGAGGGTTCATATCGCCACTCGTCCGAGTTTCGGACCGTCTTCGGTGCCGACGAGTACCTACACGTGCTTGAGGGCGAGATGATCCTGATCGACCCCGAACATGGCAACGTCGTGCACGTGCCCACCGGCCACGGCGCCTCGTTCGGGCCAAACACGTGGCAGCACGTCTATGCCCACGGTGGCCAACCGCTACGCGTGCTCGAGATGTTCGCCCCACCACCGTCGGCGGGCACGAGCGGCGCACACGCCCGCACCCGGCCATACCTCGAGCGCGAGGACTGGAAGTACCAGAACGATGCCGCGCTGGCTGGTGCAGAGACGCCGAGTGCATTCACGGTCCACGATGGCCGGTCGGCCCTGCTCCGCTATGAGCCCGGTGTCTTGACCGGCGTTGAGCTTGCGGCCGAGCATCTGACGGCTGGCTGGATTGAGATCTCTCCTGGCGGCATTTCCCAGCAACACGCGCATGGTGGCGATCTGGTCCTCTTCGCATTGACCGGCAAGACCTTCGTCCGCGCCAGCCACGACGACGGCGAAGTGGTCGCCGAGCTCGGCCCCGAAGATGTCATGTACGTGCCGGATGGCTCGACGTACGACATCCGCAACATCGGCAGCGAGACGTGTCGTCTTGTCTTTGGTGTCGCCCCGACTTTCTTGCCATGAGCATCGCGATCGGCATCGATGCGGGCGGCACGAAGCTCGCAGCCGGGCGCATCAACATCGACACGGGCAAGGTCTCTGACCGGCGCCTGATGGACACTCGTCGCAGCCGCGGTGGCGCCGCTGTCCTCGGCGACGTCGTTGGCTTGGCGCGTGGGCTCGGGCGGGACGTGATGGCGATTGGGATCGGTGTGCCAGAGATGGTCGATGCTCAGGGCACGATCCAGAGTGCGGCCAACTGGGACTGGCGCGATCTCGATCTCGCGCTCGCGTTCGAGGAACTGCCGCGCGTGCGCATCGTCTCTGACGTCTATGCCGCGGCGCTCGCCGAGGCGCGTCTCGGTGCCGGTCGCGAGCATTCGAGCTTTCTCTACGTCAGCGTTGGCACTGGAGTCTCCTCCACGCTTGTGTTGGATGGTCGCCCCTGG
>Ga0208942_1000985_pt1 | contig 10684 bp, 9 predicted proteins | sample GreLakmeSU08MSRF_FD_187704 | JGI IMG/M metagenome (GOLD analysis project Ga0208942, IMG submission 187704) | Freshwater lentic microbial communities from great Laurentian Lakes, MI, USA - Great Lakes metaG SU08MSRF (SPAdes) | ecosystem: Environmental > Aquatic > Freshwater > Lake | place: Great...
ATGTGGTGGGCAATTTAGCGCCTAAATATGACATGTTTGATGCATTTAAAGCAGTATTTCCAGCAGGAACCGTATCAGGGGCACCCAAAGTCAGAGCAATGGAGATAATTGATGAATTGGAAATTAAAGCAAGAGGAGCATATGCAGGGGCAATTGGATATTTTTCATTTAATGGTTGTTGTGATTTTGCAATAGCAATTAGAAGTATATTCATAAATGGAAACAAAGGATTTGTTCAATCAGGTGCAGGAATTGTTTCAGATTCAATTGCAGAAAATGAATTTAAAGAAACAGAACACAAAGCCAGCGCAATGCTTGAAGCACTTAGAGAGGCAACAAAATGAAATTTTTAATCATAGATAATTATGATTCATTTGTGTATAATATCGCTCAATATTTAGGAGAGTTTGGAGTTGATTGTGACGTAATAAGAAATGACAAGATAACTATAGAAAAAATTAAAGAAATAAAGTATGATGCAATAATTATATCTCCAGGTCCTGGAACACCATCAGATAAAAAATATTTTGGGATATGCAGTGAGGTAATCAAAGATATTGGACCTATCACACCAATACTGGGCGTATGTTTGGGTCATCAAGGAATTATTGAAGCATTTGGCGGCAAAGTAACAAATGCAGGTTGTGTCAGACATGGAAAAACAAGTCCAGTAAGACATACAAATTCGGAATTATTCAAAGATGTAAAAAATCCATTTAGAGCAACACGTTATCACTCTCTAGTTGGAGATAAAACAATAATTCCAGATATTTTAGAAGTTACTGCAATAGCTGAGGATGATGGGGAAATTATGGCAATAAGACATAAAAAATACCTCATAGAAGGTGTTCAATTTCATCCAGAATCAATCATGACAGAAGAGGGAAAGAAAATTATTTCAAATTTTGTAAAACAGGTGGAAAATAAAAAATGATTACAAATTTAATTTTAAAATTAAAAGAAAAAACAGATCTCACATATGATCAAATGAATAACATCATGATAGAGATTTTATCAGGTAAAACAAATGATAAAGAAAATTTAGATTTTCTCACATATCTTACAGATAAGGGTGAAACAGATAATGAATTACTGGGTATGCTTGATAAAATGCAAGAGTTTGCACTAAAAATTGGGCTTAAAAATTCAGGAAAAATAATAGACATGTGCGGGACAGGGGGCGATAATCTTCAAACTTTCAATGTATCTACTGCAGCATCATTTGTAGTCACGGCTGCAGGCGGGATTGTGGCAAAGCATGGCAATAGGTCAAGTTCAGGGGTTTGTGGAAGTGCAGATATTTTTGAATATTTTGGATATGATTTGAATTTAGAATCAGAAAAAATTGCCACCATACTTGAAAAACATAATATTTGTTTTATGTTTGCACAGAAATTTCACCCAGCAATGAAGTATGTTTCAAATGCAAGAAAACAACTAGCAAAAAGATCAGCGTTTAATCTCTTGGGACCATTATCAAATCCAGCACGTGTGAAAAATCAAATGATTGGAGTTTTTTCTTTAGATTTTCTAGAAAGATTACCATTAATTTTAAAAAGAAACGGTTCAGAAAATATTATGACGGTACGCTCAAATGACGGAATGGATGAATTTTCAACTAGTTCAACTAACAGAGTTTGTATTTTAAGAAATGGTAAAGTGCTGATGAATTCAATTGATCCTGAAATAGTGGGATTACATAAATCATCATTAAAAGATATTCAAATCAAAACAAAAAAAGAGGCAGTAAATGCATTTGTCAATGTGCTAAATGATACGGCAAATCAAGCAATGATTGAAACTACAGTACTAAATGCTGCCGGGGGGTTAATTGTTTCAAATATTGTCAAAAGTTTTGAAGAAGGGGTTGAATTGGCATTAAAAACAATTAAAGATGGAAAAGCAATAAAACTTTTAGAAAGATTTGTTGCAGATACTGGAGATATTTCAAAATTAAAAGAGATAACACATGGCTGAAAATATTTTAAAAAAATTAGTAAGTAATTCACAGGCAGCCATTAATGATGGAGTGTATAACGTAGATGTCAAATTAAAAAAATCAGATATGGATTTTTTAGAAATAATTAAAACAAATGCGCATGCCACTTTACTTGCAGAAATAAAATTTTCATCCCCTTCTTTGGGAAAAATTAGAACTAAATCAGATCCCGTAACTATTGCAAAACAAATGATATCAGGGGGTGCAAAAGCATTGTCGATTCTTACTCAACCACACATGTTTAATGGCTCACCTGATTACTTTATTCAAGTGAGACAGGCAGTAAATGTTCCATTATTAATGAAAGATATCATGATTGATACAGTACAAATTGACGCTGCTGAAAAAATTGGGGCGGATTATATTTTGCTCATTCAGTCATTATTTGATCAAGGATTTCTCAAAAATATTGATGAATTTATTAAATATGCTCACAAAAAAGGACTGCAAATTCTACTAGAAGTTCATACAAAACAGGAATTTGAAAATGCATTAAAAACTCAATCAGATTTAATTGGAATCAATAATAGAAATCTAGATACTTTGGAAATTGATCTTAAAAATATAGAAAAAGTGCTAGAAGGCTACACAAAAACAAGGCAGATACTAGTTGAAAGTGGAATTGAGACAGTAAAAGACATTGAATATTTAAAAAAATGTGGAGCTGATGCATTTCTAATTGGATCTAGCATAATGAAAAGTGATAATATTGAAGAGCATGTAAGAAAATTGGTGAACACATATTGAAATATCCTAAAGATGGTAAATTTGGAGAGTTTGGTGGAAAATATATTCCAGAGACACTAGTGCCAGCTACAGAAGAACTAGAAGAAAATTATCTAAAATTTAAAGATGATAAAGATTTTAAAAAAGAGCTTGACTATTATCTGAAACAATACGCGGGAAGACCAACTCCATTATACTATGCAAAAAATTTATCAGAAATATGTGGCGGCGCCAAAATATATCTTAAAAGAGAGGATTTACTCCATGGTGGTGCACACAAAATCAACAATACATTAGGTCAAGCACTGTTGGCAAAAAAAATGAATAAAAAAAGAATAATTGCCGAAACTGGTGCAGGTCAACATGGAGTGGCAACTGCAATGGCATGTGCAGTTTTAGGAATTAAATCTGAAATATACATGGGTTACAAAGATACGATACGCCAAAAACAAAATGTCTATAGAATGAACATGTTGGGAGCCAAAGTTCATCCGGTAAAATCAGGATCAAAAACACTCAAAGATGCAATTAATGAGGCAATTAGAGATTGGATTAAAAATGTAGAAAATACATATTATTTACTAGGTTCAGCAGTAGGACCACACCCATATCCAGTAATGGTTAGAGATTTTCAAAGTGTGATTGGCAAGGAAATTAAAGCTCAAATGAAAAAAATAACAAACAAAACACCAGATATTGTAATTGCGTGTGTTGGCGGTGGTTCAAATGCGATTGGGACATTTTATCCACTTGTAGATACTAGTGCTGAAATTATCGGTGTAGAGGCTGCAGGTAAGGGATTAAAAACAAAATATCATTCTGCAACATTGTCAGCTGGAAGTAAAGGTGTACTGCATGGAATGATGACATATCTATTACAAAATGATGAAGGTCAGATTGCAGAAACTCATAGTATTTCTGCAGGGCTTGATTATCCAGGTGTTGGTCCAGAGCATTCTTTTTTTAAAGATATAAAAAGAATAAAGTACCATTCCGCAACTGATGCTGAGGTAATTGATGCTTTTATGGTGTTGACAAAAACTGAAGGAATAATTCCCGCATTAGAATCAGCACATGCAATTGCAGAGGCAATAAAAATTGCACGAAAAAGTAAAAAATCTGAATCAATAGTAGTTACGCTTTCAGGAAGAGGAGACAAAGACGTAGAAGAAGTACAAAAATATTTGAATAAACATGTCAAGAATTAAACAAAAATTTGCAGAACTTGCTGCAAAAAAACAAAAAGCATTAATCGCATATATGATGGTAGGACACCCAAATCAAAATACAACAATTACTGCAATACGAGGACTAGTCAGGGGAGGGGCAGATATTATTGAACTTGGATTTCCATTTTCAGATCCATTGGCAGACGGTCCAATAATTCAAAATGCTAGTACTGTATCTTTAGAGAATGGAACTACAATTAATCAATTTTTTAGCATTGTAAAAAAAATTAGAAAAGAAACAGAAATCCCACTAGTTCTCATGACATATACAAATATTTTATTTCATAGAGGATATGCAAAATTTATTTCTGAAGCTAAAAATGCAGGTATTGACGGATTTATTCTTCCAGATATGTCAATTGATGAATCAAAACAATATCTTGAATCGGCTAAAAATATGACTGACACTATATTTTTGATATCACCAAACACAACTAAAAAAAGAATAGAAAAAATTGCAAAATCAAGTTCAGGATTTTTATATCTTGTTGCAGTGTATGGCACTACAGGGGTAAAAATAGGAGTGCAAAATTACACATTAAAGGCAATTAAAAATCTTAAAAATATTACAAAGGGAAAAATTCCAATTGGGGTAGGATTTGGAGTTTCAACACCAAATGATGTGAAAAAATACATTGATGCAGGGGCAGATGCAGTAATTGTAGGCAGTGCATTTTTAAAAATAATTCAAAGTACACCTAAAAATAAACTAGAGTCAAGGATTGCATCATTTACAAAGAGTTTGAAAATCAAAACAATAAAAAAATAATTATCATCAACATTAAAAAATATCACAAAAATTGAATGTATGTTTTGATTAAAGTTAAACCAAGTTTACTAGTAACGTATTTTGCCACATTTTCTACATGATAGTGTTCCATTACGAGTGTAATCGTGACTGCAAGATTCTATCTCTATAAACATAATTTAATTCAAAAAAATTGAATATGATTGAATTACTGTATAAACATTGAGTCACCATACAAAATCATTTCACATGTTTAAATCAGAATCACATCAAGTGTAAAGTTCAGACATGATGGATTATGAGAAAAAATGATTCTTTACAATAAAAAATCACATATGCTAGAAAAGAGCATAAAGAAATGTTAAAAGTTAAGGGAAAAACTCACATACAAAAAAATATTGTGCATTAAATACTGGCGGTCTTTAATTTTAAAGTCAATGATTTTAAAAATCACTTAACTAGATATGCTAACTATCTTAAAATCAAGTTAAATAAAAAAAATCTAACAATTGTTAAAAAAATATAAAATTACCCATGCATGTAAAATAATATGAAATTTAAAGATCGCAAAATATGAGACTGGAACAAGCAAAACATACAAAAACTAGACAATCATTTCCTTTATGTGCAGACTAAACTTATTTTTGTTACAGGTGGGGTTATGTCAGGTCTCGGAAAGGGAGTAACTACATCATCTATTGCAAAATTATTACAATTAGCAGGTCAAAAAGTATCTTGTATCAAAATAGATCCATATCTGAATTATGATGCAGGAACAATGAATCCAGTTGCTCATGGGGAAGTCTTTGTCACTGAAGACGGGGGGGAGTGTGATATGGATATTGGGAACTATGAGCGATTTCTAAATCAAAATATTCCAAAAAGTCACAATATCACTACAGCTCAGGTATATTCTGCAGTAATTGATGCTGAAAGAAGGGGAGAGTATCTTGGAGCATGTGTTCAGATAATACCTCACATAACAGACGAGATTAAAAATAGAATTTTAAAAATAGCTCAAGAAGAAAAACTAGATTTTTTAATTGTAGAATGTGGCGGAACAGTTGGAGATATTGAATCACTTCCATTTTTAGAAGCTTTAAGACAAATGAGAGTAGAAGAAGGACCACAAAATGTAATCTTTGTTCATGTTACACTTGCACCATCTTTAGATGTTGTTGGTGAACAAAAAACAAAACCCACACAACATAGTGCTCAAGAATTACGAAGAATTGGAATTCAACCTGACTTTTTAGCTGTAAGGTGTTCAACTCCATTAGAAGAAAAAACAAAAAAGAAAATTGCATTATTTACAAATGTTACCGCAAATGACGTATTATCTTGTCATGATGTAAAATCAATTTTTCAAGTTCCTCAAATTTTGTATGATCAGGGAATAATGGATTCATTATTTACAAAATTTGGAAAAGTTGGAATGGTGAATGCATCTGCAAATTGGGATAAATGGAATAATATTGCTGAATCTATGACTAATCATGAAGATCAAAAAATTAGAATTGCAATGGTTGGAAAATATGTGACACTTGCAGATAGTTACGTTAGTGTAAATCACGCATTAAAACATGCAGGTGCAAAGATTGGAAAATCAGTAGAGATTGACTGGATTGATTCAGAAACAATTACAGATTGCAGTAATTTATCAAAATATGACGGAATACTAGTTCCAGGTGGATTTGGAACTAGAGGCTCAGAGGGAATCATAGAAACTGCAAATTATGCACGAGAGAAAAACATACCTTATCTTGGGATATGTTTTGGATTTCAATTAGCAACAATTGCATTTGCAAGAAATGTATTAAAATTACAAGATGTAAATACCACTGAAATAAAACCTGATGCTAAAAATCCAATTGTAGATTTACTTCCAGAACAAAAAGATGTATCAGATATGGGGGGCTCATTAAGATTGGGTGCAAATGATATTCAAATAAAAACAAACACACTATCTCACAAAATCTACAATGCAGATACAATTAGTAAAAGACACAGACATAGATATGAAATAAATAAAAAATACATTCCAGAATTAGAGAAAAATGGACTCTATTTTTCAGCTGAAAGCGACGGAGGTAAAAGAATGGAAATGTTGGAAATACCTACACATAAATTTTATCTTGGAGTTCAATTTCACCCAGAATTTAATAGTAGACCAGGATACCCAGAACCTGCATTTGAAGCATTTGTAAAAGCTGCGTCTGTAAAGTAGAAAATCAGTCCATTTTTGCAATTTCATATATTTTTTGTCGTGCATCTCGAATTGAAACTTTCTTTTTTACATATCCTTTTTTGAGCAAGTGACTAAGTGCAAGTCTTACAGTTCTACTTGGAAGTAGAGTTTTATTTGCAAGATCTTTTTGTGTGAGTGCCCCTTCATACTCTAATGTTTTTAGTAATAGTTTTGAGCTTGGAGGCATGCTTAGTAATTCTTCTGCAAGGTGTACTTTTTTTGCAAGTGCAGATATGGTTGTAGAATCTTTTTTGAGTCGAATTATTTTTGCAGGAGGTAAATACTGGGTACATTCAACCATACCATTAACTTTGTATCTATCTAGCCCATCAAGAACTACTTCACAGTGTAATCGAGCAGAAATATCACTGATTTGAATAGAACTTTTATTTGATACAATAATCGGTCTTCGTGTTGTGTCTAAAGAATTCACAGAAATTATCTCAAATACACCAGAATCCTCAAATAACATTGGTCCACCTGCAGACATTGAATATGCAGAAGAGCCAATCGGTGTAGATACAATAATTCCATCACTATTATCATGCCAAACCTCCTCATCATTAATGCGGAGTGTATGTTCCATTAGCATTGCACTTTTTGATGAAAATACTGCAACGTCATTTAATACAGGATACACATTTTTTCCGTCAATTTTTACGCCAAGTCTTGGAACTTCCTGTACAGTGTAATTTTGTTTTTTTAATATTCGCACATAAGATGAAAACTCTCTGATATCTATCTGAGCTAAAAATCCACTAGATTCCCCCTCACTTATTCCTAAAACAGGGGATACTGAATCAAATGATTTGTGAAAATAATTTCGAACTCCTTTATCTCCACCCAATACCAAAATACAATCCGCCTGTTTTACTTTGGTCCTTGAGGTAATTAGAAAAGAATCAATTTGGGCATCACTTAAAAATTTTTTTATATTTAATGCAGCAGATAAAGTTGTACCATACCCATAAATTCCTATTTGCACATTGAAATTAAATTATGTGTGCAATAAAAAGTTAAGTTCTAAATCGTTCTATATTTTACTAGATTATAAAAATAAGAAGCATTTGTTTCAATTATATTTTTTTGTGGTATTTTAAGCAATCCCACCTGTTTTGAATCAAGTGCTGCTTGTGCTGAACCTCCAGCAAAACATAACGCCCAAAGAAAATCTTTTTCCTTTAACATAGTGCAGCAAAATGTTGCACAAAAAATATCACCAATACCAGTAGTGTCATAAACTTCTTTGTTAGGCAACATTATAGAATATATTTTATCTTTAACTAGTAATGAAACTTCAGTTTTGTTTGTAAAAATTACATGCTCTATACCTTTTTTCTGTAATGCAAGCATCATTTCATCCTGAGAACCCATTGAAAACTTTTCAGATTCTTCCGGATTTACTTTAATTGCATTTACGTTACGTAAATCAAGTTCAGTTGATTGCAAAATAATATTTTTATCCAAATCAGTTTGCCTCAAAAATCCCTGGGGATCAACAAGTGTAAAACTAGAATCTCTTTTAATTTTATCAAATGTTTCAAAAGATAATTCATGAAATATTGGAGATACTAGTGAACCATCAGCATTAATTGAAGTGTATTCAATTGGATCACATTCATGTAATAATTTCAAAGTTCTATCAGACCCAGTGATGTTTATTGCAAATCGAGTTGTAAGTTTTTCAGAGGTTGGATTTTTTAAATTAATTTTATGATCAATCAAATATTGTAAAGGAAAATCTTTACCAAATTTTGTGTAAAGATCTACATCAAATTTTAGCTCCCTTGCAGTAAGACCACCATAACATGCCGCACCTCCTATTTGCTCATGATTTACACCATCAATTGTAATTGTATCAATGGCGCAATGTGAAAATAATGCGATTTTCATAAATAATGATTTTAATTATATGGATTTAGTTTTTTGCATTCATTTTTTTCAGACAAATATGGCACAAAACAATCCCTCTCAATAATACCAATTCTACATTTGAAGTAAAGCAGACATGACACAATCCATGCATTCTCTATCATTTTGATTTGTTTTATCTTACATTAAAACATGATTAGGTCGAGTAAATTACGATTAAATAGAAAAAAATGTGTCCGTTTAAATAAAATAATTGTAAAAGATAATCAAAATTTTCTAAATCACTCATAATTGAAATCACGGGTATCCTATCAAATGATTCAAGACAAAACTAATGTTGCTTGCAATCATGTTTTTATCAAGTCAGATTATTTTACCAATATAGTAATTAAAATAAAGAAATTATACAATAATATGACAAGAATTTCATTTTACTGAATTATTTAAATTTGAAAAAATGAGTTTAATTATTTAATTACAAGTTGTTTTAACTTATCAAGTACATTTTCAAAAGCAATTGGGTCAGTAGTTTCTTACGTAAACCAGTGGTTCTGAAATTGTATCTTTGTCACCAGTGAAATAACCAAATCCATGTCCATTACATATTGATGATGGGGTTGAGCCATTTGATAGTAAGGAATTTCTAACATCATCTGGAGTTGCCAAAGTATGTGTTGCCTTGAATAATGCTGCTGCACCTGCAACATGTGGGGATGCCATACTTGTACCACTAATGGTATTATATGCTCCATTTTTCCAAGTAGAATAAATATTCACACCTGGTGCTTCAATATCCACTACAGAACCAAAGTTTGAAAACGATGCAAATGTATCATCTGCACCATATCCGGTAGATGGACCTATTCCGCCACATTTTCCGTCAGAGTCAGCAATTGCAGAAACGGCAATTACATCAGGATGGTTTGCAGGGGAAAATGTTGAAGCGTCCATTGCATTATTTCCAGCTGCCACTACATATGTAACACCTGCTGCTACTGAATTTGCTATCGCAGTATTCATAGCAGCAGAATTACATTGACAGCCAAGACTCATGTTTGCAACTTCAATTTGTACAGCATTTGCAGTAACATAATCAATTCCTTTGATAACATCAGATAAGTAACCAGAACCAGATCTGTCAAGAACTTTGACAGCCCATATTCTTGCATCGGGGGCAACACCTACTACACCGACTAAGTTATCTTTTGCAGCAGCAGTCCCTGCCACATGTGTTCCATGTCCATTGTCATCATTTCCTTTTTTTACACCTTTAACAAATGAGATATTTTTAAAGACATTAAGATCAGGATGGGTCAAGTCAACACCCGTATCAATAATTGCAATATCCACATTTACGCTGTCATTATTATTACCACTAATAGTTGAGCTAAGATCTCCATCTATTCTATTTATTCCAGTTGGAATAGTTTGTGCAAATGTTTTCATTTCATAATCTGGTTCAATGTAGGAAATTGAAGGATTATTCTTTTTGATATTCTCAAGGACTTTGTCATTATTGACCTTGACTGCAAATCCCTTGATCGCATGTTTGTATTCTTGGATTACTTCAGCGCCATTTGCTTTTGCTTTGCCTATTTCGTTTTGTAGGTCTGAATCATCTGAAAGTATTACAATGTATTGATCTTGAATTTTGTTTGCCTTTGAATTTGGGAAATCCGCACCTATTAGGGCAGGCTGCATTATCATTAAAGATATGAGCAGTAAGGAAAATATTGTGACTGATAATTTACTATTCAATTTTAATTTATCACAATTTGAATTATTTAAAGTTATAAACAAAGTATTTACGGTCTATTGTAATTTAGAAAAAATCAATTATCACAAACAAGATTATAAGGAAG
>Ga0208942_1000987_pt1 | contig 10677 bp, 9 predicted proteins | sample GreLakmeSU08MSRF_FD_187704 | JGI IMG/M metagenome (GOLD analysis project Ga0208942, IMG submission 187704) | Freshwater lentic microbial communities from great Laurentian Lakes, MI, USA - Great Lakes metaG SU08MSRF (SPAdes) | ecosystem: Environmental > Aquatic > Freshwater > Lake | place: Great...
TTGAGCAAGCCGTGGTCTATGACCCAACGCGCAATGATCTATTCACCGCCACCAAAGGTCGTGGTGCCTTCATGAACGAACGACGCATTCGTGTTAGTAAGCGTGTGCGCTTAGATGAATGTTTGTTGTCTACTGGGTTTCCCTTCCGTCCTGAAGATGACTTTGACAAATACTTGCGCTTGATGGGCGACATGATGCAACGCACAGCAGGCCTGCGTCGCCCTGGTGCTGCCGCGCTTGATTTAGCGTATGTAGCAGCGGGCTTCACCGATGGTTTTTTTGAAATTGGTTTGCAAGCGTGGGACATGGCAGCCGGCGCTTTGTTAGTTACCGAAGCAGGCGGCTTAGTAGGTAACTTTACGGGTGAAGCCAACTACATAGACCAAAAAGAATGCATGGCGGCTAACCCACGTATTTATGCGCAGATGGTTCCACTGTTGCAGAAATATTCCAAATTTGCGTCTGCTGCTGAAAAAAATGAAGTGTCAGAAACCACCAAGACACTGCGCTTGGCCTCGGCTTCAGAAACCAAGTGATTTTTATTTCAAGCACACCGTAGAAACTCAGTGTCGCGCGTGAAAAGTTTTTATACGAACGTCAGCTAAGCAGCATGTCAGACTTCTCAGCCCACACCCCGATGATGCAGCAGTACTTTCGGCTGAAAGCCGAGTACCCCAACACGCTGCTGTTTTATCGCATGGGCGATTTTTATGAGTTGTTTTTTGAAGATGCTGAAAAAGCAGTTCGCTTACTAGACATCACGCTCACGCAACGCGGACAGTCTGCTGGGCAACCTGTGGTGATGGCGGGCGTGCCTTTTCATTCTGTTGAAACCTATTTGGCGCGTTTACTCAAACTGGGCGAATCGGTTGCGATTTGTGAGCAAGTTGGCGATGTCGCTACCAGTAAAGGCCCCGTAGAGCGCAAAGTGGTACGCGTCGTCACCCCAGGCACTTTGACAGACAGCGCCCTGCTGAGTGACAAATCTGAAAGCTTTGTATTGGCTGTGCACCAAAGCGAGCGCGCAGGCATGGGATTGGCTTGGATGAGCGTGACGCAAGGCGTGGTGTATCTGGCCGAATGCGTCAGTGCAGAATTAGCGCAGTGGGTTGCCAACGTAGCGCCAAGCGAATTGATCTTCAGTGCGGAAGTTAGCCCTTTGTTTGAAAAAACGATCCAAGCGTTGGCTGACAGCATGCACTTACCCATTCAACTGCGTCCTGCATGGCAGTTTGATTCTGCGTTGGGTGCACGTGAACTGCTTGCGCATTTGCAAGCGGCATCGTTACAAGCTTGGAATGCGCAAGACGTAGTGCAAGCGCATGCAGCGGCCAATGCATTGCTCGCCTATGCCGAACACACTCAAGGCCGAGCATTGACGCATGTGCACAAAGTGGTGGTGGTGCGAAACGATGCTCTCATCGATTTGCCACCTAGCACCCGACGTAATTTAGAACTCACCCAAACCTTGCGTGGAGAAGAATCTCCCACGCTGTTCTCGCTACTCGATACCTGCATGACCGGCATGGGAAGCCGCCAACTCAAGCAATGGTTGCTGTCCCCAGAACGTGACCGCACACATGCCACTATGCGCTTAGATGCCATTGCTGCGCTTCAAGACACGGCATTGCATGAATCCTACAAAGCGTTGCGCAATGCGCTCAAGGGTTCTGGTGATGTACAACGCATTAGTGCCCGTATTGCCCTGCGTCAGGTCCGCCCCCGCGAGTTAGTGGCTTTGGGTATTGCTTTGCAAAAAGCTTTGCAAATGCAACCTCTACTCCCCAAGAGCCCGCTCCTGCAGACCTTGGCGAAAGATATGTCCGTCAATCCTGAATGCGGAGCCTTAATTACACGCGCATTGCTTCCAGAGCCTGCCGCATTGCTTCGCGAGGGCGGGGTGATTGGAGACGGTTACGACAGCGATTTAGATGAGTTGCGCGCCATCCAAACCAATTGCGATGATTTTTTGCTCGCCCTAGAAACCCGTGAACGTGAGCGCACTGGTATTACTAATTTGCGCGTGCAGTTCAACAAGGTACATGGCTTCTACATTGAAGTTACGCAAGGGCAAGTGAACAAAGTACCAGAGGACTATCGACGTCGCCAAACGCTTAAAAATGCGGAGCGTTTCATCACCCCCGAACTCAAAACGTTTGAAGACAAAGCCTTAAGTGCGCAAGAACGTGCGCTGGCACGTGAGAAGTTTTTATACGAGCAACTGCTTGATTTGTTGCAAGCGTTTGTGCCAGCGCTCACGCAGTTAGGTAGCGCTATCGCCACGCTTGACGCTTTGTGTGCACTGGCAGAACGCTCTATTACCTTGCATTGGTGCGCCCCCACTTTTATAAATACGCCTTGCATCGACATCACACAAGGACGTCACCCCGTGGTGGAAGCCAGACTCGCCGCAACCCATGGACGCACCCATGACGGATCTGCCAAGACCTTTATAGCCAATGACACGCATTTAGGGCCTAGCCAGCGGATGCAAGTGATTACGGGCCCCAATATGGGGGGTAAATCGACCTATATGCGACAGGTTGCATTGATTGTGTTGTTAGCAAGTATGGGCAGCCATGTGCCTGCAAGTGCTTGCACACTAGGACCGATAGATGCCATTCACACCCGCATTGGTGCAGCAGACGATTTAGCCAATGCGCAATCGACCTTCATGCTGGAAATGACGGAAGCCGCGCATATTTTGCATAACGCCACAGCCAACAGCTTGGTCTTGATGGATGAAATTGGTCGCGGCACATCGACATTTGATGGATTAGCTTTGGCCGGCGGTATTGCTTCGCATTTACATGACAAATCGCAATCGTTCACTTTGTTTGCCACCCACTATTTTGAGTTGACTGAATTCCCTGTGAAACACCGGCAGGCGGTGAATGTGCATGTCAGCGCCGCAGAGTCCTCTGCTAGTGGCGGCAACAGTGGCATTGTGTTTTTGCATGAAATTCAAGCTGGCCCTGCCAGTCGTAGCTACGGCATTCAAGTTGCGCGGTTAGCAGGTGTGCCAAACAGCGTTTTGCAACACGCCAAGCATGCCCAGTCGGCTTTGGAATCTGGCGCAGCGTCTGGCAAAGCGCAAGTAGATTTGTTTGCTGCGCCACCTGAACCCATAGACGCCGGCCCCTCACCGCTAGAGGCTAAGTTATCTCAGCTAGATCCAGATACTTTGAGCCCACGAGATGCTTTAGATGCTTTGTACCAACTTAAAAAGCTGCTCAAGGACTCCAAGTAACCCAACCGGTATAAGCGGTAAGCCATACCGCAATTCCAAACACAATGCGGTACCAAGCAAACGGAACAAAGCTGTGGCTCGCTATGTAGCGCAGTAACCAGCGCACACAAACCCAAGCGCTGATGAAGGAAAAAAGCAAACCGACTGCAAACATAGGCGCATCTGCCAAGCTCAGCAGCGCACGTTCTTTGTAAAGACTGTAAACACCTGCACCTATGAGCGTAGGGATCGCTAAATAGAAAGAAAAATCAGTAGCAGCTTTACGCGAAAGACCTAAGACCATTCCACCAATGATGGTCGCGCCACTTCGACTGGTGCCTGGAATCATGGCTAAGCATTGCACAAGACCTACTTTCAAGGCGTCTAGTGGCGTCATTTCATCTACGTGCTGAATACGGGCTAATGGTTGCTCTACTGCAGATGAAGTTGCAAAATTCTCAGCGCTGTCACCGTGAAGCACTCCTGATGACGCATTCGCTTTTAACTTGCGTTCGACCCACAAAATAATCAACCCGCCCACAATGAATGTGCTGGCCACCACTTCTGGCGTGAACAAATACAACTTGATTTGCTTACCAAACAGTAATCCAAGCACCACTGCGGGCAAAAAAGCAATGATCACGTTCGCAGCAAAACGTCTTGCCGATATATCAGTCGGTAAATCCAAGACAGTACGTGAGATTTTTTGCCAATAGACCAAGATCACAGCGAAGATGGCGCCTGTCTGAATAGCGATGTCAAAAACCTTGCCTTTTTCATCGTCTAGCCCCAACAATGCGCCCGCTAAAATCAGGTGGCCGGTGCTCGAAATAGGCAAAAACTCGGTTAAGCCTTCCACGATTCCCATGACCGCGGCTTTGAGCAAAACAACAAAATCCATACAACTCCTTTTGAAGCGCAAATTATCGCGGTAGTACACCCCTAAAATCAGGGGATGACGACACCAGCCAACTCTGCGACTGACACTGATCACAAGCCAAGTAATTTTTTACGCCAGATCATTGAAGCCGACTTAGCGCAAGGCACTTACGCCAACCGACGTTGGGCAGGCACACCAGGTGGCGCAGTGCATCAGGCCAAAGGTAGTCCAGATCTGGCGAAAATTCGCACCCGTTTTCCTCCAGAGCCCAACGGTTACTTGCACATAGGACATGCCAAAAGCATTTGCATCAATTTCGGACTAGCACGCGACTACGGTGGCGTCTGCCATTTGCGTTTTGACGACACCAATCCAGAAAAAGAAGATACCGAATACGTCAATTCCATTTTGGATGCTGTGCATTGGCTCGGTTTTTCTTGGGAAGCTAACGGCACACTGCACCAATACCAAGCCAGCGATTACTTTGGCTTTATGTACGCGGCCGCTGAACGTTTGATTGAAGCGGGTCATGCTTATGTCGATGAACAAAGCGCAGAAGAGATGCGCATCAACCGCGGTGACTTTGGCAAACCCGGTGTCAATAGCCCCTTTCGCACACGCAGCCCTGTGGACAACTTGATGCGGTTTCGCGAAATGCGCGCAGGCAAACTAGCAGACGGTGCAGCAGTGCTGCGCGCCAAAATTGATATGGCGTCGCCCAATATCAATATGCGCGACCCCGCCGTTTATCGTATCCGTCGTGCAACACACCACAACACGGGTGACACATGGTGTATTTATCCGATGTATACCTTTGCGCATCCGATTGAAGATGCGTTGGAACAAATTACCCACAGCATTTGTACTCTCGAGTTTGAAGACCAAAGGCCTTTTTATGATTGGCTGATGGATAGGCTGTGTGAAACAACCACCTTGCTAGACGGGCGCGAAGTCGATGGCCTTTTCGCTGCACCCGCCCCAAAACAATATGAATTCGCGCGTCTTAACCTCACCTATGTCATCACCAGCAAACGCAAATTAGCGCAACTGGTCAACGAAAACAAAGTGAGCGGCTGGGACGATCCACGCATGCCCACTATTGTGGGTTTGCGTCGTCGCGGCTATACGCCTGAGAGTTTGCAATTGTTTGCAGAGCGCATAGGTGTGACAAAAAGTGATAGCTGGATTGACTACAGCACGCTCGAAGGTTGCTTGAGAGAAGACCTCGAAACCAAAGCACACCGTGCTATGGCAGTTCTCAACCCAGTGAAGTTGGTTCTCACCAATTGGGATGACGTGATGGGCGTTGGACACATCGAGTCGTGTGAACAACCGTCCTTGCCACATAAGAATGACGAAACGGATATCAGCGCAATTCCCTTGCGCCACTTCACCATCGGCAAAGAAGTATGGATTGAACGCGAAGACTTTGAAGAGGTTCCACCTAAAGGCTACAAAAGGCTTTTTCCTGGTAACAAAGTACGACTTAAAGGTGGTTATGTCATTGAATGCAAAGGTTGTATCAAAGATGCTTCAGGAAAAATCACGCAAATTGAAGCGACTGTGATTCCAGACACCAAAAGCGGCACCCTCGGAAGTGCAACGGTCAAAGCAGGTGCCGCCATCACTTGGGTGGCGGTCAACGATGGACTCATCGCTGAAGTACGTATGTACGACAGATTGTTCAACGACCCTCAACCTGATGCGGGTGGCAAAGACTTTCTAGCGGCTTTGAATCCAGACAGCTTGAAAGTTATCACGGCTTACGTCGAACCATCTTTGGCTAACAGCGCAGCAGGCCATCATTTCCAGTTCGAGCGGCACGGCTACTTTGTGGCAGATCGTATAGACCATGCGCCCGGCAAGTTGGTCTTTAATCGGATTACAGGCCTTAAAGATACTTGGGGTAAGTAGCGCGAATAGTTATCACGACTTACTAGAAACGTTATCTCTTCTTAAACGATAAAAACTACCAGGGAGTTAAAAACTCCCATGCGAAATTTAATAAACTCCTTGATAGATATTAGCAAATATGCTAATATTTTGCCTGTCCAACATTGGCAAATCGTCTACTTCAACGATCGTGTTCAAAAAGATGTTTTGTCTATGCCATTAGGCATATTGGCCGACTATCTGAGATTGACAGAGGCCATGGCCTTGTATGGTGCGGACCTTCTTATGCCTCATTCAAGAGCGCTTGGCGCTGGATTGTTTGAGCTTCGTCCAAAAGGGCCAGAAGGAATTGGACGCGTGTTTTACTGCACGCAAGTTGGAAGAGTCATTGTCATATTGCACTCTTTCATTAAGAAAACGCAAGAAACGCCAGACGCAGACATGCGCATGGCCCGTAAACGATTAAAGGAGGTTAAAAATGGCTAATTCCGAATACAAACCAGTCGCACATGATGCGGCTTTCAAAAAGAAAATACTTGCCAAACCTGGTGTTAAAAAAGCGTATGTAGCACTCGAAGAAGAATACGCAGCCCTTCACGCCATGCTTTACGCGCGCCTTGCCGCTGGCTTAACGCAAGCAGATGTGGCCAAGCGAATGGGGACCACCGTTTCTGCTGTTTCGCGTTTAGAAGCATCTTTGCGAAGCGAAAAGCACTCCCCTTCGTACGCCACACTAAAAAAATATGCGCAAGCGTGCGGCAAAAAATTGCTCGTGCAAATGGTCTAGTACCATGCCAACTATCTCGCTTTGAGATATTTACAAAGAAGGTGATATGGCCAAAGGCGAACAACACAGTAACAAGATGACCAAGAAGCCTAAAAAGGACACGTCACCTCCCAAAACCTCTACCTCTGACAGACCGAACCCGCCAACGACTTATGTCGCACCACGCGGAAAAATCAAAAACAAATAAGTTTCTCTAACGCATGACCCCTGTGTATTTCGACGAGCACATGCTCGTTCTTAACAAACCCAGCGGTTTGTTGTCTGTTCCAGGTAGGGGTCCTGACAAACAAGATTGCTTGTCTAAGCGCGCTCAAGCGATCTACCCAGACGCGTTGGTGGTGCATCGGCTCGACCAAGACACATCCGGATTGCTCATCATGGCGCGGGGCATTGAATCGCAACGCCGAATTAGTAAGGCTTTTGAAACACGTCAGGTTCATAAGCGCTACATGGCGGTTGTTATTGGCAAGCCAGAACCCATTGAAAAAGACACTGATGGCTGGGCCTCGATTGAAGGCGCGATATTGCTGGATTGGCCTAATCGACCATTGCACATCATCCATCCAGATGGTAAACCCAGCCAAAGTCGTTGGCGAGTGCTGGAGTCGAGCGACTCAGCTAGTTTGATAGAACTTGAACCAGTCACTGGTCGTACCCACCAACTCCGCGTCCATATGCAAAGCATTGGTCACCCCATGCTGGGAGACTCTTTGTATGCGCCCCCTGAAGTCCGTTCTTTGACATCCAGACTTATGTTGCATGCCAAAAGCATCCAATTGGCGCACCCATTTACAGAAGAACCGTTATCTTTTGATTCTTCGCTTTCATGGTCTGCATTCCCACCCTTCACAAGCCTTGCCCAGTAAGGCATGCGCATAAAATTTCCATGACTTGCCGGACTTGAATACGATGCTCATTATTTTTTATTTTTCATAAATCAAATCAGGAGATACATATGCGTGAAGTAGTCGTTGTCAGCGGTGTGCGCACAGCCATTGGTACCTATGGTGGTAGTTTGAAAGATACACCCCCAACAGAACTTGCGGCTCAAGTCGTGCGTGAATCACTTGCACGAGCAGGCGTAGAAGGAAAAGACGTTGGCCATGTGGTCTTTGGCCATGTTCTCAATACAGAACCCAAAGACATGTATTTATCGCGCGTAGCGGCGATCAACGGAGGTTGTGCAGAAGGCACACCCGCATTCAACGTCAACCGCCTTTGCGGATCAGGGTTACAAGCCATTGTTTCAGCCAGCCAAGCCATCATGCTCGGCGATTGCAACATCGCCATTGGAGGCGGCGCAGAAAACATGAGTCGCGGCCCTTATGCATCGCTCAGCGCGCGCTGGGGTGCACGCATGGGCGACAGCAAGATGGTCGATATGGTGGTGGGCGCATTGCACGACCCTTTCCACACCATCCATATGGGTGTCACTGCTGAAAACGTTGCTGCCAAATACGGTATCACCCGTGAAATGCAAGATGCCTTGGCAGTTCAAAGCCATAACCGCGCACAACACGCAACAGAAGCAGGTTATTTCAAAGACCAAATCACTCCAGTCATGCTCAAAAGCAAAAAAGGAGAAGTGGCCTACACCCTAGACGAGCACTTCCGCGCGGATTGCAAACTTGAAGATATGGCGAAGTTAAAGCCTGTATTCATCAAAGAAAACGGCACGGTTACAGCAGGTAATGCATCTGGCATCAACGATGCTGCGGCTGCCGTGGTTTTGATGGAAGCCAAAACAGCTCAAGCACGCGGCGCAAAACCGTTGGCTCGTTTAGTTGCTTATGCGCATACTGGTCTGGACCCCAAGATCATGGGTATGGGACCTGTCTCTGCGTCTCGCTTAGCTTTACAGAAAGCTGGCTTGACCACTAACGATATGGACGTGATCGAAGCCAATGAAGCGTTTGCTGCGCAAGCTTGTGCAGTGACTAAGGAACTCGGTCTTGATCCTGCCAAGGTCAATCCCAATGGCTCCGGTATTTCACTTGGGCATCCTATTGGTGCTACGGGTGCTTTGATTACTGTGAAGGCTTTGCATGAGCTTCAACGTATCAAAGGGAAATATGCTTTGGTCACTATGTGTATTGGTGGCGGACAGGGGATTGCTGCTGTTTTTGAGCGCCTTTAAGCGAGCAAACACCCCTAAATGCGAAAAGGGATGGGGTTGGGTATCTGTTGTAGCTAAGTAAAGGAGGAGATTCAGGCGTAGCCTGAATCGGGGGACATGAGCGTAAACAGATGCCCAACCCCATCCCCCTCCGCCAAAGAAGTAAGAAGTAAAACTTAGGCGTAACGAAGACGAGCCAAAGCAGCCCCATCGGCCAAGGCTTGCAACTTCTTCATAGCCACGTCTCGACTCATAGGCGCCAACCCACAATTGGTACAAGCAATCAACCGATGCTTAGGCACAAACTGCAAAGCCTTGCCAATCGTGTCAGCAATTTGCTCAGGCGTTTCAATTTCTTCGCTGGCCACATCAATCACACCGACCATCACATCTTTGTCTTTCAGCAAAGCCATCATCTCTGGTGGCACGTGCGAGTGGTAACACTCAAGACTAACTTGCTTGATACTGCTCTTAGCCAATGCAGGAAATACTTTTTCGTATTGGCGCCACTCGTCGCCTAAAGTTTTTTTCCAATTGTTATTGGCTTCAATGCCATAGCCATAGCAAATATGAACAGCTGTTGTGCATGTCAAGCCTTGTGCAGCACGCTCTAAGGCCTTTACTCCCCAGTCTGCGGCTTCGTCTAAATAGACGTTGAAAGCAGGCTCATCGAATTGGATGATATCTACGCCATCAGCCTGCAAAGCCAAAGCTTCTTGGTTAAGTAATTCTGCGAATGCAAACGCCATATCAATGCGGCCTTGCACGGGGTCTTTGCCTTTGCCGTAAAAACGGTCGGCGACGGTGTCGACGATGGTCATGGGTCCAGGCAATGTGAATTTAAGTTTTTTCTTGGTGTGGGCACGCACGAGTTGGGCCTCAAATGCGTGCACACGGCCTTTGAGTCGCAAGGGCGCGATGACCTGTGGCACTTGTGCGTCGTAACGGTTGTTGCGAATACCCATGGTGACTTTGTTTTCAAAGTCAATGCCTTCGACTTGCTCTAAAAACCCGTGCACAAAGTGCTGACGTGATTGTTCACCGTCACCAATCACATCTAGACCAGCGTCTTCTTGTGCTTTGATCCACAACAGGGTTGCATCCGCTTTGGCACGCAAGAGTGCATCGCCTTCAGCCTGCCATTTGGGCCAAAGTTTATTGGTCTCAGCGAGCCATTCAGGCTTAGGCAAACTACCAGCGATTGCTGTTGAAAACATAGGGCGCTCCAATGGGTTGGGATTTATAAAATTTCTTGCGCGAGTAACTCATACGAACGCGCTTGGGCAACGGGGTCATGTGTCCAAGTGATGACGACTATTTCTTCGATTTGTAATCGCTCTGCTAGAGCACGTAATTTGGTGACGACTTGTTTGGCAGTTCCCACCAAAGCCTTATCTTTTAATTCTGTCAATGCACGGTGCTCGCCAGCTAAGTAATCGCGAACCGCTTGTTCAGGTGGCAATATGGCGTCAATGCGTCCGAGGTTACGGTCCATCTTCCAACGCGCGCGACTTTCAAACAATCTCCAAGCTTCTTCTTCGGAGTCAGCTGCCAAGGCCCAAACGCAAGCGACTGCTTCGGGTTTTGGTCTAGCCTCGCTCGGACGGAAGTTGTTGCGATACAAATGCATCGCTTGCTCAGCGCCTTGGCCATCGGTAATGAAATACGCAAACGCATACGGCAAACTCAAATGCGCCGCAAGTTGTGCGCCATAGTCTGAGCTGCCAAGCATCCACACATTGGGCGAAGTAGAGCCGCTTGGGTAGGCAAAT
>Ga0208942_1000989_pt1 | contig 10666 bp, 13 predicted proteins | sample GreLakmeSU08MSRF_FD_187704 | JGI IMG/M metagenome (GOLD analysis project Ga0208942, IMG submission 187704) | Freshwater lentic microbial communities from great Laurentian Lakes, MI, USA - Great Lakes metaG SU08MSRF (SPAdes) | ecosystem: Environmental > Aquatic > Freshwater > Lake | place: Great...
GACTGGCGCGACTGGTGTGACTGGTGCGACTGGTCCGAGTGGAGCAACAGATGGAAGCACGGGTGCGACTGGCGCGACTGGTGTGACTGGTGCGACTGGTCCGAGTGGAGTTGACGGTGCGGGTCAGTTATCTAGCGTTCTTGAAGTTCAAATATTTAGCTAAAAAAACTAATCCTTAATATAATAGAAATATGCCTACTTACACCAAAGCTCCATTAAGCTCCGCAATAAGTGGGGAGCAGATTCAGATTACTGGATCAGGAATTGCTCAATTAACAACTATTCATGCTTCGGTTGATTCAGCATATGACGAAGTTTGGCTATACGCCACAAACACGAGCAACGCAGATGTTCAGATGGTCTTAACTTGGGCTAATACTGGGGTAGGAGATCAAATGTATGCTACTATTCCTTATAAAGCCGGGAGGTCGTTAATAATTGATGGCAAATTATTGAGTGGGACGGCTAACTCAGTTAAAGCTTATGCTGCTACTGGCAACGCTATTAATGTTGATGGTTTTGTAAATAGGATAACCTAATGCCTACTCTTAATACGGAGCTAAAAAGAGGATCGAGGAGAAAAACTTTAAAAGTATTGACGTCTCCTCCTTTGGAATCCTTGGTGATAACAGAAAATTTAGTGCTTCACCTTGATGCGGGTGATGCCGCTAGTTATCCTGGCGGATCGACTTGGTACGACTTAACTGCGGGAGCGCATGATGCCACGCTAGTTAATAATCCAATTTATTCTTCTGATAATGGTGGGTACCTTACTTTTGATGGTCTTGATGAATATGGGTCAATAAGTAATCATGCTGATTTTAATTTTGGCACTGGTGATTTCACAGCTGAATATTGGGCGCTTTGTAATAATACAGCAAAGACTTACCAACTGATCGGAGGTAACCACAATGGAGGAGTAGGAGGCGGATGGTACCTCTACGGGAAGCGTCTAGGTGGTACTGCGGCATTTGGGCAAGTGGCTCAGGTGAATAGCGCTGTTGCGTCGCTTACTCAAGGCGCATGGTATCATGTTGTCGTATCAAGAATTTCTGGCTCAGTAGTCTTTTATACAAATAATGTTTCTCAAGTGGGCCAAGCTTATACAGAGAACTTAACTTCTTCTAGGAATTTGCTAGTTGCTACAGTTGCAAATTACGGCGTTCTCACCGATGGTAATTACCATTGGCAGGGTCGCATCGCTCAATTTAGACTTTATAAAGGCAAGGGATTGACTGCAGCAGAAGTCAACCAGAATTTTAACGCCACTAGATCAAGATATGGACTTTAAGAATATGGAAACAGTTTACCTCATAATCCCAGTTTCTGAATTCAGTAAGGTAGACTTCGAAAAAGTATTGCAGACATCTTCCGACACATGTCTCTACAGCTCGGATAATCAAAAAATGATAATTAAATGGAGAGGCGAAACTCCTGATTTTGTCAATAATATTAACGACAAAGAAGGCCCATTCTCCATTTCGGAAGTTCAAGAGGCAATGAAAAATAGCCGATGGTATATCCCCGCTATACCAAAGCCTCTTGTCTAAGCCGTGTTTCTATTTGATTGTCATTTAATCTTCTAACGTCTAAACGCGAGAGCATGAAGATTTTATATATTTGCCCGCATTTGTCCACGGGGGGACAGCCTCAATACGCCCTTAAGCAATTAGAAGCTTTCTTTAATGCTAATGATATTTATTTAATTGAATACCATAACTATTCAAATGACTATGTTGTTCAAAAAAATCGTATAGAAAACATACTCGGCGAAAAGTTTTTCTCTCTCGGTGAAGATAAGGCTCGCATTCTGAGTTTGATAAAACAAATTAAACCAGAAATTATTCATTTTCAAGAAATTCCAGAATTTTTCATGGCTGACGAAATCTCCTCTGAAATCTTTTGCAAAGAAAGAGATTACAAAATAATTTGTACTACCCATAGCTCAAATACTAATCCAGAGCATATCACCCATATACCTGATAAATTTGTACTTGTTTCTGAATGGTCAAAGAATCAATTTCAAAATCGACTTGGGCTGGATATTGATTTAGACGTTTGGGAATATCCAATTGAAAATTTAAGGAAGATAAGTAAAGAGGAGGCTCAGTCTAAACTCGACTTAGACAGTGAGTACAAGCACGTTTTAAATGTGGGACTATTTACTCCAGGCAAAAATCAAAAAGAAATATTTGAGATTGCGAAAAGCTTCCTAAACAAAAAAGTAAAATTCCATTTTGTAGGTAATCAAGCGGAAAATTTTAAGGAGTGCTGGGAGCCATTAATGCAAAATAAGCCAGAAAACTGCATAATTTGGGGGGAAAGATCGGATACTGATTTATTTTATCAAGCGGCGGATTTGTTTTATTTCTCTTCCGTCTTAGAGCTTAATCCATTGGTGGTGAAGGAGTCTTTGGGTTTTGGATTGCCAACCCTAATGAGAAAACTGCAAACTTATTTAGATTCTTACGACGGTAACCCTTTAGTAACCTACATCGATACCAATAGTAAGGACACAATAGACAAAATTAACAGCATACTTAGCTTAGAGGAAGACATCGATGGATGGTTTGGCTATCATAATTTATATGATGAAATTTCAAAAGATTTTCATGACGGATACAGGGTTGTTGAGGTCGGAGCATGGCTTGGCCAATCAACAGCTTATCTTGCGAATAAGATAAAGCAGTCGAAGAAAAAGGTTGATTTCTATACAGTCGACACTTGGAAGGGCTCTCTCACTGAGGACTTTCATCAATCTTTTGTAAAAGACCACGGGGGTTCAATATTCCAGATTTTTCTAAAAAATTTACAAGCTCGCAATTTGCTTAAGTACGTAACTCCGATACAGGACTTATCCCAAAATGCCGCTAAAAATTTCAACAATAATTCTTTAGACGCCGTAATGATTGACGCCGATCACTCTTATGAGCAAGTTAAAAACGACATTTTTCATTGGTACCAGAAGGTTAAGCCTGGTGGAGTAATCGCAGGCGATGGTTATGGTGCTTTTGAAGGCGTTTCTAGAGCGGTCAAAGAGCTTTTTTGTAATTTTTCTATAGATCGGCATACGTGGAAATACAGAAAACCAAGGATACAAGCCATACATTTAAGGACTAGAGTAAACGATTTTAGAGAGGTGTTTTCTAAACTTAGCTTGGGGCAATTGAAAAATTATGGAATTGATTACGTCGAGCACGTCAATCAGATATATACCAAAATTCCTCCCAAAGATTTTTGCAGAAGACCGCTAGATATCGCAAGAAATACTGGCGTTTTTGCACGGAATCTTGGTCCAATAAATGGCGCTGCTTATGGTTGTTTTCTAGCTCATCTGCAAGCTATTGAGTCTATTGATGAGAACTACGATTATACATTGATATTTGAAGCGGACGCACTATTGGACACGGGATACGAAGATTTTTTCTGGAAGTTAAATAAGTGCATTCGAAGAGCTGAGATGGACGACGTTTATTTCATTGGTTTGGCTAATAATTTAAGCCACCCGCAACTCGAGAAAAATATAGATAATGAATTTGACGAAAAATGGCATCAATCTCTCGCGCACGCGTACCTGATACCAAATAAAAGAAAGGCCTGGTATTTGGAAAGAATTAAAGACAGCGAATGGGATACTGCTGATTTGTGGTTCAATCATGTTTTCTGTCACCATAGAGAGAAAAGATACACCTATAGGGAAGAACTTTTCAAGCAAGCCTCTGGTCTCTCTATAATTGATGAGATAGTAAAGTGGTAAAGAAATAAGATAATAGATGAAAGATATTTATCAAAACATAAAAAAGAACGGTATAAACATAGTGCCGCAAAGAGAGCTCGTTGATAAAACAGAACTCATTGACATAAAATTCCGAAAAGGGTGTAGCGTTAACATAGACGGCAATAATCCAAAAGAATATAAGGTTTTATTTAAAGAAAACGGTCAATTACTTTATTCCACTCTAATAAAAAACAACCAATGGTCGAAAATCAACAAGAGATTTTTCGGCAATTATTCTGTTGAAGTTTTCTGTGAAGGAAAGCTAATAAAGGAAGAAGAGCTTAATCTTAAAAATAAAAACGTTAGAATATCGATAGATTCAGAAGCGTTAGGGGATAGCATAGCCTGGATCGCTCAAGTAGATAAATTTCAGAGAGCCCATAAATGTAATGTTTATGTTCACTGTCCCTTTAAGGATTTGTTTAAATCGGAGTATCCTAATTTAAATTTTGATAATCAGTACGAAAAAGACAGCTATCTACCGGGTTATTACGCCTCTTATTCTTTGGGCTATTTCTACGACGAGAATTGGATGAACAATACGCCAACAAATCCAAAGACTATACCATTAGCAAAAACCGCGTCAGAAATTCTTGGATTACCTTATGAAGAGCTAAAGCCTAAAATTAGCATAGATAATAAAGCAAGGAAACATGATAAGCCTTATGTTTGTATCGCTACGCAAAGCACCGCTCAATGTAAGTATTGGAATAATAAAGAAGGCTGGGAGCGGGTTTGCGAGTATCTGAAATCAAAAGGCTTAGATGTTATTTGCATAGACAAACACGAATCTTTTGGGGTTGAAAATTACATGAATTTTATACCGAAAAACGCGATAAATAAAACTGGTGATTTTCCGCTGCAAGAGCGGATTACTGACATACATAATTGTGAATTTTTTATTGGGCTTGGCTCTGGGCTTTCTTGGTTAGCTTGGGCTTTGAATAAACCAGTCGTGCTTATTAGCGGCTTTAGCAATCCAATCTCCGAATTCAAAACGCCATATAGGGTCTTTAACGAAAAAGTTTGCAATTCTTGCTGGAATGATTTAAGTGAAAGTTTTAATGGCTCGAGTTGGTCATGGTGCCCAAAGGGCAAAAATTTTGAATGTTCCTCGCAAATTACACCAGAAATGGTGATTGAAAAGATAAATCTTCTTGTTTAAGTGTAATTATCAATAATGAAAACTGTTGATATTGCCGACGAGATCTATCGGGAGCTTGGCTCGCCTTCCTCCACGAGCATTTCGGCTATAGCCTTTTGGCTTCGTAGCAATATTGGCGCGCTCAATAACTATTTAAATGAGGCTTTTGTAATAAGTGATTCATATGAGATAGTCGGCGCTGATTCTGCTGAAATTAATATTCAAGCAGTAGCTATTCTCAAGAAGATGTACTCCATACATGATTACGATTTAAAAATTAGAGCTAATATCGTGTCTATCAGCACCAGCGACATAATTTCAATTAGTGATAAAGGTCGTTCTGTAACTAAGGTTAATAAAAATGAAGTAACCAAAGCTTTAACCTCGTTAAAAAACGAAGAGGGCAGGACTATGACTGCTCTAGCAATCGCATATAAGAATAGGGACTCGACCCCGATTCAGATTGTGGGAGATGATACCGTCGCTGGATCATTCCGTAGCAGCGATTATTACAATAGGGTAATATAATATGCCTAGTCTCATTTCATCCGGAGATAAAGAGTCTTTCCGGAATTCCTATTTGGATTTCTTCGACACCTTCAAAGAGGAGATAATCATATATAAGGCTCCAAAGAAAACTTTTTCCGCGATTACTTCTAAAGCAGTTTATGGATATGGAGACAATTCTAACAAAGCAAATTTCACACTGACGCCTGTATCGGGTATTTATTCTGGCGTCGTTACTTACTCCGATGATCAAGAATCTAAAATTTTAGGTGAAGCAAACCAGTATTTGGAAGCTGGAGAAGTAATTTTAGAAGTAGGCGAAGACGGTAGGGATTTCTTAAATGATGGGGTAACAGAATTAATACAAATTGGAAGCGAGAAATTCGTAATGCTTGGATCTGAGAGAGATAAGAGCTTTTTGGGTGAACCCTTTTTCTCATTCAAATTAAAGAAAACCAAATAATGCCAGGAAGCGCAAATTACAGAAGCATATATCAGAAAGTTTTGATGTCCGCAAAATTTCAAAATGCTGCGGTTTTACGTGCAAAATTAAAATATACGCAGGCGAAAAAACTTTTTTTTACAGAGTTCGTGAATCATCCGGTTACTAAAGAAATTTCTGACGGACCAGAAGCGGATAATAGTAGTGGCACGCTTGGCGGATATGGTAATTTGTTTTCATTTATTGGTTTTGAAGAGGGAAGGCGTCCTATTCAGGAAATCGAAGAAGCTTTGGAAAGCATGTTCTCTTTTAATAGGGCAGCCAATACCACTCTTTCATTGACTTTCAAAATTACTTATCCAGACATTAATAAATTAAAAAAATACTCGACTTTGGCTTGGGCTTTCGGCGGAAGTTGGATAAGCGGAATAGAAAAAGGAATACCTAATTTCGCTCAATATGTCTATGGTGATACCATACTGACAAGCCGTTCGGGTTCAGGTATCCAATCAAAAAATGATCTTCGCGGAGTAAATTTTATTCCAGTTCCTTATTTAACTCCCATGTTAGAAAAATTCAAAATAGGAATACAGGCTAAATGAAAGCTCAATACGATAACGAATTACTAAGTAATTTTCTTTTTTATCTTGATAATAAAATCCTATCAAAAGGGCAGGCTTTTACAAATCATGGGAGTTTGTTTTATCCAGTCGACAGTGCTTATAATGGGTATTTTACTTATGCGGCCCCATTTAAGCAGATGGTTTGTGATATTTCCGTATCTGGGGCTCAAAGCGTATCTGGAATTTTCATAAATGGAGTTTATCATGCGCCTGGCAGCGGGGATTTCATATCCATTAACCCCGATCAGGGGCAGGCTTATTTTACCTCTAATAAGGATTCTTCTGTAATTAGTGGAAATTACGCCGTAAAAGATATAAATATAGCGATAACAGATGAAATGGAAGAGGATCTCCTGTTCGAAACTCAATATTTTTTAAGGCCCGGAATTAACCAAACAATCACAGGCATGTCTCCGGACGCTATTAATTATCCCATAATATTCTTGAAGGTCTATAGGGCTTCCAACAAACCTTTTGCTTTGGGAGCTTTGGATAATACCACGACTAATATAAGGGCCATTATTCTTGCCGATTCCGCATTTCTATTGGATGCCGCATGCAGTATAATGAGGGACTGTAAAAACGATAGATTTGCTTTGATAAACCAATCAGTTTTGCCATTCGATAGTCTTGGCGGTTGCACTGGAAATTTTAACTACACAGGTTTAAATACCCCTAAAATGCCTCTTATTTGCGAAGTGGACGTTTCTAAGATACTGCTAGCTAAGGGTCAAATGTCTCGTTTAAATCCAGATGTTTTGTGTGCGTTTGCCGATTTTGAAATAAGCGATCTGAGAAAACATAATTAGAATTTCCCTTTGCTGGTATTTTGATGTAATCTATACTGAATATTATGATACATACATTTTCAATCGCTTTCTCGGATGACGAGAACACAACTCCGACTAAATACGACTCCACTCAAAGCGGAGATGGACAGACCAATCTTGACGTGTTGGCCGCTTCTGGCGTTACCAATTTTAATATTGCTTGCACTATGGATGTCAGCGAGATTAAGAGTGTGCTTATTAATTCTGACGTAACCGCCACAGGCGTCTTCAAGAACGGTTCAACTGTTGTTCAAACGATGCTTTTCACTGCGAATAAGCCTCTACTTTGGCAAAATGCATTTCCTCAATCCAATCCAATAACAGGGGATTTCACCAGCATAACGATTTCTGGCACGAGAGACGCGGATTTAGCCTTCAAAGCTTATTTCTTGCAGGACGTATAAAAGTTCTCAATTTCAATATCAGAATGTAATTAACAGTAACAATTTAAAAATAAAAAACATATGGCTATCTCAAGAAACTTATACAGCACGCAATTCCTCACGATAAAACTTAGTGAAACCGGCGGTGACATCATTAGTGGTCTTCCCGTCCAAACCGCATCAATCGAGAGAACGGTGCCTACTGAAGATGTCTTGGTCCTAGGTAAATTAGGATCCATGGGCCGTCAGCAGAAAGAAGTTGAAACAGTTAAAATGGACGTTAAACTTTTCTGGGCGTCTGGCGAAAGAGATAATACCACCACCACCACAATAAAAGATACATTAGGGACAAGATTAACCGCCGGGAACCTAAGCACTCTTACTGGTAATGCTTTGAGGGGTATGAGATCGATAGTTTCGCTTAATCCTAACGGATTTACTGGTTATGGAATTTTAACTAAGTTTGGTATTGATGCTGGCGCAGGAGATTTTTTAACCGCGAGCTTAACTTTCGAGGGATTTGGTACGCCCGTTATTTCTTCAGCGGTAAATAATTCAGCCACCGAATCAACCTACGCCCCCGCCTCTGTATTCGTGTATACCTCAGAAAACGTCTCCTTGGCTGGCGCAACAGACGAAACGATTAAGAGCGCTAAGTTTTCTATAGATATTCCCTCAGAGAGACTCAGCAAACTTGGAGCGCCGGTCACGGGACTCCAAGACAGCGAAGCTCTTACTGGTGCCCACATGCTTGTAGCAAAGCCGCCCTTCAAGGTGAACGTAAGCTATGATGGCTCATTAGTCACTGGCGCTCACGCTTTGGATGCGATTACTTTTGGCCATCTTAAAATCACTCCCATCTCCGCGAATATCACTTCTCAAAGCTACAACCAAAACGCTGGTGATGTAGGTGCTTCGATGAGCTTCTCTTCAGAAGGAACTAGTTGCACATTCGCGGCCAATTAATTTGTTATGGCCCTAAACAGGCGGATATATAGCTCTCAGAGCTTAAGCGTCGCTGGGTTGGGAGCTATACCCATAAAGAGTGTGTCCATCTCTAGGGAGAGACCCATGGAACCTTTGTTGGTTATGGGCATCTTAAAGGGAGCAAATCAACAGCAAAAGGGGCCCGAGACATTTAAGGTGGATGTAAAAGCTTACTTTACTGACGTAATCACCGACGCAGTCATTAAGGCTCTTTTCTCTAAAACGGAAAAAGGCGAGCCTAGTGAGATAGAATTAAAAAATAAAACTGGCGCTTCATCTTTCAAAGCTAATGTTGTCTTAACTAACATTAGTATAGATAGCTCTATTACAGACTTCATTGATGTTAGCCTTTCTTTTCAAGGGTTGGGGGATCCTAATATAAAAGAGACGGATAATGGACCGCTGATTCCGGAAGACGCAACGGCCAACATGCCAGCAGTTGGTGTTGTGGTGCTTGATTCTTCCAATATAGGTGCTGCTGGCGCAGATCTGTATGGTAATACTATAAAAAGCTTAAAGTTTTCTTTTGAGATGCCGGTGGATCGTATAACTACGCTTAATACAGCGAAGAATCCTTCACCTACCACGGCTGCGGCAGATGCTTTCTCTACGGCGATGATGAAACAGGATAAGTTAACTCTAATAGGAAAACCTCCATATAAATCCTCATTAAATGTAGAGGGCCAATCTTTAAAGATTACAGCGGGCGCGGGTAATTTAATTCATGATCGTGGAATGACTTTGCCAGAAATTATAATCGGTGCTAATATTTTTAAAATAGCCTTAATAAATGGCGCTCTTAAGACTTTTTCGGTAAATCAATCCCCCGGAGAAATCGGTGCAAATTATTCGGCTTCTTATGAGGGAACTCACGTTAAGTCGCTTTCTTCCATAAATTACACTTAATATGGCGCTACAAAGAAGATTATATAGTACTCAGGCTGTGACGGTTACCGTAGTGGGTGGTCCCGTCGTGCAGATTCCAGTTAAGAGTTTTTCCATATCTAGAGATAGGCCTATGGAGCCCATCTTGGGTTTAGGTCTCCTTAAGGGTCATGATCAAGCCCAGAAAGGTCGTGAAACTTTTAAATTTGATATAAAATGTTTTTTACCCAAGACTCCGCCTATTCCTCCGGATTTTTTTAAAAACTTGTGCAAAAACACCGAAAAGGGAGTGTATACTGATTTTCAGGTTACTCCACTGGCAAACGGCACTCCGCTTTTAAAGGGAGTAATTACCAACATTTCAATAGATAGTACGGTGGGGGATTTTATAGAATTGGGTTTGTCTTTCCAAGGGCTGGGAAATCCTAATATTACTGATGTGGGCGTTGACATTAGCACTGCTCCAGTCGACGTCGGCACTACTACGAACGCAGCTGTTCTGGTGTATGATTCTTCTGAGGTGGATATTGGTCCTATTGCTACTGGTCCTTATGGTACTACCGTAAAAAGCGCAAAGTTTTCATTTGAAATGCCAATTGAAACAATAGCTCAGATTGGCTCGCCTATTGTGGGTACAAACGCTGTTCTTACTGATGCCACCAATCAACTAAAAATGAGATTAATATCCAAAGCCCCATATAAAGCTTCATTGAATTTCGATGGAACTTCAGTAGCACAAAGACCAGATACCGTATTAGGTAGGGGCGGAGATTTACCTAGCATAACAATTGGAAATATACCCATTGTTATACAAAATGGCGTTCTTAAAACATTTTCCATGAACCAGTCTCCAGGAGAAATCGGTGCAAATTATTCGGCTTCTTACGCAGGAACTAGCGTTGCGGGCTTCTTCGCGCCCTAAATAATATTTTTTATTTTTGCTTTTCCTACTATAATAGAGTATGGAAAAAGGCGAAATAAAGGATAATGGCGATTTGCTGTCCTCTCTTATTAATCAAAGGGTTAAAAACCTTTTCAAAAGCTTCCTTTCCGAAATAGAGACAATCAAGCTCGAAAACCTTATTAT
>Ga0208942_1000991_pt1 | contig 10650 bp, 3 predicted proteins | sample GreLakmeSU08MSRF_FD_187704 | JGI IMG/M metagenome (GOLD analysis project Ga0208942, IMG submission 187704) | Freshwater lentic microbial communities from great Laurentian Lakes, MI, USA - Great Lakes metaG SU08MSRF (SPAdes) | ecosystem: Environmental > Aquatic > Freshwater > Lake | place: Great...
TCTTCGCGGTACCTTGGCCGCCGAGATGCATGTTGCCGAGGATGAGCTGGGCGTTGACGTCGCCTTTATCAGCCAGCGATTTGACGGTGCCGAAATCGAGCTCGTCGGCGCGCGCTCCGGAGGCGGCGAGCGTGGCGATGCAAGTGAAGGCGAGGAGAATCCAACGGCAGGAACGGCGGCTGTTCATGGTGGCAAGATTATGAATCGGCACGGCAAACATCAAGCCGCATCTGGCGGCAACGAGAGGTCAGACGCGCTGCGACCCGCAGCCGTTACGTTTGGTTTGCCGTGCGCGTGGTTCAGGATTCTTTGCTCAAGGCACGGCGGCCGAGTGCGACGAGGAATGCCAGCAGTGCCACGTAGAAGGAGCCCCAGAGAACGCGGTTGAACACGCCGGGCGTCTCGAGATTGGCGGCGGCGAAGGTGATGGTCATCGCTTTGCCGGTCTCGGTCTGAAGCGCTTGCGCGAAGCCGAACTGAAGGCCGCGCTGGGGCAGGTTCACGCGGAGCGGCGACACCTTGCTGCTGGTGACTTCCTGCGCCTTGTGAACCATCGCGAGCTGTTGCTCGGCGGTTTCGTCGTCATACAACACGAACGGTTTGCCGCTGGCCTTCTCGCGCGAGAGCTCTTCCTCGAGTTGGAGGGATTGCTGGCCCTGCTCAGTGGCGAGGCGCTGGCGGAGGTTGAACGAGTAGGTGTTCTGCGCATCGACCAAGTTGCGGGCTTGCGCTTTCCGGATGTCTTTCTCGAGCTTCTTCACTTCCTCGTTGTTTTTACCGAGGTCGAGGTCGTTGTTCGCGCGATAGGTTTGGCTGAGAGCTTTGTTCGCCTCCTCGATGTTTCCTTTCTTGAGGTTCTCTTGGACGAAGTTAATCGATGAGGTGACGTCGGATCGGCGCTTGGCGCGGTTCTCATCTTCCACCTGCGAATACTCGGTCTGCGAGAAGACGCGGACCACTTGCGCGGCTCTCCGAGCCTCGCGGCTCATCGTACCCTCGAACTTCGCGTAATCGTACCCGGGCGGCAGGAAGAGATCCCAGCGGGCATTCTTGAGCGGCACATCGAGCGTCGGCGCGGCGAGGGCGACTTTGCCGTTCCGTTCCGGGAACTGCACGCGGCCGATGAAGGTAATGTCGATCGGGATGGTCGCGCCTTCGCCGGAACGCTCCAGCGGTAGCAGCAGCTTCCCGCCGCGGCTGGTGGGCCGCACTGGTTGACCGGCGACGAACGCCGACCAGACTTCGGTCTGCTTGTCGGGCAGGGTGAGCTCAAGGAATTGCCGACCGTTGTTGCGCACGTTGAGCGTCATCTGGGTCATCATCTGGCCATCCTCGGTGATGACGGAGACGAGGCTCGCGCTATCCACCAACGCTTGCAATACCTCGGCGGCGTCGTGGCGACGCGCGCGCACGGCGAGTTCGTAACCGGGCCGTAGATAGCGATAGGCGAGCGTGGCGGTATCGGTCGCTACGCCGGCCCATTCGGGGACCTCGCGCGGATCGATGCGGATGAGGTCGGTGCCGGCCTTGTCTTCCGCGACCTGCAACGGCGCGCGGGCATTGAAGATCAGCATGCCGGTCTCGCGTTCCACCTTCGGATCCACGCCCTGCGCGATGATCGGCAGCACCTTGAACGCTTCGCCTTTGGTCGCGTCGAACGGCTGCTCCCACGTGACGGTGATCATGTAGGTGCCGCGTTTCTTGTTCTGCAATTCCACGCGCCAGAGGTCACCCTGCTGGTCGCGGCGGCGGATATCCGAGCAGTTGATTTCCACGTTCTTGAAAGCGGCAGGGATGCGGAGTTGGAACTCCTTCGTCGGCGCGTTCGCGATTTCGTATTTCACGATCGCGCGGCCGCTCACGAGCGTGTCCTGCACGGTGAGGACGGTGGCGATCTCGGCGCGCACCCACGAATCAATGCGCTCGGTGGCGACGCTGAGTTTCCACGCCGGCTGCGCGGTTGGCTCACCCGTGATGAACTTGAAGGCGAGCGTGCCTGCGATCGGCAAGGACATCATCTGTTGTTTCGATTGCGCTATCGGCGCGGTGTTCTGCGCGATGGGAGCCGCCGGCAACGCGCTCACGGGGATCTCCGTGAGCCCGTCGAAGTTCTCCGTCTTCACCTGCACGCCTTCCTCGGCGGAGACGGCGACGAAGCCGGTGAGCTTCTGCACGCCGATCGGGTGCGCGCCAACCGCGCTGACCGACTTCGGCACTTCCTTGATGAGGAGGGCGAGGTCCACGCGCAACGGATAATGGCCGAGCATGCGCTCGGTGAGCGTGACTTCGACGATGCGGTTCGTCCCCTCGGTTTTCTCAACCCACTGCGCGAGGCGATCGCCGATCACGCGCTCGACGCGGTAGCCGGCCGGCAGGAGTTGGCGCAGGGTGAAGACGCCGACGCGCTTGATGGTGTAATCAATCTGGCTGCTGGAAAGAAGCTGGTCGGTCGTGATGCGCAGGTGATGATGCGCGACCGCTTCGATCTGGGGCTGAACGGCCTCGACACGGCCGGCGAGTACGATGCCCGGCTTCAGGAAACGCCACGCGGTGGTGGCGACGTCCGGCAGCGCGACGGCACGCGTGAATTCAGAGGTATCCACCTTCTGCAAATCGCTCGTGGTGTCGGCGCCGAAGCTGAGGTCGTCGCTGGTCTTGATGCCGATGAAACCGGTCTCGCGCTTCACATCGAGCGCCTGCGGCACGGCGACCTTCACCACGGCGGGCGGCACGGCGAGCGGTTGTTCGAGATCGAGAAACACGCGCCACGCGGTCGCGACGCCTTTCGCCAGCTCGACCGTGAGGATGTTCTCGCCCTTCTCATCCGCGCTGCGCCACGTGCGCACGTGATCGCCTTCCACGCGCATCAACTTCTGACCAACAGGCAGGCGGATGCGGGCGGAACGCAGCTCGCCTTGCGTGATTTGGTAATCCAGCGTCGCGCGGCTGCGGATGACGCCACCTTCGAAACTCACGAGCACGGCGTTCTGCACGAAGACGGTCGCGGAGGTTTCTTCGGCCTTCTTCACGCGCGGCGTCCACGCCAACTCGAGATGATCGGCCGCGCCGATTGTTCCATCCACACGCGTCTGCTGCGCGGCCGGCGTGGTCTTGAAAGTGACAGCGGTGGGCAGATCCACCACGGCCTCGGGCTCGTTCAGCGTGATGGCGAGCGTGCTCGTGAGCGCGGGCGGAATGGCGAAGCTCAACTGGCGCTTCGCGGCATCGCCAGTGAGGCGCGTGTGGAACTTTACTTTCACTTTCGCCACGCCGGCTTCGGCCAACCAAAGCACCAGGCCGCGACCTTCACGGAGCAACTTCGCATCCTTGGCCGTGCTGGTAAAACTTTCGACTGCGACGTCGTCGCCGAAGAGCGGGAAACGCTGGCCCGCCTTGAGCGCGGTGAAATCGAACTCCACCTCGACCTCGGCCACTTGCTCGCGCACCGCCGCGGTGTAGGTGGCGGTGACGAGCGTGATCGCGTTCGTGACGCTGCCGACGGCAACACCGCGTTCATCGAACAGCTCGAAGCTAAGCTGGCGACCTTCGTGCCAGAGGACTTCCTTCGAGGGCTTTCCGTTGGCGTGCCAGAAACGGGCCAGCCCATGCGGCTCGCCGGTGAGATACGTCATCTCGCGTTCGGGCTTGCCGCTGGCGTGCCACGCGCGGCTCGCGCCGTGGCGTTTGCCGGCGGCGAAAGCGATCTCCTCGCTCTTCTGACCGTTACGGAACCACGTCGCGGTCACGCCGTCCGCGAGGCCGAGTTTGTAACCGGCTTCACGCGCCTTCTGCCCGTTGTCGAACCAGTGCGTCTCGATGCCTTCGGATTTACCGTCTTTGTAATTCGCCTCAAACCGGCGCTGCTTGTTCTCGAAGAACCCGACGACCTTGCCGGTGTACGACACTTCCTGATTGATCTCGAACTTGGTGCCGTTGCGATCCTGCAACTGCAACTCGCGGATGACGCGCGGGCCGCCGGGCACTTCGAGCGGCGTCTCCGGCAGCACGATGATTTCAATCGGTCGAGCCAATGCAGGCAACGCGACTGGCTGCGCGACGGCGGTTTGTACGATGAAGAATCCGAGGGCGAGAACGACCGCGGCGGGGATGACGGGCGTTTCAGCAGACGGCGGCGCGGTGGGCGGCGACTTCTTACGATTGTGCCAGAGTTTCGTGATGAGCCGCGTGACTTGCCAGAGCACGACCGCGGCGGTGAGCAGCAGCGGCAGCGCGATGAGTGCGTCGCCGAGCAGACGCTGCGAGAGCAGGAAGTAAGCGATCGAACCGAGCACGAGCGCGAGACCACCCGTGATGCGGAAGGTATCGCGGTGCGCCTGCTGATATTGTTTCCAGAGCAGGAACAGGCCGGCGAGGAACGCGGCGACCTGTGCGAGCGCGCGGAGGATGCTGAACTTTTGCGTCTCCATCGCGAGCGCTTCGATGCGGAGCGGTTCGCGGTTCACGTTGAGCACCTTCGTGAAAACGATGCGTTGGCCGCTGCGCGGAATCTCGACGCGAATCGGCCGGATGCCGGCAGCCATCGCCGCGCCTTCGCCGCCATCCTTGCCGCCGAGGCCAAGGCCGCCCCAACCGACACCGGCACCGCCACCCATCGGGCGGCCCTTTATTTCACTACCATCCACGTTGGGCGCACCGCCCTGCGGTTCGTTCGGCTGTTGGTTGCTCGGAACAACGACGGCAGCGAGCGCGCCGCCAGTGACGGAGGTGCCGGGGCCGCTCGGCGGCGGTTGGGAAGCTGGTTTTGCTGCCGGAGTCTGAGGCGCTGACGGCGATGATTTCTTAGCAGCGGTGACGGAAGAAGAGGGCCGATCGCTTTCGCGCATGGGCTCCCCTTTTTGTCCGAGTTGCTGTTGCCTGTCGGCGGGCCTTTCGGCTGGTGAATTTGCATCGGGCAGGCGCTCGAAACGATCCATGCGATCGCCGTTCGCGACTTTGGCTTCGAGGCGCTCACCTTCTCCAGCGGCGGCGTCATAGAGGTCGAGGCCTCTGGGATTGCTGACTTCGCCGCTGGTTCTCGAGGCCGCGTATTTATAGCTGCTGAGCGTGGGCAGAAGCATTCCAGAAAGCACGAGCAAGACGAGTGCGGTGACGGCCACGCGCGCGGCGGCGCGCCAGCCGCGTTGGACGGCGGTGATGATGCCGTACAGAACCACAGCGAGTGCGATGAGAACCGCAGCGAGCGCGATGAACTCGGAGGCGTGTCGGCGATAGTAGGCGCGGCACTCGTTCCACGCATCGCGCCAGCCGTAGGTGGTGCCGCGAGCGACAATCATATTGCCGTCGAAGGCGCCCAGGCGCTGGTTGGCGGGGATGTAAAGCTCCCACTCATTGTAGGTGTTGGGCACGTCGTTGGTCGGCGCGGCGAGAGCGACCTTCACGGGGAAGAAACCGGTGATGCCACGGCGGTCGAGCGGTGTGGTGTTCTGCGCATAGACGAGATCCACGGCGATGGTCTCGTTGCGGTTCGCGCCGCGCGGCAGCGGCACGAGATACGTGTCGGCTTCTTTTTCAATCTTGGCCGGCTGGTTGTTCACGTAAGCGCTCCAGAAAGCGGCGCCGGGCGGCAACGTGAAACGCTGGAATTGTTTGTCGTTATTTTTCACCATGAACGACGCCTGCGTGAGCATCTGGCCTTGCTCGGTGAGAACGGTCGTGAGCTGGGTGCGGTCGGCCACGGCGGCGAGCACGGGCAATTCGGTGAAGCGCGTGACGGCCACCGCGAGGTCGTATTTCGCGCCTTCGTATTGATAGGCGAGAAGCACGGGGCGGGCGATGAGCGCGCGGTCGTTGGCGGAAAGCTCGGCTTCATCCACGCGCCGGAGGGATTCCATTTTCAGGGGCTTCAACTCGAGGTTGGCAGCGCTGGTGATGGCCACCGCACCGGCCTCGCGGTCCACCCCGAGCACGTGCACGCCGCCGACGGGCAGCGTGGCTTTGTGGGGATCGAACTGGGCGTCGTAAGTGATGACGAGCGTGTAACCACCCCACGCTTTTTCCTGCAAACTGACGGTCCAATCAGCGCTGATGGTGTTCGTCCCGACAGCAGCGGATTCTTTGCGGCGGATGTTCGGGCCGGTGAACTCGACGTTCTTCCACGCGAGCGGGACACGCACTTTGAACTCCTGCACACCTTGATTGAGGATGCCGTAGCGGATGGTGGCGCTGCCGCCGAGCAAGCCGTCGCCGATGGTGACGAGGTTGAAAACCTCCGCCGTGACACGCGCGGGAAGCTTCTCCGCGCCGAGTTTGAGCGACCAATCGGGCTGCTCGGCGGTGTACGCGAGCGATTCACCCGCGCGCAGGCCGACGTTGCTGACGGGCACTTCGCGTGCGCCGATGAGCGCACCGGTCTTGAGCTGGATGCCCGCGGCGGCAGCGGCGCCGATTTGCGAAGTCTCCTTCACCGCACCGGTGGCGCGAAGCGCGGTGACGATGATGGATTCGGGGAACGTTTTGAGCGCCTGCTCGAGCTGCACTTCAATCTGGCGACGGCCGAGCACGCGACGCGCGAAATTCACGGTGAGCTTACCGCCGACGGCCTTCCAATCCTCGATGCCTTCGCCGGTGACGCTGGCGACGACGAAGTTGGTCTGCGGCGCAAACTCGAGCGAGTAGATGCCGGCCTTCTCCACGTTGAGCCCAAGCGAATGCGAGACGAGCAGGCGCGATTCCTCGAGGCGCACGGAGGCGCGGTTGGCGAGATTCACGACGGGGTCGATCTTGCGGAGCTTGAGAGCGAGCGAAAGATTTTGGCGTCCGAAGAATTGCCACGCGGCCACAGCGCCCGCGGCGGCGTTCATCTGGCGCAGTCCGGTCGCGGTATCGGTCTCCACCAGCACATCCTCGGCGGTGACGGAGAGGGTGCCGTTCTCGCGTTCGGTCTCGAGCGGTTGCGCGGGGACGATGGCGGCGGTCGCGCCTTCGATGGCTTGTTCGGTGAAGAGGGTGAGAGCGTAATTTTTCTCAACCGGCTTGATGAAATCGATGGTGAGCGTCTGCCGACCGTTCTCGGCTTTCACCCGCCAATCGCGGATTTGTTCGCCCTGTAATTTGATGATCGCCTGCGTGGACGGAAGCGCGACGGTGAGGTTCGTCAATTTGCCTTGCACGATTTCGTAGCGGAGCTGCGTGGTGTATTTCGCGACGCTCGGCGTGACGTGCACGCTGGCGGCGGTCTCGGCGATGAGCAGCGCTTTGCGCGCTTCCTCGGCCGCTTTGCTCTGCCAACGCAGCGAGACGAGACGGTCCGCGCCGAGGAAACCGCGCACGGTGGATTTATCGGCGGCGGGCTGCGTGGTGCCGGAGAGAAGCTGCACTTCCATTCCGCCGGCGGCCTTCGCCGTGATCGCCGCGATGGCGGAGGCAGGACCGGTGAAGCTCGCCGAACGCCACGGCTCGAGCTTGGAAACCTTCGCGGCCAGTTCGAACTTGGCCTGATAACGGCCCGGCTTGCTGATGACGAGGTGGTATTCCTGGCCGGTGCGGATGAGGCGCAGGCCGTCGGGGAAGGCGCCCGGCGCGGCGAGCACAGCCACGTTGCCACTGAAAAGCGGCAGCACACGCTCGCGGGCGGCGGTGGACTCGACCTCGATGCTCGTGGCGAAACGGGCATCGCTCTCGCCGAGCGTCCCTTCGTAGCGCACGGAGTGGATGGTGACGACCTCGGCGGCAGCGGTGGCATTCGTGGCGCCGGCCGGCGCCGGCTGAGCGTACAATGGCGCGGCGAGAGATAATAACAGGAGCGCGGATGCAGCGAGGAGGGCGCGATGGATGGTTTTGCCGATGAGGTTGGATCGCTTCATAAAGGGTTTGGGTAAATCAATCCGCGCTTCCGGTCAGCAGGGGCGCAGTGCATGCACTTTTTATCAGTTCAACTTCCGTTTGCCACTTCAAAGTGGCCCCGAGAAATCCCTTCCGGCCAAACGTGAGACGGCACGCCGCCCGCGAAAACTCCCACGGATATTTCCGCCGCGCGAGGGAAAGGCTGGATTCTTCGGCGCGTCCGGCTAAGCTCGACGAATCTGACTTTGTGACCGGACTGGATGAGAACGCATTGATTACGCGCTGCCTGCGGGGTGAGGCGGCGGCGTGGGATGAGGTGTTCGACCGCCATTACTCGGCGACCGGCCGCTTCGTGCTGCAGCTCGCGCCGAGTTTCACGCCCGAGGATGCCGAGGAAGTTTGCCAAGAAGCCTTCCTCTCCGTCATCAAGCACCTCGCTAATTTCAACCGCCGTAGCCAGCTTCAGACGTGGATCTTCCGCATCGCTGCAAACAAAGCGCGCGATTACCGTTCCAAACAATTCGCCGAGAAACGCGGCGGTGGCCAGACGCTACTCTCGCTCCATCCTGAGCCGGGCGAAGACACGCCAGCCATCGACCCCGCTAGCCCGCTCCCCTCGCCGGATGTCGCGCTGCTCCGCGCCGAGCAGTGGAAATTCGTCGGGCAGGCGCTCGAGGAATTGGGCGGTCCGTGTCAGGAAATTCTCGAGCTCCGCTACTTCGCCGACCTTGATTACAAAGAGATCAGCGTCGCGCTCGATTTGAACGAGAAGACAGTCAGTTCGCGCCTCAGCAAATGCCGCGACAAATTCGAGGCCGCGCTGCGCCGCGTTTTTTTGCGGGAGAAAATCGACGGTTTGCCGTCCAACCGATAGCTGGAGATGACTAACGAACCTCAAAATCAGGGTGAACAGTGGCTCAAAGCCTACGCGCAACAGCGCCGGGCCGAGGCTGCGCAGAGCAAGCCCGAGCTGCATCCCGCCACGCGCCGCCTGCTGCAGTCCGAAGTTGCGCGCACCCACGTCGCGAAGGACGCCGCCTTCGCCACTTCCACCGCGAGCCCCGTGGCGTCGATTGAGAGCGTCGGGCTGTTTGGTCGCTGGGCATTCAACGCGCTTGCGCTCGCTGCGGTGGGGGTTGTCGCCGCCGTGCTCGGTGTCATTATCAGTGACGCGCCGCGCACCAAGCCTGCCCAGTTTGCTGGCACACCGAAGCCTGTTGGTGAGATTTTAAAATTGGAGAAATCTTCGGAAACCGAGAGCGTTCTCACGTGGACTATTCCGACGCGGAAAGCGGCCGGTGAATCCACACTCGCCAACACCGTCGCGACTGCGACACCAGCGGCTAACGCGCCGATCGCTCCGACTGCGCCGCCGAAACTGGATGGCGTGGCCTCCGCGGGAGCGGGCGGTGGTGCCGCGTCCAGTTTGGCAAAAGCGTCCGCGTCGCCAACCGAGTCCGCATCTGCCCCGGCGCCGGCCGACAGCAGTTCCACCAGTAATCCGAAGGTGCGTCTGACGAGCCGCGCCGCTATGCGCAGCGCGACCGGCGAACCGCTCGCGACTGCTTCGGGTAAATTGGATAAAGCACCGTCGGCCGTTGCGACTTCGGTGGCCGTCAAAGAAAAAGAAAGCGCGACGAAGGCGGACGCACTCATTGAGCCGAACAAAAATTTGATGGCCGCGAAGAAAGCTGCTGCGCTGGGCGCATCGATTACGCCGGTTGCGCCGGCAGCGTCCAGTCCGGTTCAGGCGGGTCTTGTCGCCGGCCTCGCGGAGTCGAAACAGAAGTTGGGGGAGGCGAACGCAGAGGGGCAGGCGATGTCGCGCTTGCAACAGAATTTCTCGCAGTCAGCCGCCCGGGATCAGGCTTATCGGCGCAACCTGAACGCGCCGGGCGAACCGCGTGTGCTGGTGAATTTTCAACTCGAGCGCGAAGGCAATGTGGTGCGCGTAGTGGATGGAGATGGCTCGATCTATCTCGGCAACGTGGCTGGTGAGGCGGGGCGCAAGCTCGCGCCCGACACTCGTCGCAAAGATGATCAGAATGTGCCGGCCAAACGCGAGGAGTTGGATCGCGCGTTGCAGTTGGCTCAAGAGCAGGCCAAGTCGTTGAACGACGGGTTCAATTTTCAAGTTGTCGGCACCAACCGCAGCCTGCGCCAGCGCGTGGTGTTCGAGGGGAATTATCAGAATTATCAAACGCAGGGGCTGGAGCCGAAAGGCGCGGCGTTCAAGGACACGACGAATCAGTTGTCGCGTTCAAACAACGATGCCAAGCAGCAATCGCCTGTGGGCGCGCCGCGAGTGCAGGGGCGTGCGGTGATTGGCGGCAATCGCATCGAGGTGGACGCCGTGCCGGTCAGCAAGTAACGGCGGTCGTCTGCAGGTGTTTCAAAATCTTTCGATGCGCACTGGTGAAGGCCAGCGCGTGCAACTCTTCCACGGTCAGCCAGCGTCCGGCATTTTTCGCCGCGTTACTTTTCCCTGTCCATCGTGCGCGGTGCGCCTCGAGTGTGATGCGGTAGCGCGTGATTGAGTGGCGCACGGTGATGAGCGGCGCGAAATTCGTGAGAGGGAGACCGAGTTGTTCGCGGGCGAATTGCGCGAGTGAATCACGAGAGTCGGTGTGCGTGATGGCGGCGGGATTGTGGCCGACTTCGGCGTTCGGGAATTCCCAGAGATGTGCGTTCACCGCGGCAGTCGGGCGCTGTCGAACGAGAAGTCGGCCGTTGTGTTCGATGACGAAGGCGATGACTCGCCGCTCTGTGGCTTTCGTGCGCGGACGGAGGTTCGGTAACTCTGCGGCGCGACCTGCGCGGTGCGCGGCACAGTCGAGTTGCACGGGA
>Ga0208942_1000994_pt1 | contig 10634 bp, 11 predicted proteins | sample GreLakmeSU08MSRF_FD_187704 | JGI IMG/M metagenome (GOLD analysis project Ga0208942, IMG submission 187704) | Freshwater lentic microbial communities from great Laurentian Lakes, MI, USA - Great Lakes metaG SU08MSRF (SPAdes) | ecosystem: Environmental > Aquatic > Freshwater > Lake | place: Great...
TTTACATTTGCACCCTGTGTTATAATAAAATCAGTTGGTATTTCTGATGTGTCTGCATCATAAATAGATATTACATGTCCAATCAAAAAATCAAGACTAACATTCCAAATAGTTGGTGCTGCTGGATCAACACTACCTCTAAGTGAACTAATTGAACCAAATCTTGTAAATTTATCTGCACCTTCAACGTCATCATATATATTAAAAGCGAATGAATCTTTGATAGAAGTAGATTCAAATTTATTAAAAATATTTTGCATCATTATAAATGAATCATCACAAGTTATCTCATCATAATCAATTGCTCCACTCTGTCCATCTACAAAATCAAATGCATCTAATGGTGCACCCAAAGCAGTAGAAGTAAGAATTCCTCCACTAACATTATCAAATATACCTTTAGATAATGTTCCTTTTTCATTTGGAACTATTTTCCACCCAAAATTAATTTGTGATGAGTTTCCTTCCATTTTTACCAATATATTACTTGTTGAAGTATCTTCAGGTAATGGCATTGGTGATATGGGTGAATTTAAATCAAATGAAAATGTGTCAAACAAAGGTGTTGAATATTTATATATTACTATAGATCCAAACTCCATAAGTAATTTATATATTTGAAATTGCAGGGTCAAATTCTTGATCTCCTAGAATTACTTTTCTCAATCACCTGTAATACTTTTCTTTGAAATTCTTGCATATCATATTCAGATGAAATATTCCCATACATATTTATTGTTATTGATTGATCTGAATTATTATTAGTAGATGATTTACCAGTTATACCAGCCATTTTTGACATCGGTAAAATCATTTCACTACCACTTTCTCCAAACATATATTTTGTGCCTGATTTACCAATACCTTTAATTGGTTCATTTATCATTCCACCTTTTGCAAGACCAAAGAAATCTCCACCCATACCAAAAGCACCTGCACTATCTTCTTCTTTTTTATTAACACCTAATAAATCAGCTCCTGCACCAGCAAATTCAACAATTTGTTCAGCACTTGATTTCTCTCCAAAACCAAGAAAGTCCATAACTCCTTCTCCAACAATTCCTTTGCCAACATCATGTATTGCTGAATATAATTCAGGTGCAAGTTGTTTTGTAATAGAACCAGCAACATCAACCCCAAGTAATACTTGACCCACAATTGGAATAAATTTAACTGCTGTTTTTGCAGCAGTCACACCTATTATTTTTGCAGCACCTTTTTCAATAACTTTAAGTGCTGTAACTTCTACTCCCTTTAGACCTTTAGTTATAGGTGCTACAGCTTTAATTACAGGTTGTATAGCTTGAGTTATAGGTGCTATAACCTTGGTAGCAACTTTTTGGACTTCACCAATTGCTTTCATAGCAGTTTCTGCTATTTTAGGTGCTGTTGTTGCAGTTTTAGATACTGATGCAGTTTTAGATGCTGATGTAATTAATTTTAATGCACTTTTAGGATCCATTAATTTAACTAAATTGTTTATAATACTAGCACCTTTTCCTAATTTACCAAGTTTTGGTATGGTTGGTTTAGTAGATACATTTGGGTTAAGTATGCCAGTTTTAGGTTTTATTGCGTCTATGATTTTAGGTGCTAGTATTTTTGCACCAACTGCAACACCACCTCCTGCTGCTATTGTTTCAGCAGGATGTTCTACTGCTGTATCAATTATGCCTTCTACACCTTTAGCTATTGTGTCACCAAATTTTGCATTTGCAATAAACCAAGGATATACGGTTTGATAAAATGGTATGATAAATTTTCTCATTAACATAACAAGTATAGGTCTAAAAAGTAAGGCGAAAAAGTCACCTATAGGTCTAAGTACTAACATTATACCAAAATTAAGTAATTTTAACAATGATTGAAATGCAGGTGAAGAATCAATAATTGCTTTACCCAACATCAATCCACCACCCATCGCAGCAAGACCAATTCCAGCAGCAGCTTCTTTACCGTGACCACCCATCTTTTTATCCCATGCTGAACCAGCACCAAAGAGTCTATCTAATTTTTCAGTTATAGGTTGCATGGCTTTTGGATTTATCATTAATAATCCTGTAGCAAATCTTAGTGGTTTGTTTAGTCCACTTCCCAATAAAAGACTCATTTTTCTTTGTTGTTTTAATTGATGATCTAAATTAAGAACTGATTTTTGAGATGCTTCTCTTATTTTTATCAATTCCTCTTGATGTTTTTCAAAATTTTCATCTGAAATTTGTTGTGTTACCCTTGTTTCCCTAGTTCGGTTAAACTTGATTGTTGATGAATTAATAGATGCTTTAGAAGCTGCATTTATTTTATCAATTGACGCTTTACTCATAGCTTCTATAATTTTTATCTGTTCCCCTATAGCATCTGTTCCTACACTACCTCCAGCTCTAATCAATTTGTCTAAAAGAGTTGCTAATTTATTTGTTAATTTTACAATAGATTTTTCTACTGCACTAACATCAATATCGAGTTTTATTTCGTCTCCCATATAAATCTTAAATACTACTTTCTATTTAAATTTACTCGTTCTCGTCTATCAGCGTCTCTAGTTTTCTCTATAATTAGATTTAAATAGCTTACTGGTTGGGCGTCTACTTGGGATTTTGTCCAATTGAATTCTCTTGCGAAGAAGTAGTAGATTGATCCGATAAACTCAAGTCCTCCCCAACGAATGTCCCCACCCACTCTTCGAGATATTTGGCTAAAGGGTAGTCTTTCATGACTCCTAACATGATTTGTTTTGCAACACTTGACTTTAGATTTCTAATTGAAGCTATATCTCGTATTGGGAATGGTGCTTTTCTTACTACTGCTGTTAATATAAGTTGTCTGTAAAGTGGTATGTTAACTTTAGGTTTTTGTATTTCTGTTAAATCAAGACATTTATTGAGAATGTTTTCTAATTCTCCAAAAGTAATATCATCTTCATATTCTACTATTTCTTTTTTATCTTCCCAATCTATTTCAAAGGTTTTAATTGACACAAATACATCTATATCTGTTTTATATAAAAGTCTTTCTATTCTTCGGCTGAAGTTAAAGAAGTTGCTACCAATGTAAGTGTTTTCATTTGCCAGTTTATTTCTTCAAATATTGGTTCATTTGGCTCTAACCCACTAATACTTTGTTCACCTATTGATAATCCACCACCAGTAATAACAATTTTTTCAGTAGCACTTTTTTCAAATGTCAATCTAAATGTTGGACTACCACCAACAAGTTCGCTGAAAGTACCTGATGATGTTCCCAATTTAACTTGTTCTAATACTTTTTCTAATAATGCTTTATTAATAAATGAAGCTCTAAATGAACCTGTAATATCTGTTAATTTTCTATATGCATTAGTTGCAGAGTGACTATTTAATTTATACAATAATTCAGCATTTTGATTAATGGAAAGTGACACATCTTGACATTCTGCAACAACACTACCATTTACAAGTAATTCAGCGTGTGCAAATGTATATGGATTATTAATTGCTGGTAATGATGGTGCTGTTCCTAATGTTGTTGAAGGTGCAGATTCTACACCATAAGTAATATCAGCACTACATTCTACCATACCACCAACTGCTGCTGAAACTGAAAGTGTATTAATTATACCACCTTTTAATGTTCTTACTATATCTGCATCTGCTCCATCATAACCTAATTGTACTGCAATAGTTCTTATATTTCTATTTGTATCTGTAGTACCGTCAAAAGCATAAGTATGAGTATATGTACTAGAACCTGCTGTAACAGGAGCTCCTAAAAGTGCTCCAAATATCCAAGGATTTGATAATATAAATGATACAGATGCACTTCCTTGTTGTTGCCCATAAGCAAAAGTGTGTACTGTATTTTGATTTAAAGAATTTAGATTTACTCTATTATTTGTTAATGAAAGACTGGATAATTTATCTTGAAGACCAAATTTTTTGTTAGGAGTTGAACCATCAGCATATGTAGTCTCGAAACCATATTTTACATATACATGAGAGCCAGTTCGTACCATATGAATTATTTATATCTACTGCTTATAAAGTTTATTCTTTAACTATGGGTTTAATTTTCTATATTTTATAGAAATAGTATGCCTATAAATGTTTCTATATAAGTCATTTTCTTGACTGGTTGATACAAGCATTAAGTCAATAAAATCAGTTCTTCGTATGTTTGCCTTTATGATTTTTACCACTTCATTAACTATATTTGAATGATGATCTATGTTTTCAAACGTATGAATGTCTATTGTTATATAAATAGTATGAAGAAAGTCTGTACCATAAAGACCAAAATACCCAACATCTTCAGCAGTAGGTGCCATAAGAATAAAATCCTGTCTATCGTCCATGAAACCAGTTGTTTTTTCATCCCATACAAATGAAATTACAGGTGATGGTGTCAGAGTCCAGTTATCAATTAACATTGATTTTGCATCAGTAACACAGTCATAAAGATTAGAGAATCCCATGTTCACATATGACTAAATTTATGATATAAAGATTCCTTATCAAGTATTAAAGTCTCTTACTTGGTTTACTCGTAATACTCGTCTTAATCCTCTTATACCACGTGCCGTGACACTATCAAAATAAGTATTTCTTTTTGTTCTATTTGTAACATAGGCGTTACGTTTAGACAAAGCAATTGCCCTTCCTAATGATACTTTTTTACCTGCTCTTATAAGTGGTTTACCACTTTTAAAGTGTGTTTTTTCTCCAGTTTTCATAGTATAAATACCATTGGCTATTAAAAATACAGCACTATTTACTGCACTTATTTTTCCTTTCATTGTTTTTTTGTTAAATTCATTAATTCTTTCTACACTCTTAAACAAATTTGATTTATATATTCCAGATGAAAAAAACCATCTTCGTATATTATCAACGTTTGGAAATTTAACTTCTCTATTAACAATAGATTTTTTATATTTTGAGGTCTTTAATTTACTAATTTTATTGATTTGAGATTGATATTTTCTTGACATTACATTAATATTTGGCTTTGTCCAATCCATTGGAGCAGAACGGTTTTCTGCTAAAAAATTTTGGTAAGGAGTATTAGTTATTGCTGTTCCCTTAGGTTCAATACCTCTCTTTGTTTTTGGTTTATGTGTTTTTAATAATTTTTCAAAATCAGTATTAATTATTCTTTGTCTAAACTCTTCTAAAGCATATTTTAATACATCAGATATTATCTCTTTGGATGTATCTTCTGGTAAAGATTTTAAATATCTTGATACATTCCTTCTTTGCACATGTGTATCATTAAAAAAATCATTTTCTCCTTTTAAAAAATTATCAACATCTTTACTTGTAAAAGTTTTAATATATCTTGTAGCTTTATCACCTGTTATATTAGCATCTTCTGTTTTCCAACCAGCTATCATAATCGCTCCTCCTGAAGAATAGGGAACTTTTGTTTGGTTAAAATTAACTGGAATTGGTTCATCTTTAAAATATTCTTCTTTATATTTTAATAACTCATATTTAGTGTCTGGTTCTTTACCAATGATTATTTTTTTATAATATTTATTTGCTTGTTCAGGATATTTATTATTAAACCAAACAAAAAAATCAAGTTTTCTATTATTATAATCATCTATAAAATCATGATTTATATCCAAATATACATCACTTATTGTTCTTAATGGCAATTTTGATTTTTTTAAATCTTTATCTTTATCAAGATATTTGCTTCTAATTTCATTAACAGTATCTGTTGGGTAAGCCATCTTTGATTTTGGATCACCATGCATCTTTTGTCTATTAGTAATCTCGTCTATTCTTATTAAATCATCTTTGCCACTAGGTATTTTGTATCTTACTTCCCTTTTATTATATACTACTATAAATGGATTATTTTGAACACCTATAGATTTTAACCGTTCACTTATTGTATAATTTAATTCAGCTACATATGATTTCATTATTTGATCCATAGCTTTAAGTTTAAACTGATAAAAAACATTATTTTCTTTAGGATAACGGTGATGTATGTTTCTAGAATTTGGATTAATTCTTTCTTCTTTTTCCATTTTAAGGAATAAAAAATACTTCTTGTCGATTGTCTATACAGTTTTCAATATCAGCTCTCCATTCATTTTTTGAAGCTGATACATCTATGCCATTTGCACCTACTGGTAAAATATCCATTCTAAAACTAGAATTTAAAATATCAATACAAGTTAATTTTATACAAGAATCTTGAATATCTAAGGGAACTGTGGCATCACCATAACGATATGTAATTTTAACTCTGTATTTTCGCATAATTGAAAACAAAAATCCACGTAAGAATAACTTACCATAAATTTCTTCAAAATTCCAAGTAGCTGTATCTGATATTATATCATTCCAATTAGTACCAGCACCTTGCCAAATTTCTATCTTATCACCTAATGAACCATCTAACTCTCTACAGTTTCTATGTTGTAAATAAATTGGAGTTCCCCAACCATAAGTATATAAAAGAGCTAAATCATGTATTTCTTTAGTTATAGTTTTATTTCTTCCAAAAGTATGACCTATTCGTCTATCCAGTTCTTCTTCTTTTCTATTTATTATCTTTTCAACTTGAGTTTTATTTGGTGTAGTTGTGGCTGTTATGGGAACACGTAAAAAATCAGATACATCAGCAACAGAACAATATGTAGTAGTCATGTTTTTATAATAACTAATATGTATTTAAAGTTACTATTTATAAACTATTAAATATCTGGCAGTTGTACCTGTAACTGTGGCATAAATACCATCTTCAAATCGTCTATTAATACTTTGTATATTTTGAATATTTTCACCATAAACAGTAAATTCAGTAGCTCCACTACTTCCACCGTTTTTAAATATAACTTTATCACCCGAAGCACCTGCTTTAGTTACATGAACAGATACTATGACACCATGACCACCTTTAATGATAGCTGATGTTGTAATATCAGCTACTGCGTGATTAAATTCAACCATAAATATTCATGTTAAAAGTATTATATAAACTTTAAGATAAAAAAAGTAGGTTTTTGGACTTAGTAACCTATAACTAGAAATTCAAATGTCGCACTTGCAATAGATGTAGCGTTTGCTAACTCTACAAATAGAGCACCTGCTGAACCACCAACAGTATAGAGTTTAATCTTACTGTTTGTTTTATCAAAGTCTGCTTTATAAGCTAGACTAGATGTTTCAGTAATAACTGAAACGAGCGTAGTGATGCGACCTTGCTTAATATCGGAGACTGATACTCCGTTTGTAGCATAAGTATCGCTTCCACCACAAGTGCATTTGATTTTGTAGACTCTCAATTTTGAGGTCAAAGCAGATTGAATTGATAGTGTTTTACTAACATTTCCACTTGTCCAATCACTAACTGATGATGTGATAGCCATTATAAATCATTAATTATTCACATATATAAAGATTAATATGAATATAATTGACTTGTTAATTAAGAGTTAATTAAGTTATAATGATATATTCTATAACGTGTATAAAGTTAATTAAGTTAGCTAAGCTAAGTTAATTAAGTTTTATTGATATATTGAATATAGAATAAAAAATAAAAAAAGAGGGGTAAAGAACTATTGAGTTCTTGCCAATGTTATGCCTGAGCTCTTCAAGTTTGCACCTGTAATGATTGCACCATGAAGATTTGTACTATCTGTCTTTGCTTTTGATAGATTTGCACCTGATAGATTAGCAAAAGACATATCTGCACTATTTAGTTTTGCCAAAGTTAGTGTTGAACCACTAAGATTTGCATAACTAAGATTTGCATTTATGAAATATGCCTGTGCTAAATTAGTATTGCTCAAATTTGCATAACTAAGATTTGCATCGTATGTATCTGCCATTCCACCTAATATGACACCTCTCATGTCAGCACCAGATAGATTAGCACCTCTTAAATTTGCGTTTTTAAAGTTTACACCTTGTAAATTTGCACCACTTAAATCAGCTCCACCTAAATCTGCATATCTAAGATCCATTCCATGTAAATCAGCACCTGATAAATCACATCCAACTAAATCTGTTGGATCTAATATTGTACTTTTTACAACTATACAGTCATCAGCGAACACCTGTGAAGATGTTATAGCGATTGTGAGTAGCAGTGTAATTATAACACCGATTGCTATTGTTTTATTCGTCATTAGATAGTGTATGACCCCATACACATATAAATGTATATAAAATAAAAAAAAGAATTTTTTGGAAAATCTAGAGTTTAATGTCTCTGATTTTGCCTTGTGACTTAAAGTGACGACAAACAGTTTCACCCATTGTTCTATAGACACCTTTTTCTACAAAGGCATCATTGATGAATGGATAAGATGGTGTTCTTCGGGTAGCTTCGTAGTACTCGGTTGGAATTGCGACTTGAATTCCAATTCTCGGATATCCATATCCTTCTGCATCAGATGTATCTAGTGCAAACAATCTTCCTATTTCAGAAGAATCACTTGCGTTACTTGGTGCATCTTTTGTTGGAATAAATGGAATGCCATAGATAGAATCTACGTGAATTCCTACTCCAGTTCCTTTGAAAGTTTGTATTCCGTTTACATCAATTTGTACTAATTGCTCACCGTATGGGTTAGCTATACGGACAGAGGGCATAAACAAACCTTGTATTTCAGAGTACACTTCATGTGAACCTAAGAATACGTTTGGATCTTTACCAGATGCTTTTCTGATCTTTCTTAAGAAAGTTCTCAGGGTATCATCGGTCAAAACTCCGTTAGTACCAATTGTGCCTGATGCTGATTCTACAGTAGAATCAAAAGTAGTGCCTGAATCACGATCTACGGTAGCATTTGCTGCCCATGGATCGTAGTTTGTTGTGTAAGTACCACCAGTTACAGCTTCTTCTGCATTACTAGATATAATTCTATCTAGTGATTCAAAATCTAATGTACCTGACCAGTTACCTGATGCGTCTGCTGCTACTTTTTCTACATCTGCTAAAAGCATTTTGTTTATAAATTCTTTGTGTTGAACTGCCATATACAATCTGAGTGAACCAAGTCCACCCCAAATGTCGTCTTTAGTGTGAGATGATAGCCATTCCATAACTTCACTTGCACTAAATGGCAATTGAGCTGTTTTTGGTCTGACATCAATCTCTTGTAAAGTTGGCTTTGCAGTCTCAGCAATTAAACCACCTTCAGCAGTTCCACCTAATACGGTGTTACTGTTAGTTGTGTTTAATGTTGGCTTTGCAGTTATCATTCTCCAACCAGATTTATCCCATGGTGTCTTTGGTAAAATACCAAAGGCATTAGCCTCTAAGTTAAGTTGTGCCCAAGCATAAGCACCAAAAATGGCGTTAAATACACCAGTAGTTGATGTTGTAACTGGAGCATCAGCTTTTTGTAAGAGGTTTCTATTATACCCATAATAGATTGCTTCTAGTTCGTCAATTGTACGTATTTGTACCATATCAGTACCACCTCTCCTCTTGTGAAGGAGTGTAATAATCACCTTTTAAAATCTTTAATCCAACTTTTGATAAGCCTTCATAACCTTCAGCTCGTGCATCTTTCAAAACCATACTAAAATCATTTGATTTATTTATGGTCTCTATTGATGATGTTGGTCTAGGTGTATCAGTTGTGAAGTCGAAATTAGTTCTCTGTGCTGATTTTATTTGCATAGATAACTCTTTCGTATCATTACTTGTTTCTTTACCATCATCACGAATTGATGCTTGAACGGAGTTTGAATTGTATGTATCAGGCACGGTAACTTTTGCACCAATATCATCTTTATCAGATGCTTTTGGCTTTAACGGAAAATCCGTTGGGGTTTCCAATGCTTTCATTCTCTCATCAAGTTGTATTCCAGATTCTACTAGAGATTTTACGTGTTCTGTAAGGACAGACAAAGTTTCTAAGAATGCTTCATCAAAAGATTTTTCTGCTGATTCATATTCTTCTTCTTCTTCGTCTTCTTCCTCATCATCGTCATACTCTTCGTCAACTTTATTGAGTTCTTCTAGAGTCATGTTATTATATAAAATTTATATATGGTGCTTTATATAGATTGTTACAAGTTTAAATATGTGATATTTCGTTAGTTTCTTCTTCTTCTAACCCACCTTGTTTAGATGGATTGAAATTATTTCTAGTCCCATCTACACCATTAACTGCTTCTGCTTTTCCAACATTTTGATTGTATGCACCAAGTAATTCTCCATCAGAATTAGAATGATCAAAACTTGTAATTTTTTTATTACGTTTATTCATATCATTTGTAACTTTCATTTTTATTATGAGTGTTTTTAATTCATCTAATGATTTTTTGTTAAACATAAACCACTCATCACCTTCTACAATTGGTTTTCCCTGATATACTGTAGTTTTAATTTTTCCTGTTTTTACCTCTGCTGGTTTTTTTTCTGTTTTTGGTTTTTTTTCTGTTGTTGGTGTTTTTTCTTTTTTTGGTTTTTTTCCTGTTGTTGGTTTTTTTTCTGTTTTTGGTTTTTTTTCTGTTGTTGGTGTTTTTACCTCTGCTGGTTTTTTTTCTGTTGGGTTATCTGGTTCTTCATGTGGTGGATTTAAATATGGGTTTGTTGAATGATGACTATGTATCATATTTTGTGTTCCCCTGTTAGTATTTGAATTTGATATTCCAGTTGGTGCTTTACCACCAGTATCA
>Ga0208942_1000996_pt1 | contig 10619 bp, 18 predicted proteins | sample GreLakmeSU08MSRF_FD_187704 | JGI IMG/M metagenome (GOLD analysis project Ga0208942, IMG submission 187704) | Freshwater lentic microbial communities from great Laurentian Lakes, MI, USA - Great Lakes metaG SU08MSRF (SPAdes) | ecosystem: Environmental > Aquatic > Freshwater > Lake | place: Great...
CTTTTTTACACGGGCTACGGCGGGTCCACCTTCAAAAAGGTCTACTACGACTATCAGTTGGGCCGCATGGTGTCCAAACTTTGCCTGGCAGACGACGTCTACATCCCGTACAACGGCTCAAGCGTCGTGTCCCAATGCCCGCGGCTCACGCACCGCATTGCAATGGACTCCAACGAGTACCGCAAGCGCGCTGTAGCAGGTGAATACCTCGATGTGGACTTGGATACCTACGCCTCGCCGGCCGATGCAAGCCAAATCCAAGAGGCAATTGACAAAATTACCGGTATTCGGGCCACGGATGACGAGGGAGAGGTGTTTTTGCTCGAGCAATTGGTCGATTTGGACCTCCAAGGCTTTGAAGACAAGGACGAGGACGGCGAATTCACCAACATCAAGCTGCCCTATGTTGTCACACTGGCCGAGGACACGCTCAAAGTGGTCGGAATCCGTCGAAATTGGAAAGAAAACGACGAAAAACGCCTGCGTCGCAATTATTTTGTGCATTACGTGCTTATCGAGGGCCCCGGTGCCTACGGTTTGGGCTTTGTGCACCTCATTGGAGGCCTCGGCAAGGCCGCCACAAGCGCCCTGCGCCAGTTGATTGACGCGGGCACGCTCTCTAACCTGCCTGCAGGTTTTAAGGCCAAAGGAGCGCGGATCGCGGACGACTCTGATCCAATCCAGCCGGGTGAATGGCGCGATATAGACGCTGGCGGCGCGGAGCTGTCCGCCTCACTGCTGCCGCTGCCCTACAAGGAGCCCAGTCAGGTGCTGTTTGCCCTGATGGGGTTCCTGGTGGAGTCGGGCAAGCGCCTGTCCAGCACCGCCGACATGCAAGTGGGCGACGGCAACCAGTACGCACAGGTGGGAACCACCCTGGCGCTGCTCGAGCGCGGCTCTATGGTCATGTCCAGCATCCACAAGCGCCTGCACTACGCGCAGACCTTGGAATTCCGCCTGCTGTTCGAGGGCTTTGGCCAGTACATGCCCGACGAATACCCCTATGACGTGCCAGGGGCCAGCCGCAAGATCAAAAAAGCGGATTTCAACTCCATGGTGTCGGTGCAGCCAGTGGCGGACCCCAACATCTTCAGTTCTGCCCAGCGCATCCAGCTTGCCCAAATGCAGTTACAGCTGGCACAGGCCGCGCCGCAAATGCACAACATGTACGAGGCGTACTACCGCATGTATGCCGCCTTGAACATCCGCGACATTGACGGCGTGCTGCTGCCGCAGAACACCAACATGCCCCGTGACCCGGCGTCCGAGAACAGTGACGTACTGAACGGCATGAAACTCAAGGCCTTCGCTGGCCAACAACATGATGCGCACATTGCATCGCACTTGATGATGGGCATGTCGCCCATGGTGCAAGCCAATCCTGCGTCCTCCATTGAACTGCAGAAGCATGTCCTTGAACACATTCGCCTGCGCGCGGAAGAGGATGTCGAGGCGGAGTTGTTCAAGCAATATGGCACCGACCCGGATCGCATGGTCTCAATCATCCAAAAAGAGGGCATGATCGCCATCAGTATTGCCACAGGCTTTAAACAAACCCGCGACTTGCAGGAAACCCTTTCAGGTGGCGAGGGCCCCGATCCCTTGGTGCAGATCAAGGAGAAGGAAATTGCCCAACGCGCTCAGGCCGACCAGGCGCGCATTAGTATCGACCAGCAGCGCCTGGCCTTGGACCAACAGAAGTCACAACAGACCAATCAAATCAATCTGCAGAAGGTGCAGATGCAGCAGGCCAAACTCAACCAACCAGGAGGCAAATATGCCGCATAAAAAAGGTCACAGCAAAAGCACCAGCAGCCCCGCCAAGGAGGCTGGTGCCAAAATGTCCAAAGGCGGCGCAATGAAGACCTCCAAAGGGGTCCAAGGGCCGTTTATGGTTGTGAAGAAAAAGGACGGCAACCGTCCAGTTAAGATATACTAAGTTGTGAGTGAGCGCTATCAGACGGGGCCTTGTGCCGTCTGCTTTTCATGGAAACCACCATGCTTGAATTTGCAGAAGCAGTTCTGAGGGAAATCAGGAAACTTCAGGATCAATCCAAACAGATTGTCTTGAACGGGACCATTACCGACATGGAGCGTTATCGCTACATGATGGGTCGCCTTGAGGGTTTGAGGATGGTTGAAGACTCCGTGAAAGAGTTGCTCAAAAAAATCACGGATGACGACGATCTTTTCAAATAAAGGAAGACCATGGAAACCGCAAAACTACCTGAAATTAGTACCACCGCCTTGGAGCGTAAATGGGCCGAGGAGGCAGCCAACACGCCGCCCACCCTTGAGGACGCTTACACAGAACTGGGCTTTGACCCAGAAAAACTGGACCAGGCGGTCATCGACCTCGTTCCCCAGCCTACCGGGTGGCGCATTGCCATCCTCCCCTATCGTGGCGCTGAAAAAAGCAAGGGCGGCATCGTCCTGGCCGAAGAAACGCAGCGCCGGACGCAGCTTGGCACCGTGTGCGGCTACGTCTTAAAGGTAGGGGCCTTAGCCTACGCTGATCAATCCAAATTCCCCACGGGTGCCTGGTGCAAACAGGGCGATTGGATTATTTTTGGCCGCTACGCTGGCGCACGCATCCCGATCGACGGAGGTGAGATTCGTCTTATCAACGACGACGAGGTACTTGGATTGGTGAACAGTCCCGAAGACATTCTGCACATGTAAAGGAGCAACGGTATGAATGACGAGTTGGAGTTTAAGGTAGGCGAAGACGAAAGTCCCGCCACGGTATCTATTGGAGAGGATGGCGCAGCCGAAGTGCTGGACAAGCCCCAAGCACCGCGGGTCGAGACCGCGGACAGCGGGGGAGAACTTGACCAGTACAGCGAGGGGGTCAAGAAGCGCATTGACAAATTGACCGCGCGCCTGCGCGAGACCCAGCGCCGTGAGCAGGCAGCCTTGGAATATGCCAAGAACGTGCAGGCCCGCGCCACACAGCTTGAGCAGCAGTACATGGCCGTGGACAGCGAACGGCTTGGCGAGGCCAACGGACGGGTGCAGACTCAGGCGGTTGCGCTCAAGCAGATCATCCGCAAGGCCCGTGAAGAGGGGGACATTGACACCGAAACGGATGCCCAACAGCGCCTGACTTCGATCACAATGGAGCAGAACCAGATTGCTGCGGCGTCCCAGCAACGGGAACAACAGTCTCAGCAGTGGGCCCATCAACAGCAGTTGGCTGCCCAACAAGCTGCTCAGCGGCCCCAGGTACAGGTTCAACAGGAACTGGACCCGCGGGTCGAGGAGTGGGCTGAGCGCAACCCCTGGTATGGCCGAGATACTGCCATGACCCATGCGGCATGGGGAATTCACCGGCAATTAATTCAGGTTGAGGGACTTGACCCTAGCAGTAATGAGTATTATGATGAGTTAGACAACCGCCTAAAGCAGACATTTCCCCAGAAACTGGGGGGAGGCCGGCAGCAAGCGCAAAATAACAGGTCTACCCGTACCGTGCAGACGGTAGCACCTGCATCCCGATCTTCGGGTATTAATAACGCACGCCGCACCGTCAAATTGACCCCAAGTCAAGTTGCAATTGCCAAAAAGCTGGGTGTTCCTCTTGAGGAATATGCCAAGTACGTAAAGGAGTAAGACCATGTCAGACGTCAAGATACCTATTCTCAATCGCAACTCTCGCGGGGTCGAATCCCGGGAGAAAGATGCGCGACGTAAACCCTGGGCTCCCCCTTCACGACTGGATGCGCCACCCCCGCCTCCTGGATATAAGCACCGTTGGATTCGAGCTGAAGTAGGTGGTACGGACGACCGCACGAACATCTCTGGAAAACTCCGCGAGGGGTATGAGCTGGTTCGTGGGGACGAGTACCCCGACTTTCATGTTCCAACAATGGAAGACGGCCGACATGCTGGTGTTATCAGCGTGGGAGGTCTTCTCCTTGCACGTATCCCGATAGAGACGTTGGAAGAACGCAGCGCATATTACCAACGTAGAGCGAATGACCAATTGCAGGCAGTCGACAATGAGTTGATGAAGTCAAATGCGCATCACAGTATGACCATTGACCGACCCACTCGTCGCTCCCGCGTTTCCTTCGGTGGCCTTAACAAAGGCTGACGAATACATCTTTTTAAAGGAATGACAAATGGCTAACATTGATAAAGCCTTCGGTCTGCGTCCTATCGGCAATCTTTCCGCGACTGGTGCACAAAAGCAGTACGGGTATGAGATTGCTGATAACCAGGCCGGAACAATTTTCCAAGGTGACTTGGTTGCTCTTGCCAGTGGATTTATCACTCGGTTTCTTCCGGCTACACACACTGCTGCGGTAGGCGTGTTTAACGGTTGCAGCTACAACGATCCAACCACAGGAAAGCCGACTTTCAGCAACTTTTATCCGGGTTCCGTCAACATCACATCGGGCAAAATTCTGGCTAATGTGATCGACGATCCTGGCCAACTGTTCCTGATTCAAGTTGACGCAGGGTTTGTTGCAGCTAACGTGGGCAATAACGCAGATGTTATCGGTACTGGCGGGAGCACCACCACTGGTGTTTCCACCATGGAACTGAACTCTGGCACGCTTGCTACAACTGCTGCCCTAAACCTCAAGGTTGTTGGCCTGTACAACGTACCGGGCAACGATTTCGGCACTAATGCCGTGGTGGTAGTTAAGATCAACGAACACGTGTACGGTAGTGCAGGTGTTGCTGGTCAATAAAGGAGATAAATCATGGCAATTTCACGTGCACAACTGGTAAAAGAGCTTGAGCCCGGGCTCAATGCTTTGTTCGGTCTGGAGTACAAAAACTACGAGAACCAGCATCTCCAAGTCTACACCGTCGAATCTTCTGACCGCGCGTTTGAAGAGGAAGTGATGGAGTCCGGCTTTGGCGAAGCTCCTGTGAAGTCCGAAGGCTCTGGCGTTTCTTACGACCAGGCGCAAGAGGTCTACACGGCTCGTTACACCCATGAGACCATTGCTCTGGCGTTTGCGCTGACCGAAGAAGCCGTTGAGGACAACCTCTACGACCGTCTGTCTGCCCGCTACACCAAGGCCCTGGCCCGCTCGATGGCTCAGACCAAGCAGATCAAGGCTGCGGCCGTGCTCAACGGCGCTTTCACCACCTCCATCGGTGGCGACGGCGTTGTTTTGTGCGCAACCAATCACCCCACTCTGTCTGGACCTAACCTGTCCAACACCCTGGCCACGCCGGCTGACTTGTCCGAGACCTCCTTGGAACAGTCGTTGATCGACATTGCCGCGTTCACCGATGAGCGCGGATTGAAGATTGCCGTTCAGGGCCTGAAGTTGATCATCCCCAAAGAGCTGATGTTCACTGCTGACCGTATCATGAAGTCCACGCTGCGCGTCGGTACTGCTGATAACGATGTCAACGCCATCCGCAACATGGGCATGGTGCCTCAGGGCTACGTGGTCAACAACTTCCTGACCGATCCAGACGCGTTTTTCATCAAGACTGACGCTCCTAACGGCATGAAAATGTTTGATCGCGTGTCCATGAAGACCGGCTTTGAAGGTGACTTTGACACCGGCAACGTCCGCTACAAGGCACGTGAGCGCTACAGCTTCGGCTTCAGCGATCCTCGCGGCCTGTTCGGCTCGCCAGGCGCTTGATAGATTCAGTACGGTAGAGGTGACTGACCTGCCACTAAGGCTCCTTCGGGAGCCTTTTTTATTGCACGCACGTTCAATATGTGCTACATTGGCAGCCATTCCGGGCCTTCCGGTGCATTAGACAGCCCCGGCTGACGACATACAGACTGATGCACCTAACTTGTATGTAAGGAAAAATCATGGCATCAACCACGTTTTCAGGCCCGGTTACGTCTACCAACGGCTTTATTGGTACTTTGACGGGCAACGTCACTGGCAACATTGCAGGATCAGGCAGCACCACGCACGCTACGACCTCCGCAATCAACGCCACTGCAACAGCCACTGCTGCTGAAGTTGCTACTGGCTACATCACCTCCACCTCGGCTGCCGCAACTGCCATTACCCTGCCCACAGGCACGCTGCTTGGAGCAGCATTGGGTGCGGCCAAGGGCACTATTTTTGACCTGTATATCGACAACACCGCAGGCGCAAACGCAGTAACTATGGTTGTAGCCGTTAACGGCATCTTGTCTACTGCTGCTGCTGACACCCCTGGTTCTTTTGGTGACTTGACTGTTGCCTCTGGTGTTACAGGCTTGGCCCGGTTCACCATCATGTTCTCCAGCGCCACAGCCTACGTGTTTACACGCACAGCTTAATCAGGAGCCGACATGAGCAACAGCAATATTCAGGCAGTCACAAAGACTGTCGATGCGCATGCAATTGCCGGTCGCACAAGGGTAGCCGGCATCTATTTCACAAACACGGCGGTGGCCGGAACAATTACCCTAAGGAATGGCAGTACTGTTGGGAGCACGGCATTGCTGGCTCTTACCACCGCCGCTGTGGCTGGAGCCACTGACATTCTTTTGCCGGACCAAGGAATTCTCTTTGATTCGGGGGTGTTCATTGATGTCTCCGGTGTTGAAATTACCAGCGTGACGTTGTTCTTTTATGGTGGGGCAGCGCAATAATGGCCTCCAAGGGCATGGGCATCAAAACCTCGGTGAAGAGCGGGAACTTCCGCGCTACCAAGGCGGGTGCTGGTATGACCAAGAAAGGCGTTGCAGCGTATCGCCAGGCCAATCCTGGAAGCAAGCTCAAGACGGCGGTGACTTCCAGCAAGCCTTCGCCCACAGAGGCGAAGCGTCGCGCTTCATATTGCGCCAGGTCGGAAGGGCAGATGAAGGATTTCCCTGAGGCCGCCAAAGACCCTAACAGCAGGCTTCGTCAGGCGAGAAAGCGTTGGAAGTGTTGAAATCAACCGTTAAAAATAGGGTAAATGTATGAAAAAATCTGGCATGAAAATGGTAAAAAAGGACGGCAAGATGGTCCCGTCTTTTGCGGCCGACGGCGTTGGCAAGATGAAAGATGGCGGTGCGCCTAAGAAGATGCAAATGGGCGGTCCTGCTGGCATGCCAATGCAGGGCGCAATGCCTCCCGCGCGCGGCCCGATGCCCCAGGGGATGATGCCTCCCGCAATGAAAAAAGGCGGCGCGGTGGGCATGCACAAGATGCCTGACGGCAAAATGATGAAGAATTCTGACATGGGCGACAAGATGGGTCGCGCTGTTAAACGTAAAACGGCCGACGTTAAAGGCCGTGCAATGAAGAAAGGAGCCTAATCATGGCTGGACGTGGAATGGGAGCCGCTACGCGCGGCGGTGGCGCTGTTGAAAGCGGCCCCGCAAACAAGATGATGTCCGAGACAAGCACCTCTACGGGCGTCCCTATGATGGCTAAAGGGGGCATGGCCATGGGCAAGCCCATTGGCAAAATGGGCGGTGGCATGATGTCTAAAGGCTACGCTGCCGGCGGCGCGGCCAAGATGTCCAAGGGCATGATGGCGGGCGGCAAACGCGCCAAGTAATGTCCTACCTCATCAGCAACATCCCGTACTTTAAATGCTGGGTCAGACGCGAGTTTACGCACATGCACCAGAAGTACCATGGCGAGTATTTGCACGCAAACGTCATTGCGGTCAATGTCATGCCGGACCGTTGCTTGAGTTTTCAGACCGTGTTCACGGGGTGTGAGAGCCATGTAGACGGGTCTGAGAATGTTCACGGGGGAGCGATGTGGGCGCGCATGCCCATCACCGCGCTGGTGGGGGACATTCCTTTGGAGGAGTGGCCAGAACGAATGCCAACGCATTTGGCGCAGCCCTGGGATTGCCCATCTCACCACCACACGGTGGTGAAGTTTGCGCGGACCAGCCCTAGCCCTTGGATGTGCAAGATTGACGGGGAATTTCACACTGGCAGGTACCTGTTTACCGTAGACTATGCGGAGAGCGAGGTAGCTGACTGTCCTGCGCAGCACAAACAGAGCCATGTTTTGGTTCTGACAGATGCGGGCAAGTGGACAGGCAACATTGTGGCGTTGCCAAACAACCGAGTCAGGGTCACCAGCCCTGCGTTTTGGCAAACAGGGGAGGGTGCTCCAGACTTTAGGCCCAGCCAGTGGACACACTGCGCGGAGCAAGATGACTCGTACATGGACGCACAGGCAACATTTGACAACTTGTACAGCAAATGACTACCTCCAACACCACCACATTTGACCTGTCAATTGACGACCTGATTGAAGAGGCATTTGAGCGTTGCGGAATGCGGCCGACCAGTGGCTATCAGCTTTCTTCGGCACGCCGCTCGCTCAACTTGCTGTTCCTCGACTGGGCCAATCGTGGGTTGAACCTGTGGACCATTGAGCAGGCTACTTTTGCCCTAGTGCAGGGAGACAGCAGCATTTCATTGCCGACTGACGTGGTCAATGTGCTGGAGGCGGTTATTCGCCAAAACAACCAGGGCATCAACACGGATGTCTACATTGAGCGCATCAGCCGTGAAGACTACCTTAACGTGCCTGACAAGACCACGCAGGCCCGCCCTGCGCAGTTTTACGTAGAGCGCACCAACGTCCCAAAGGTGTATTTTTACCCGGCAGCAGACCAAAACTACACCTTTGTCTACTACCGCATCCGCCGCATTCAAGACGCCGGCGACTATACCAACACCTCCGACGTGAATTTCCGATTCCTGCCTTGCTTGGCGTCGGGCCTGGCTTACTACCTGGCCCTGAAGTTTGCCGCCGACCGCGTCGCAGGGCTCAAGACGATCTACGAGGAGGACTTCCAGCGCGCTGCTATGGAAGATCGAGACACTGCCAGCGTGCAGTTTGTACCGGACTTGGGGGTATGACATGGCCTTTGCGTCAGGCAAGTTTTCCAATGCCCTCTGTGACTATTGCGGGCAGCGGTACAAGTACAACATTTTGCGCAAAAACTGGCGCGGATTTATGGTGTGCCCGGACGACTACGAGCCCAAGGAGCCGCAACTCGAGCCGCTGCGCTACAAGGGCGACGCCATCGCGCTCCGCGATCCGCGGCCCGATCGCATTGAACCGGTGTCCGTCTTTGTTGGCGCACCGGGCTTCACCGCTTTTCAAAGTTACGGCAGCGTGCAAGGCGGCACTAATATGCAGCCGTATGTGCAGGACCAGGCGCTCATTGCGCAGGGCGTTGTCGGCAAAGTGACTGTGAGCATCACATGACCTACAACGAGCTTGTCACCAACATTCGGAACTACACCGAGGTAAACAGCAACGTGTTTACCAGCACTGTGATAGACACCTTCATCACCATGGCGGAGAACCAAATTCTTCGCGAGATTGACCTGGATGTCTTCAAGCTAGAGGTCACGGGCAGCATGACTCAGGGCAATAAGTTCCTGACTGCTCCCACAGACCTCTTGACGCATCGCTACATGATCCTGACGCCGACCAGCGGGGATCAGCTGTTTTTGGATTTCCGCGACACGTCTTTTATGAAAGAGTACTGGGACAATGGCACCACGCAAGGCACGCCCAAGTACTACTCGGTGTGGAATCAGGCCACGTTTTACATTGCGCCCACTCCGAATCAGAACTACAGCGTAGAGCTGGGCTACATCTACCGCCCACCACAGCTCTCGTCGGCCAACTCCACTACTTGGATCAGCAGCAATGCGCCAGAGGCGCTGTTGTACGCTTGCTTGATCCAAGCTTACAGCTATACAAAAGGGCCGGCTGAAATGATGCAGTATTTCCGTGGTGCCTATAAAGAGGCACTTCAGGGCTTGGGCGCAGAACAGCAAGGCCGCCGCCGCCGTGACGAGTATCGTGATGGCATGCTTCGTATTCCACTTAAATCGGATTCACCTGGACCATGATGACCGCACCTTTACCCATGAGCATGGGCAGCGTTTTTGTTCAAACCACGCAAGGGCGTGGCTGGACGCCAGAAGAACTGGCCACGCGCGCTGCCGACAAGATCATCCACATCGGGGACCAGTCGCACCCGGCGGTGCAGGCGCAGGCAAGGGCCTTTAAAGAAAATGTCAAGCAGGTCGTGGCGTTCTATTTAAAAGAGGCGGTTGAACAGGACCGAGCAACTATTGCCTCGCGCCTGCGCGAGGCCGGTCACCCAGACCTGGTTTATTTGTTAGGAGATTTAAAATGAGTTTTTCAGGAAATTTCATGTGCACCAGTTTTAAGGTGGAGCTGATGAAAGCCGTGCATAACTTCACGACCGGCACGGGCAACACCTTCAAGCTGGCCTTGTACGACAACAGTGCGTCGTTCACCGCCTCAACGACCGCCTACACGGCCACCAACGAGGTGGCCAACTCAGGCACCTATGCGGCGGGCGGCGGCACGTTGACCAACGTCACGCCTATAGCCACTGGGACCACTGCGTTTACGGACTTTGCTGACCTGTCCTTTACCAGTGCGACCATCACGGCCTTTGGTGCCTTGATTTACAACGACACGGCTTCGGGCGATCCAACCGTCTGCGTCCTAGATTTTGGTGGTGCAAAGACGTCCACCAGCGGCACTTTTACCATCATCTTTCCAACTGCTGATGCAAGCAATGCGATTATTAGAATTGCATAAGGAGCAGGGGTGGCTGATGCTGTTGTTGCGTTTCAGGGCTGGGATGCGTCTGGTGTAGGCTGGGGAGATGATCCGTGGGGCGAGAGC
>Ga0208942_1001001_pt1 | contig 10586 bp, 13 predicted proteins | sample GreLakmeSU08MSRF_FD_187704 | JGI IMG/M metagenome (GOLD analysis project Ga0208942, IMG submission 187704) | Freshwater lentic microbial communities from great Laurentian Lakes, MI, USA - Great Lakes metaG SU08MSRF (SPAdes) | ecosystem: Environmental > Aquatic > Freshwater > Lake | place: Great...
TTTTTGTAGAATAATTTGATAAAATACGTAATAGTGCTTTTCCTCCAGTAATTTTTTCAATTAGAGTGGAAACGCCCTCACACATTGTATTTGTAATGTTTGCTCCCATTGCATCACCAACATCAATAAATAATTCTACAATCAACATTTTCCCAAGTGCGGTATCAATTTCCTTGCAAGAAACTTGTTTTGCACCTTTATTCATTTTAGATAATGTATTACTAAATGAATTTGCAAGATCAATTATTTCTTTAGAGGAATTTAGTATTTTTGTTGCAGAATTTATTTCTGTATTTAATATTTGAATTTGTCCAATACTAAATGATTCATCACATATAGCTTGAAATCCACCTTGAATTCTTGCAATTTTTGCACCACTTGATGCGGCAGCAATTACGGAAGGCTCTTCAATAACCATTGGAACAAGATAGTTTTTTCCATTAATTAAAAAATTAGTTGCTACACCCAATGGCAAAGAAAAAGTTCCAATTGTATTTTCAACCATGTTATCAGCTTTTTCAAAAGATAGACCTCCATCATTGCTTTGTAAAATTTCTAATTCTTTGGCAGATAAATTTGCAAAATTGGCAACAATATCTAGTCGCTCTTTTCTAGTTTTTTCAAAGAATTTGGAAATTGATGAATCACTCATTTTATTATCCTCAATAATTTGTCATCCATACTATTTGGAAAACCTTTCCCATCCGTATTTGAGGTAATTAGATACAGACTTCCATCCGGACTTTGAACTATATCACGAATACGTCCAACTCCACTAAGAATGGTTTTCTGAGAAGATAGTCCATCAGCAAAATCCACTTCATATAGATTGGTAGATCGAAGTGAAGCCATGACAAAATTAGCCTCTAAATTTATTTTTTCTCCAGAATAATATAAAATTCCACCAGGTTCAATGCTTGGATCGTAACACATTATTGCATTTTCAAATTTTTTATCACCAGAGCACTGTTGTTCAGGCCAGCCGTAATTTTTTCCAGATTTAATGAGATTTATTTCATCATTTTTTTCAGGTCCAAGTTCAGCCAGATACATGTTACCTAAATTATCCCAAGTCATTCCTTGTGGATTTCTATGACCTAATGTGTATACAGGCGAATTTGGAAATGGATTGTCTTCAGGTATGGTACCATCATCATTTAATCGTAGAATTTTTCCAGATAATGATTCAATATCTTGAGGTAAATGGGAAGACTCTGATACAATTCCAGTTCCTATGTACAATTTTTTATCAGGACCAAATTTTATAAATCCACCATTAGTAAATACAGAGCCAGGTATTTTATCAAAAATGGTTTTTGCGTCTTGTAGTTTATTTTGAGATTCAGTGATTTGTAGAATTTTATTCCATAATGTTCCATTTTTCTCATAAGTTAAAAAAACATACATTATGTGATTACTAGAAAAATCAGGATGTAATGCAATTCCCAATAGTCCACCATCAAATACTTTGGCTGGACGTAGTGTAGCTAATGGTTCAGCAAGTAATGTGTTGTTTTGAATAACTCGAATATATCCAGCTTTTTCAGTTACAAAAATTCTGTTATCTGAAACTGCAATAGATCTAGGTTCATCAAGATTTTTTGCCAAAGTTTCTACAAAATTATTTTCAGGAATTAATGAAAGTGGTTCAGGAATTGGTAAAGGAGTTGTAGGTGAAATTAAAATAAATATTGAAAATGCTAATGCTGCAATAATTCCTACAATCCGTAGTTTTTTATCCACAGAAAATGAATTATTTCAAATCCTATTAATTAGTTTCAAGAATTTGATAAAGCGTATATAGCCTCGTATCAATTTATGAAACAGCGGGGTGGGGAAGCCAGACTCTTTAGGGCTATGTCATCCCGGCGGGCTCATAACCCGCAGCTCAGTAGTTCAAATCTACTCCCCGCTACTTTTCATACACACTAAACCACAAAGATGATTTATCAAATTTTGATTCCTTGTTTATCATTCCAATTCGTTGTAGTGGTCTACTAAGATGCCTATGTGCAGAAACACTAGGAAGATATAATTTCTTTTTAATTTTCCTAGGTATTTCTACAATAATTTTATCTTTTGATTTTTTGCCACACTTTATACATTCAAATCCTTGATTTTGTCCTTTTGATTTCATTTTTTTGTTACATTTCATGCATGTTGGATTTATTTTTACATAATTTTTTTCAAGATTGATTATCTTAATAAATTCTAAATTTAAAATTCGAGGATGTTTTTTTGAGGCTTTTCTTATACCTCCTCCAACGCAAATCCTGTCTCCTTTAATTAAATTTAAAGCAATCAAAGAGATTCCAGTTGGTTTGTAAACAGCACATTGTAATTCATATCCATTTGAAATAATAGAGAAAAAAACGTGTCCACCTTTAACAATTTTTGGCTCATTAGAGATAATACCGGTGATTTTTCCTGAAGCGTAAGGTTTCATATTTGTTTTATTTAATTCATTTTTCAAATGATCACCTGTTCCTTGATTAGATTTGAATATCATGTGACCTGCTAATTTTTCACTTGTTTTCAAAATTTTTGTTGCACGAAGTAAAGAATTTACATTTTCTCCACGAACACCATAAAAAACAGGATCAGGACCATGCGGAGTAATTAAAACTCGATCTTTTTTATCATCAAAGCTGTTAAATGTAAAAGGTAATGTTTTTTCTTGCATTGTCTTGACACTTTTTGAAGAAAGTTTTCTTTCTTTTCCAAATTTAGAATTTTTTCTATAGCTTAATAGCTCTAATGTGTGATCTTTAAAATCATAGCCAATTGCGCCAATTGCGCCTACCAATCCTTGACCATTACCTTGGTAAAAAAATTCAATATTATTTTTTACAGCAAATTTTTTTGCATGATTTCTGTTTATGAGTTGCCATAAAGCTAATTTACTAAATTTAGTAAATTGCTCTGGAATTTTTTCACTTTCAAAGAAAACTAGACCCGGATTTGCACCATTTTTTATATCAGAATATTTTTCAACCAGATTTCTAATTTGATTTTTAATTTTTGATACATTTCCAGTTCTTATTTGTAAAGAGACTGCCCCATTACCTCGTGTTTTCCAAGGAATGTTTGGATTAAATCTAATTAATTTTGGAAAATCCAGAAATTCAGTTTTTTGTTTGTAAAGTAAATCAACAATTTTGTAAGCAAGAAATGTAGTGCACATTCCTTTTGGAGAATCTGTATCATCAAAGCCAATATTGAGTACGTGTGTACTAGACATAAATCAATTATAGAATTTGAGACATTTTTACTTGTTGTATAGCATGTTGATTTAAATTAATAACGCCTTATTTTTAGCTGAATTGATAGTTATCGACGAAGAGCGTATCTTTAAAGAAATTGAATCAAAAAAACCCGCATCAGTCTCACTTAATGGACCAGACGGAATATTACCTCAAGTTCAAGAAACTGCCATGAATATCACAAAAAAATTTCAAATTCCCGCATACATTTTAGCTGATACAACTTGGGGAACATGTGATCTAAATTCAAATGGGTCCAAAGTATTGGGAGCTGAAATTCAATTTAACATTGGACACACAATCAATACAGAATCATTTGAGAAAAATCTAATTCTAATTAATGCGTATGATGATATAGAATTTGATAGTGTAGCCAAAAAGTGTATAGATATTCTCAAAGGTAAAAAAATATCTCTAGTTACAGACAGTCAGCATTTACATCAAATGGATAAAGTAAATGAAATTTTATCCAATGGTGGCATTCAAGTAGAAATAGGAAAAGGTAAGGGGCAACTAAATGACGGTCAAGTGTTCGGCTGTGAATTTTATCCTGCAACACAACTTAAAGACAAAGTTGACGCCTATGTATTTCTAGGACAAAGTAATTTTCATGCAGCTGGAATTGCACTTTCAACTAATATGCCAACATATGTTTTGGATCCTTATTTTAATGAAGTAAGAGAAGTTACAGAGTTTGCTCAAAAATTAAAAAAGAAAGCAACTCTTGCAATTTACAAGGCAGCTGACGCACAATCATTTGGAATAATTATCGGACTTAAAGAAGGACAGCTATCCAAAGTATTTGCTTTAAAATTTAAAAAAGAATTAGAAAAGGAAGGAAAAACAGTTCAATTATTTGCCTTGACAGATATTACAAATGAGCGATTAAAAAATCTAAAAGGAATTGATGCATTTATTCAAGTTGCGTGTCCTAGAATTTCTATAGATAATCAATTTGATAAACCAGTTTTATCTACGCCTCAAGCAACTGCGCTTTTAAAAATATTAAGACATGAGAGTATTGAGGAATATTTAGAAATTCCTCACTGGCTATAAAATTACGATATTAATTTTTGAAATTTCAAATTATTTGCTAAATTCTCAAAAGATTTATTTTTTTTTGCCTTTATTTTATACTCTGGTTTTTGCATAATTATATTTTCAAGTATATCTAGCGCTTCATCTAATTTAGAAAGCATTGCAAAATTACACGATTTATCAAATAGGACATCAATATTACGTGGGTAATCTTCCAAAATTTTATTACAACATACTATAGATTCATCATATAATTTCATTGAAAACAAAATTCTTTCTTTATGATACAAAGCAATATTGTAATTGGGGTTGTTTTTCAATATTGCATTGCAATAATTTAATGCCTCTGTAAAATCACCTTTTTTTCTCAAAGAAGATATTTTATTTACAAGAACAGAAAGATCGTCTGAATCCAATCTTAGAGCATGATCATAGCATTGTATTGCAGCATCATAATTTTTTAATTTATTTAATGCATATCCTTTATTGTTTAGCGAACTAATATGATTTGGATTTTCTTCAAGAATTTTATCATAGTAGATAATGGCTTCACTTAATTTACCTTTTAAAAATAATCTATTTGCTTCATCCAAAATAGAATCAATTTTTGGATTTCTAGTCATTGTAAATTAAAAATCAAGGCTTCATTAAGATTTTTCCAAATAAACCCTTTCCACTTAACATTTTTTTGTGAGCTTCTGCTGCATTTTCAAATGTATAAACTGAATCAATGACAGATTTGATTTTCCCTTGAGACATCCAGTATAGAGCTTGTTCCAATTCAGCCCTAGTTCCTTGAGTTGAGCCTAAAATATTGATACCTTTGAAAAAAATATGACGCAAGTCTGTTTTAGCATCATATCCTGTTGTAGCTCCAGTTGTAACAATTGTTGCACCATACTTTAACAAAGTCAATTCCTTATTCCAGTGAGAACCTCCAATGTGCTCAAAAATTACATCAACTCCAGTTACATCTCCAAAAGGTTTGATTATTTTTTTAGATATATCACGAACTTGTTTGTACCAATCTTCTTTTCTATGATCTATTGCATAATCTGCACCTAGTTCAATTAATTTATCTAATTTATCTGGACTTGCTGTAGCAATTACAGTGCAACCAAATAATTTGGCTATTTGAATTCCGTAATTTCCAACACCAGAGCCACCACCCATAATCAAAACTAGTTGTCCGGGTTGAATCTTTGCTCTACCAACAAGCATATGCCATGATGTCAATAAAGTCATTGAAGCAGCTGCTGCAGAATCATATGAAATATTATCTGGAATTTTTACAACATTAACTTCAGGCAAGTGTGTCACCTCACAGTATCCTCCCCAAAGTGGACCAGTTTCAAATCCCCAAATTTTTCTCTTACTACAATCAAATTCTTTTCCACTTGTACATGATTTACAGATTCGACATGACATATTTCCATGCGATACAACTCTATCGCCAATTTTGATATTTTTTACATCTTCCCCTATTGCAATTACTTTACCTGCAGCATCTGTACCTGATATGTGAGGTAGCGGTACAGCCAAAGGCTTTCCCCTCATTCCCCAAATATCATCATAATTCAGAGAGGCACATTCTACTTTGAAAATAACTTCGTCGTGTTTTGGTTCAGGTTCAGGGATGTCTATAATTTTTAAAATTTTAGAAAAATCATCATCGATAGTATATTGGTCATATACTAGAGCTCTCATGATTGTTTTGAGTGTTTTCTAGTTATATGATTTACCAAGCCTAAACCACAAACAATTATAATCTTAACACCAAAAAATACAGCATGTCAGAAATTGGCGTATTGCCCGGAGATAAAATAGCATCAATTGAAGAATACGAAACAGGTCACAATACTTTTGATGATGGAAACATGGTTCGTGCAGCAACTGTAGGCATACATGATCTCAATAAAGAAACACGGGTTGCAAACATAAAACATCCAAAAATGATATCCATTCCAAGAGTTGGGGATATAATTATTGGAACTGTAGCTGCAGTAATGTCCTCAATGATTGCAGTATCTATTGATTACATTAATGGTAAACCAACAACTTCAAAAGTTGAATGTATTTGTTCAACTCGAAATCTTAGAAAAAAGAATGTTGCTTTGGTAAATGATATTGTTACACTAAAAATTCTAAATCATCTAAATGGTACAATTCATGCTGCAATTGAAGAACCACATTTGGGCGTATTATTTACAAAATGTAGAAAGTGTGGTGGTAAAGTAGTTCAAATGCGTGATGCCATAAAATGCATAGATTGTGCATGGATTGATGAAAGAAAGCTTTCAGCAAATTTTGGCAATAGTGATTTTGTAAAGTTGAGAGAGTAAAAATGAAACATATTTCGTTCCAAGGTGAACGAGGTGCATACAGTGAGGCTGCAGCAAGAGTATTTTTCAATACAGAAATTCAAACAATTCCACTTCCAACTTTTGCAGAAATATTAGAAAATACAATATTAGATAAAACAGAATATTCTATTTTACCTGTTGAAAATTCATTGGAGGGAAGTGTTGGAGAAAGTTATGATTTATTGTATTCAACGTCACTTAATGCCATAGGTGAAATCTATCACAAAATTGAACATTGTTTGATAGGAAATGGAACTTTAAAAGAAATAGATACAGTGTATTCCCATCCACAAGCATTAGGACAGTGTAGAGACTTTATTGAAAAACATGGTATGAAGACAGTTCCCACATATGATACTGCTGGAAGTGTAAAAATTATCAAAGAATTAAACAAAAAAAATATTGCATGTATTGCTAGTAAAGATGCATCAGAAATTTACAGTATGCCTGTAATATCCGAACACATTGCAAATAATTCAAACAACTATACTAGATTTTTGATATTATCTAAAAATACCAAAGAAGAAACAGGAAAAGACAAGACATCTGTAATTTTTTCCATAAAACATGAGCCTGGTTCTCTACATAGAATCATAGAAAAATTTCACAATTATAATGTAAATTTAACTAAAATTGAATCAAGACCTACCAAAACAAATACTTGGGAATATAATTTCTATGTAGATTTTGAAGGTCATGCAAAAAATTCAAGAATTGTTGAAATGTTGGAAAAAATAAAGAGTGAAACATTATTTATGAAAATATTAGGATCTTACCCTTCAGTAAAATTAAATTAGAATCCTTTTGGTTTTCGTAAAGTAAAGCCCATACTAAATCCAATAATTACCATACCGGAAGTAATGACGATGATATGATACGTAAACAAGATAGGATCAGTTGTTATTTCCAATGTTGCATCTACTTTTAATTCAGAAGAGCCAGTATTTTGAAGATTTATTGTAGTTATACCATCTTTTAGATGAATCCAATCTAAAATGACTTCTTTAGGCTGAGATGTTTTTGGTATTTGAAGACCATCACCTGGACTAGATAATTTATAATCAAACTTTTCACCTGTAATTTTCATGTGCTGTTTTGCATGTTCATTTGCGTTAATTTGATATGAAGTGGATTCGCCTACTGCAAATGTTTCATTTACTTGTATTGTGTGAAATCCAATATCAGAAATTAAAGAATATATTCCAATTCCAATAATGGCACTGCCTATAATAATTCCAATAATGGTTCTTTTTGATAACACAAAAGAATGATTTAGGATACTGCTTAAAAAATTAACTACATTAAAGATACGTCATGCGGTTGACTTTCAGCAAATCCAGCCCTAGACATTTTAATAAATTCAGCATTTGCTTGCATTTGTTCAATTGTGTGGGCTCCACAGTAACTCAATCCTGAACGTACACCACCAGTTAATTGTTTTAAAATATCAGTTACAGTTCCTTTGTATGGAACCATTGCTTCAACGCCTTCTGCAACATAATCATTAAGATCATCATCAAATGAAAGTGAGCCTGTTTCTTTTGACTTTCTTCCCAAAGATGCTCCAAGTGAAGCCATTCCACGATATATTTTAAAACGCTTACCATTTTTAGTTAATACAGTTCCTGGAGATTCATGTCAAATTCTACAGCGGATGTGTTTTTTATAGAATCTGAAATTTTTATGGTATTTTTTATGCTCATAAATGAAGTTTTTACATATTAATTTGAACCAAATTATTTACAATATGTTACAATCATATTTTGCATAAAATCATAGTTACCAGATATTCTACTTTGAGCATTTTCAACCATGTTATTTATCTCATTATTAGTTGCATTTTCATTTATTCGCATAATTTTTTTTTCAAATTCAGAAACGGAATTATCAAGATACTCGAAAGTCTTGTTAATGTCTGTTCTACATGACAGTATATTTTTAGATGGTCTGATCTGCTCTACTTTAGATTTCCAAGTTTGAACTTTATCTAATAATTTTGTTCTTATCTCTTGTACATTATTTTTCCCGATTGGTTTGATCTTTTCTTTAATTTCTTTTTTCTTCTTTTTCTCTTGTTCTAACTTTTGTTTATATTTCTCAGCCTCTCTCTTGCTAGCCAACTCTTGAGCTTGTTTAGTTTATTCTGCTTGTATTTTTTCTAATTCCTTTACTTGGTTCTGTTCTAAAATTCTTATATTTGATGATAGTATTTTATCGGCAGTATCATGACCTTTATTTTTTGATAAATAATTCATTACAATTACTGTTCCATCGTTAAACACTATCAATCTCTGAAGTCCTTTCAGCTCATCGCTTTCATATTTTATATCTGCAGTAATTTTTCCAAACCAAGTTGAAGTTTTTTTCTCGATAATTTTTACATCCGAGAATAATTTGACTGAAATAATTGCTTGTTTCATTATTTCCTTTTCAGTAAAAAATTCTTCCTCAACATACAAGTCATTATATGATAATGATGCCTGAAAAACCGAGTCATTTTGTTTAGTACAACTATATCTAATTTCTTCATCATATTGGAATCCTGAAGGACAAGAGATGTCAATTCCTCTTTTAGTTTTTTTCAGCCAAATCTGATTTCCTCCCTCAGCATACGAATTATTTGTAAAAACTACACACATGAGAATTAATCCTAGAGTAAAAGATAGAAAGACTTTATTCAATAATCTCTAAAACTTTTGTATTAACTTAAGGATTCATTCCGTTTTTATCCATAATTTGTTTGTAAAACAGTAAAACCATTACTTTAGTTTCAATTTTCATGTGTAAATATGGAAATTAAATGTCAAGTCACAATAATCATAATAATTATCCCAACTAGTGTTTCCGTGGATTATTTTGTATTTTTAATAATGGGGGTGTGTGATTCACATCAAACCGTATGGCGGAACTGTTTTTTATCATATCTTATTGTACGAATGAATAGAGTTTAGAAATTAATTCTTTATATTATAACAGGTTTCTTACCCACTTTCCATACTTGGTTTGAATTGGGAGTTTTTTCATACCACAAATAAGGAAGATTACGTTCTACATTAAATGTATAGTAAATATGATTTTTACGATTTAAATTACTCTGATGTGATTTATGAAACGAATCATTTCCAAGCCATGCTGGATTACCTGTATCAGGAAATTCATAATATACCGATGTAAATCTATCTAACATTGTATCTTTGTATCCACGACTAATCCATTCTTTACAAATTGCAATTCCATAATCACACAAGGCACGTTCATGTCCACGCCACATTTTAGTTATAGGGTGATTTACCCAACCCTTGGTTTTTCCAAGTGATGCTCGTAATATTTGCCATGCCTCCACTCGTTGCTTACCTAGCCTCTTGTAATCAAGAGCCTTGGCAGATTTTGTAAAATCGGCAAAAGGTAAAAATGTGTTAACCATTAAATGACCTCATCAGAATAAATAATTCCTTTATCAAATTCTGCTTTTTTAATTAATTCTTTAGCCTTGTCATGCCATTTATCAGCAGTTTTTTTCTTACCAAACAATCCCATGATTTTTTATATTTTGTAATTAACTTAAGGATTGATATAATTTTCATAACTAGAATAACTATACATTTCAAATAATTGTTAGGGTTTTAAAAACAAGTGGGCATTGTTTGTTACAAATCATAGAGTAAAGTGAGTTTTTTAATAATCCTTGTTATGATGAATTTGTCTTTTTGACCTCTATTACATCCTTCTCCAACAACCTGTACACCGTTTCAATTCTTGCTATGATTATTTGTTTTTTTAAATTCTTTATGCGCTTATCCAATGCCACTCGGATTCCACTTCCAATCCAACCATTGCATAAATCAAACTCATTACCGTATCATCTGGATGTTTAAACTCTATACTTGATTGTTGATGCTGTTTTTCTTTTGATACAGAACAC
>Ga0208942_1001002_pt1 | contig 10577 bp, 10 predicted proteins | sample GreLakmeSU08MSRF_FD_187704 | JGI IMG/M metagenome (GOLD analysis project Ga0208942, IMG submission 187704) | Freshwater lentic microbial communities from great Laurentian Lakes, MI, USA - Great Lakes metaG SU08MSRF (SPAdes) | ecosystem: Environmental > Aquatic > Freshwater > Lake | place: Great...
GCATGGCAATCGCTCAATCTCCTCGAAATCCGGGAGCGCCGACGTGCTCGAGGCGCTCGGTATTCCCGTCGAGATCCCCCACGCCGCCGTGGCCAGCATGATCGACGAGCACGGCTTTGGCTTCCTCTACGCACCGAACCACCACCCCGCGATGCGGCATGCGGGGCCCGTTCGCCGCGAACTCGGGATCCCCACGATCATGAATCTGCTCGGACCGCTTGCGAACCCCGTCGAGACGCCGTTTCAGATCATTGGGGTGGCGCGCCCCGACCTCGTCCAGCCGATGGCTGAGGTGATGCGGATCCTCGGCATTCAGCATGCCCTGATCGTGCACGGCGAAGGCGGCTTCGACGAGATCACCCCCTGCGGCCTGACGACGATCGCGGACGTGACGCAGGCTGGGATCGAGACGTGGACCTTCGACCCGGAAGACGTCGGCATTGCTCGCGCACCTGCATCGGCCTTGGCCGGTGCCGACGCAAGCGAGAACGCCGACATTATTCGGCGCATCTTTGAGGGCGAACTCGGGGCGCCCCGCGATGCTGTCGTCCTCAACGCGGCTGCCGCTCTGGCCGTCTGCGGACAGGCCGACGACATCGCCTCCGGAGTTGCGCTGGCAGCAGAGGCAATCGATAGTGGGCGGGCACAGGCAGTGCTGCAGGCGGTCGCCACCGCAGCACAATCCGCAGCGGAAGGAGCGGCGTAATGGGGTACCTACAAGAGATCGGTGCGTGGACGCACCGCGAAGTAGCGCGTCGACGTGAGACGCGTCCGTTTGCCGGAGCGCTGCACGAAGAGGGCCGCGTGCGCGTCATCGCCGAGATCAAGCGCGCCTCACCCAGCGAAGGACCGATCGCTCCGAGTGCCGATGCCGCCGATGTGGCCCGCCATTACGAGGCTGGTGGTGCCGCCGCGATCTCCGTCCTGACCAGCCCGAAGGACTTTGCCGGCTCGCTGCTCGATCTGGCCCGGGTGCGTGCCGTCACCGACCTGCCGTTGCTGTGCAAAGACTTCTTTGTCGACCCCTACCAGGTGGGCGAGGCCCGAGCCCACGGCGCTGACGCAATTCTCGTGTTGCTGGCACTCGTCGACGATACGCTCGCCGCCGACCTGATCCAAGCCGCTGAAGACCACCAGATGGACGTGCTCTGCGAGGTCCACGACGAGGCCGAACTCGCCCGCGCGCTCGCACTTGGCTGCCCCTTGATTGGTGTCAACGCCCGCAACCTGGCGACGCTGACAGTCGAGCCGATTCTGCAGCGCACGCTGCTGTCGTCGGTGCCCAAGGGCTTTATCGCCGTCGCCGAATCGGGTGTCACCAACCGTGCCGACCTCGATGCGGCGGGCAAGGCCGGGGCCTCGGCTGCGCTCGTTGGCACTGCGCTGATGCGCAACCCCGAACTCTTGGTGGAGCTGACCCGCCCGTGACCCTGATCAAGATCTGTGGCATGACGACGGCCGAAGATGTCGACCAGGCGGTTGCCGCCGGCGCCGACATGATCGGTTTCATCCTCGTGCCCTGGTCGCCACGGGCGATCGATCTTGAGCAGGCGAGAAGTCTTCGCGCGCACGTGCCGCCTGGTGTCGAGGCAATCGGCGTGCTGTCCGACGAGACCGCCGAGCGCGCCGTGGCGATGCTCGAGGAGTCCGGGCTCGATCGGGTACAGGTCTACGGGGCCGACGCCGACGCCACCCAGGCGTTGCTCGGCGAGCGTGCAATCGTTGCTCGGCGACTGCCGACCGAGCAGTCGGGCGCAGCCGACCCCGTGCTCCTCGATCGTTCCTTCAATGAGGAGCCAGAGCTCGAGCAGTTGGCAGAACACTGGGCAACCGTGCGCGCCCTCACTGATGCCGGCCGCCGAGTGATCTTGGCGAGTGCACTGACTGTTGATAACGTCGTCGCGGCAATCGCTGCCGCCCAACCCTGGGCCGTTGATGTCGCGCGCGGTGTCGAGCAGAGCCCCGGCCACAAGGATCATGCGCGCGTGTCGGCATTTATCGCCGCCGTGCGCGAAGGGAGTGCAGCATGAGTGATTCCGAACTGCTCAACGAAGGCCTAGCCGCCGACGCCTATCCGCCCGACGAGCTTGGCCGCTTTGGCGAATTTGGTGGTCGCTTCGTGCCCGAGACGGTGATGGCCGCGCTCGACGAGCTCGAGGCCGCAATCGAGGATGCCTTTGCGGATCCTGCATTCCACGAGGAGCGCGCACTGCTGGCACGAGACTTCATTGGCCGCCCCACCCCCATGTACTTCGCCGAGCGCCTGACCGAGGACATCGGTGGCGCGCGCATTTGGCTCAAGCGCGAGGACCTCGCTCACACCGGTGCCCACAAGATCAACAACGCCCTCGGCCAGGCGCTGATCGCCAAGCGTCTCGGCAAGCAGCGCATCGTGGCCGAGACGGGCGCCGGTCAACATGGCGTTGCGACGGCCACGATCTGCGCCCGCTTTGGCCTGCAAGCGATCGTCTACATGGGCGAGGAGGACATGCGGCGTCAGCGCCCGAACGTCGTGCGGATGCGCTTCCTCGGCGCCGAGGTGATCCCCGTCACAAACGGCGCAGGCACGCTCAAGGATGCACTCAACGATGCAATCCGTGACTGGATTACGAACGTCGAGACAACGCACTACATGATTGGCACTGCCGCCGGCCCTCACCCCTACCCGTACCTCGTGCGGCGTCTGCAGGCCGTGATCGGCGAGGAGTCGCGTGCGCAGATGTTGGATCGCACCGGGCAACTGCCCGACGCGGTCGTCGCCTGCGTCGGTGGTGGCTCGAACGCGATCGGGATTTTCCATCCATTCCGCGACGATCCCGTACGCCTCATCGGCGTCGAGGCTGGTGGCGACGGCGGAGCATTGCACGCGCGAACGCTCAGCGGTGGTCGCGTTTCGATCCTCCACGGCTCACGCTCGTTCGTCCTCTGCGATGACGACGGTCAGGTCGTCGAGACGCACTCGATTAGTGCCGGACTCGACTATCCCGGCGTCGGCCCCGAGCACGCGGCACTGATGACCTCTGGCCGCGCCGAGTACGTGGGCGTGTCCGATGAAGAGGCGCTCGTGGCCTTCGATCGTCTCTGCCGTCTCGAGGGCATCATTCCCGCACTCGAAACCAGCCACGCGCTCGTGACCGCCGAACGACTCGCGAAGGAGCTGGGGCCCGACGCCAACATCGTCGTCGGCCTGTCGGGCCGTGGCGACAAGGACGTTGACCAGATTGCCGAGCGGAGGGGCCACGCATGAAGATTCCACGCCCCTCGCTCGCGGTCTACCTGATGGCAAACGAGGCTGCCCCCGAACTGGCGGAAGCCGCCGTCCGTGGTGGCGCCACCGTGATCGAGCTAGGCATCCCCTACTCCGACCCACTCGCCGACGGCACCACCATTCAACGCGCGGCTCAGGCAGCCCTCGATGCAGGCATTACGCCCGCACGAGCGCTCGAACTGCTCGCCGAGATCAACCGGCGCGTCGACGTTCCACTGGTCCCGATGACGTACGGCGCCATCGTCGAGGGCTATGGCGAGGAGGCCTTCTGCCGCGACGCCGCCGCCGCGGGCGCTGAAGGCCTGATCGTGGCGGACATTCCGCCGGAGGAGTCTGGACGTCTACGCGCTGCCGCCGAGGCCGTCAACATCGACCTGATCCACCTCGTCTCGCCGACCTCGCGTCCCGAGCGCATCCGCGCCGCCGCCGAGGCCAGCCGTGGCTTCGTCTACCTCGTCGCTGCCGTTGGCGTGACGGGTGCCCGTGAGAATCTCGATAGTCGTGTCGCCGAGCTGCTGACCACGACGCGGACCGCTGCTGGCGATACGCCGATCCTTGGTGGCTTCGGCGTCTCCACCCGCGCGCACGTGGCGGGATTGATCGCCGCTGGTACCGATGGAGCGATCGTCGGCTCAGCCGCGATCGATGCAATTGACGCCGGCGGCGCCGAGGCACTCGAGGCGCTCGTCCGCGACCTTGCCGCCGGTCTCGAGTCGTAGCCGCAGCGTCCGCCGGTACCTGCCCTCAGTGCGTGTGGTTGCCTAGGCCTATAACCCCCGTCAACACTCGTCGGCACACGAGCTCCCCGTTTTGCGTTGCTGTCATCGCTACGATAGTCCTATGCGAATGGACTCAATATGGAACTAACGCTTTGGCAGGAGATTTTTTGGGTCTGGGTGGTCTTGACGATCGCGCCTAAATTGGTTGTCTTTCCCGTCATCCATCTGATGCGCGAAGCGGTCAAGGACACGAAGCGGCAAGACGAGATCGACGCTGCCTGGCTTGCCAGCCTGGAAGACTCGGACACTGGTGGCGGCAATGATCGTCATCCCCGCAGCCGGCGACCGTGGATGCCTGGCCCACGACGAGGCCCCGGCAATGGCACGGGTGGCTCGGCGCGCGTCGAGCCACGTTCGCCGCGACGGATCGAGGTGCGGGCGCACCGCCTTCGCCGTCCTCTGCCCTCGCGGTGACGATCGCACAACTGATTGGCGAACTCGCAGCCTGCGAGACACCGTCGTCGCTGATCAACCCGTATCGGCACCACGTCGCCGAGTTCGATGTGCCGAAAGCTCCGGCGCTGCGTCAGGCAAACCTGCTGGCCTACCTTGCCGAGCGACCAACGCCTCGCGCACTGCTCGTCGGCGAGGCGATGGGGTGGCGAGGTGGACGCTTCTCTGGGATTGCCTTTACGAGCGAACGGCAACTGGCCGATTGGGGTGCGCCCTTCGCCGCATCGTCACTCCACCCGGGTGGTTGGACAGAGAGCTCGGCCACGATCATCCATGGCGTGCTCGACGAGTTCGAACTTGAACGCCAAGTCGTCCTGTGGAACACCGTTCCCTTTCACCCCCACCCACACGGGAAGCCGCTTGGCAATCGCGCCCCGAAAGTGGGCGAGATCGCACTCGGTAAGCCCTTCTTAGAGCAGCTCGTGGCTCTGCTTGAGCCGTCCGAGATTATTGCCGTCGGGCGGATCGCCGAGGGCACGCTCGGCGACCTCGTAACGGGCCGCGTGCGCCACCCCGCCAACGGCGGCGCCACGCTCTGTCGCGAGGGTCTGCGGACCCTGCTCGGCTAGTCGCGCGGCGCGCAAACCCCAATCAGCTGCGGAGCGTCGACTCAGGGAGGACATCACAACCGCGCGGATGTCATGTCCTCCCCACCATCGCGCATTGTTGAAGCGTCGCGGCAGGCAGGGAGGACATGACATCCGCGCGGTTGTGATGTCCTCCTAGGATCGCGAGTGGGCCTTGATTGCGCTGGTGGAACACCGCCGCGCCTGTACTCAACGCCGTTGCTCTACGAGGCAGGCTCCGCCAGCCCACGCGCACACCAGTCGCTCCACGAGCCCGCATAGAGCTGGGTGTCGTCGCGCCCGAGCTCGACGAGGCGTAGGGCGAGGGCGGCGGCCGTAATGCCGGAACCGCAGTACACGACAGGTGGCTCGGCGACCGTCAGGACGTCATCGTCGATCGCATCGGGAGCGTTGAACGGTGCGTTGCGGGCTCCGACGATATGCCCGGCGACCGGATCCATCGGCTCGACCTCGCCACGAAAGCGTTCGGGCGCGCGCGCATCGAGCACGATTCGGCCGGCCGCGAGCGCTGCCTGCACACCCGTTGCGTCGAGCAGGTCGTCCGTTCGCTCCGCACCAAGCACGAGGTCACCGGGTGTCGCGACAGGATCGCCGACGTCCAAGTCGTCACCCCAGGCTGCAATTCCCCCCTCGAGCACCTGCGACGGGACTCCGTGATGCCGCAAAAGCCACCAGGCACGCGCTGCACCGCCTGTGCCGTCGTCGTAGACCACGATCGAAGCGTCTGAGCGCAAGCCGGCCCGTTGCAGCGACTGCTCGAAGGCGGCGCGTTCCGGGAGCGGGTGGCGCCCACCGAGACGATCGTCACGCATCGGCCCGCTGAGGTCGTCATCGAGATCGAGATACAACGCACCCGGAATGTGGCCCTCGCGATACAACTCGAGTCCCGCTCCGTGCTGTCCGAGTCGAAACCGACAGTCGACAAGTTGCACGCTAGGCAAGGCTCGAACCGCCTCTGCCGAGATCAATTGATTACTCGTCATGGTGCCCTTCTTGGTTGCGTCAGGCGGCGCTGCAATTGCAACCCTCGCGTGTGATCGAGATCGATTTGGATCGTGGCGTGCTCGATCTCAAAGTGCACCTGCACGATGTGCTCGATGCGGTGCAGCATGGCGTGCTGATCGACACCAGGCTCGATCACGACATGCATCGCGAGCGCGGGAAAGCCATCAGAGATCTGCCAGACGTGGAGATCGTGCACGTTGCAGACCTCGGGCAGCGCCATCACGGTTCGGGCAATCTCTTCGGGGTCGATACCCGGCGGCGCCTCTTCCAGCAAGATACGCACCGCGCTGCGCAGCACGCGTGCCGAGGCGACAACAATCAAAACCACGACGACGAGACTCGCGAGCGCATCGGCCTGCACCCATCCGGTCAGCATGATCACAAGGCCCGCGATCATTGCGGCGACCGAGGACAGCACATCGGCTGCGAAATGGAGCATGGTTGCGTGCGCGTTGAGGTTCGAACGAGCTCCAGCACGCAACAGCAACAGGACGGGAACCAGATTGAGCACGACGGCGAGCGCGCCAATCAGCGCGACGCCGCCTCCTTCGACGGGTCGCGGGTCGGCGAGACGAGCAAAGGCCTCCCAGGCCACCCAGACGCTGAGTGCAATCAGAAACAGGGCGTTGATTGTTGCGGCGAGAATCTCGGCACGCCGATAACCGAACGTGCGCGTTTTGGTCGCGGGCAAGCCAGCCAGCCAGGCCGCACCAACAGCCAAACCGACAGCCACCGCGTCCGAGAGGTTATGGATCGCATCCGCTACCAGCGCGAGCGAATCGAAGGAGATTGCGGAAACAACTTGGATCACGCCCAGCAGCAGCGTCAACGCGAGCGAAATCCAGAGCGCGCGCCCCATGCTGGCACCGTGCCCGTACCCGTGCCCGTGACCGCCGTGATGATGCCCGTGGTGATGACTCACGTAAGAATCGTATCGTCTCCGTTGCTTTACACGGATTGCGCCTATGCTGCTCGCTCGGACTCGTTCGAAGGGGAAATCTGGTGACGAAGAACACGCAAGCGGTAACGCTGATTCCAGGCGACGGCGTTGGCCCGGAAGTTGCCGAGTCGGCACGCAAGATTGTCGACGCCAGTGGCGTCAAAATCGACTGGCAGGTCCACGAAGCCGGCGCTGAAGTCTTCAAGAAGGGCCTTGCCACCGGCGTCCCGGACGACACGATCACCTCGATCGAGCAGACACGCGTGGTCCTCAAGGGACCGCTTGCCACGCCCGTTGGCTTTGGCGAGAAGAGTGCGAACGTCACGCTCCGCAAGTTGTTCGAAACCTACGCCAACATTCGCCCCGTCCGTGAGATGCCCGGCGTGCCCACCCCCTACTCGGGCCGCGGCATCGATCTCGTCGTGGTGCGCGAGAACGTTGAGGATCTCTACGCTGGTATCGAGCACATGGAGACCCCCGACGTCGCCCAGACGCTCAAGCTGATCTCCCGCAAGGGCTGCGAGAAGATCGTCAAACTCGCCTACGCCCTGGCCGAAGCCGAGAATCGCACCAACGTCGCCTGCGCCACCAAGGCCAACATCATGAAGATGACCGAGGGCATGCTCAAGCGCACTTTCGAGGACATCGCTCCCGAACATCCCGAGATCGATTCGTGGCACGTGATCGTCGACAACTGCGCCCACCAGCTCGTCAAGCGGCCGGAACAGTTCGAGATGATCATCACGACGAACATGAACGGCGACATCCTCTCGGATCTCACCTCCGCACTCGTCGGCGGGCTCGGCTTCGCGCCATCTGCCAACCTCGGCACCGATGTTGCAATCTTCGAGGCCGTCCACGGCTCGGCTCCCAAGTACGCAGGCCAAGACACGATCAACCCGACGGCGATGATCCTGTCCGCCGTCCTGATGCTGCGCCACATTGGCGAGCTAGAGGCCGCCTCGTCGATCGAAAATTCCGTGATGACAACGCTCGCCAGCGGTGTCCGCACGCGCGACGTGATGGGCGACGAAGGCAGCGTCGGCACGATGGCCTACACCGAGGCGATCATTGCGAACCTTGGCAAGTCCGTGCCCGAGTGGACTGCGCGACCGGTCAAGAAGATCGTGATGCCCGTGCCCCGCAAAGAGGCGGCGTTCATCATTCCCGAGTCCGTCGAGCTGATCGGCGTGGACGTCTTCTTCCAGACAGAAGAGACTCCCGACAAGGTCGGCGAAGCCGCTCAGCGCCTGGCTGAAGGCACTGTGCTCGAACTGAAGATGGTTGAGTGCCGTGGCACGCAGGTCTGGCCGAAGACGCGAGCGCAGCTCGATCCGACCGACGTCATGCGTGCGCGCTTCATCTCGCGCGGCAGCGTGATCACGAGCGATGACATCCTGGACCTGCTCAGCCGCTTTGGTGGGCGCTTCAACTGGGTTCACGTCGAGAAGCTGCGCATGTTCGACGGCGAACCGTCGTTCTCGCGTGCTCAGGGCGAGATTTAGCACGCTGACGCAGTAGGCCCGAGGCGTATCCTGTGTGTGCACGCGTACCGCAGGTCGATAGAAGGGACGGTGACAGATGATCTTCGAGCAGCTGATTCATCACGACCTTGGCTGCGCCTGCTACCTCGTCGGCTGTCAGCAGATCGGTGAGGCGATTGTGATCGACCCGCCACTTGATATTCGCCCGCTTGAGGCTGCGCTCGCCCACCATGATGCGCGCCTCGTTGGCGTGATCGAGACGCATACGCATGCCGATCACATCTCTGGCCACGGCATCCTGGCACTCGAATTCGGCGTGCCAATCTGGGTGTCGCCGATCGCCGAGGTTGCTTTTGAGTCCCGCCCGATGCCCGATGGCACCAGCATCCGCGTCGGCAACATCGAACTCGTCGCGGTCCACACTCCCGGGCACCGCCCCGAACACACCGCTCTGCAAGTGATCGACCACACGCGCTCCGATGAGCCTTGGCTCGTATTGACAGGCGACAGCATGTTTGTGGGCGACGTCGCCCGTCCTGACCTGGCGATTGCCGGCCAAGCGGGTGCCGCCGGCCTGTACCACTCATTGCAGGAGCGCCTGCTAACCATGCAGGACGGAGTTGAGGTCTTCCCTGGGCATGTCGCGGGCTCACTCTGCGGCAAAGGCATGAGTGCAAAACCGTCGAGCACGCTTGGCTTTGAGCGGCGCTTCAACGACATGCTGCAACCGATGGGTGAAGACGCCTTCGTGGTCGCGGCAAATTCGGGCTTGTCCCCCAAGCCACCGAACCTTGCTCGCATCGTCGAGTACAACCGCGGCCCACTCGTGCCACGACCAATCCAGCCGCAGCAACTCACCGAGGTGCCAAGCGACGCGCCACTCTTGGACGTCCGCGCGAGCATGGATGCCATGCACGGTCTGGTGGCGGGTGCCTATCACGTGCCGGCCGACCAGAATGGCTTTGGTGCTCGCGCCGGCTTCTTGCTGGACCCGGACGTCCCGACGGTTCTAATCGCCGAGGATGAACCGCAGGCGCTGCGAGCGGCTCGTCGTCTCCAGGCGATTGGTCATCTGACACAACGTGGGTGGATTTTGGCCAGCGACGCACACGGCACGACCGTGCTGCAACCGCTCACGCTCGAAGAGTTCCTCGAGGAACGCGACACGCTCCAGATCATCGACGTACGCGCAGGTGACGAACTGCCAGCACCGCTCGTGGGCGCGATCCAGATTCCGCTCACGTCGCTCCACGACGCCTCGCTCGCTGCGCTCGACCCTACGCGCCGCACGGCCGTCATCTGCCAGTCGAGTCAGCGTGCCGGTATCGGCGCCGCAGTGCTCGCACGCCGCGGCTTTGGCGACGTCCACCCCGTGCTTGGTGCCGGGATGGGATCGCCGCTGTTCGCCAGCGTTAGTTGAGCGACATCCGCTCGGCGGGATAGCCGCTCGAACGAATCCGCTCGAGGACGTGCTCGCCGTGCGCGTGATCTTTGGTTTCGACGGTGATATCAACCGCGGTGTCTTTGACTCCAAGGTCCGTGCCGTCGCGATGGTGGAACATGTCAACGATGTTGACGCGTTCTGCCGTCAGCACATCGAGGAACTCGCGCAGCGAACCAGGGCGGTCCGCCATACGGGTCGTAAAGCGCATGTAGCGCCCGGCCGAGGTCAGCCCGTGGCGCATGATGCCCTGCAACAGCAACAGATCGATGTTGCCGCCTGACAGCACGATCACGACGCGCTTGCCCGTCACGTCACCAAGTTGACCACCCATCAAGGCGGCGACGCCGGCAGCGCCAGAGCCCTCAACGACGAGCTTTTGTCGTTCGACAAGGAGCGTCATGGCAGCCGCAATTTGCTCGTCATCGACCGTCAGCATCTGCTCGACATACTGCTGGACGAGTGGGAACGTGATCTCGCCGGGTCGCTTGACCGCGATGCCGTCGGCGATCGTTCCCGCTGACGTAGCGGCCGTCACAGCGCCCGCCGCCAGCGAGGCAACAAACGGCGCGCACGCCTCTGCCTGCACGCCCACAATGCGCGTCGTGGGGCGCTGTTCG
>Ga0208942_1001003_pt1 | contig 10571 bp, 5 predicted proteins | sample GreLakmeSU08MSRF_FD_187704 | JGI IMG/M metagenome (GOLD analysis project Ga0208942, IMG submission 187704) | Freshwater lentic microbial communities from great Laurentian Lakes, MI, USA - Great Lakes metaG SU08MSRF (SPAdes) | ecosystem: Environmental > Aquatic > Freshwater > Lake | place: Great...
ATTGTGATTGGTGGGATATTGGCGAAAGGCGAAAACGATCGCATCGTAACAAAAATGTTTGGAACGGCTCCGCATCGACAGTATTGGGTCAAGTTTCAGTCGTTTAGTGTAGCTGCAGATACATCAGACAAATACGGAACCTATGCTTATCACGCGGTGGTTTTTGATGAAGGGACCAACCAAATTCATTTGGTACAGATGGCTTGGGGTTCGGAGTTTGCGTGGTATAAAGATTCAGTTCCTGTTAAATTGAAAAATGCGATGGGTATTCATATCGGTCCTTTTGAATCCTACTCTATTTCTGATTTGGATGATGCATATAATGGTCATCAACTGAAGGACAAAGCGTTTACTAACAATTCGTTATATACTTTTGCGCCGGGTAAGGTGAAGTCTACCGATGCTTCTTTGTCGCGCGGTTTTAATACCAACCCAAACGCCACTTATTATGTAAAGGCGGGAGGCAGTTCTTATTTGCCATTGCAATTGCAGTATACTTTTCATGGCGATGTGGCTGGGAACGATAATCACGCGATTTACGTTCAGATCAACAATGAGACGCCGGTGAAATACGATTTGAATGCATTGAGCGCTCAAGATTATCGCACGGGCTTACTGGTTCCTTCCATTTTGAGAAATACAACGGCGGGTGATTTTATCAAAATCAAGGCTTGGACGGGCTTGAACTCGGGTGGGGCGGATGAGAATCCATCGAATGATACTTGTAATACGATTTTCAAATACATCGCTCAAAATCAATATCAAATCACGAAAGGGCCATTGTTGATAGAGTTTTACACGGCAACATGGTGTCCAACCTGTCCGATTCTCCGCAATTATATCGATTCGATGAAGTTGAATGAGAATTCAATGAATATTATCGTGGAGCATCACGTGAACGATTACATGAACAATCCGCTTGCACCGGGAACGTTTGATTCATTGCCTTTTTTGATCATAAATCGCGAATACAATCCCATTGCAAGAGGGGTGAAGCCAGCCGATTTGGCGAAGGAGATTGGCGTTCAAGCCAAAGTCAATTACCAATTGGTAAACATGAAATTCGAGTCGATGCAGTTCAATCAAGCCACCGGTAAAATTACGGGTAAGCTTACGGCAACGATGGCGGATTACCATGCTAAGTCTACCTTGCGATTGGGGGTGATGTTAAAGGAAAGGGATGTGAGGGGATTGGGTTCTGGCTGGGATCAACGGGTGGATGTAACGGCCACATTGGATTCACAATCGATATTTTTTCAAAAGAACAAGACATTGTCTGGGTATCATCACGACAATGTAATTTGGAATGTGGCCGGCGGAAAACACGGTAAAAATGGATTTGGCGTGGCAGATGAAGTCATTGCGTCGGGCTCTACAATTTCCTATGATTTCACATTAACGGTACCTGATACAATTTTGAGTTTGGGCATACCCAATGCGGCGGATTTTGGTCCTTATGGCGCTGTGAAAGCCCGATACAAACCTGCAGATTACAGCGTTGTGGCCTTTGCGGCGGACGATTGGAGCGCGGGGATCAGTGAGACGGTGAACAATGGAAATTTTGGCTCAGGTATCATCTCAGCGTTGGAGCAAAAAGTTTGGAATGTATTGGCCTCAACGCAGAGTGTAAATCAGGCAGTTCCGTTTGTGTTATATCCCAATCCTGCAGCGGATCAGGTGCACGTTCAAATCGAAGCCAACATTTATTCTGTTACCGTTTTGGATCTGATGGGTCGTGTTGTAAAAAACAACGGTTCAGAATCCACCATTGATTTAACCGGAATGTCGGCTGGAACTTACTTGGTTCGCATAAAAACTCCCCAAGGCGAGGGTGTTTCTCGATTGATCGTTCAGTGATATTGCGTTTCGATTTGATTAATCGTTAAACCATCTCTTATCAATGCAAACTACAGTTGTCCAGGGCAATTTCTAGTGCTTGCTGAATTTGCTCCACCGGTGCAAAACAGGTCTGATTTGCGCATACTTCGATTTGCTTTTTCTGCGCCCCATTTTTAAATTCGAGGGTTGTCCAACTGGGCAAGTGCTTTGCGATTTCTAGCGTTTCGGCCGATGTCCATTCTCCCTGTGGATTGTTGGCGTTGTTTTCCAATTTGATATGGCAGCCGCCGAGGGTGATGGCTTGCGCGAGTTTCGACCAGTTGAAATACCAGCCCGGATTTTGAATCATTGACTTGGTGACCTGATTGAGCAGGGTTTTCGATAGTTCAATGTATTCGAGATTTGATGTCATTGTCCCCATTTGTAACAGGCAGTGCGCCAGCACGGAATTGGGCGAAGCAATCACATCGTCGTTTAAATCACTTTTTCTCACAATCAGCGCCTCGCCATTGTCGGGTGTAAAGGCCAATTGCTGGGTTTTGGGATTGTAAAATAGCTCGATGGATTTCCGGATAAGGATTTCCGCTTTTGCCAGGTAGTCTTCGTTTTTTGTGATGGTGTAGGCAGACAGCAATCCTTCGCAGAAACAGGCGTAATCCTCTAGGAAGCCAGAGATTTTGGTGATGCCATTTCGATGGATGCGCAGCAGTTCGTTGTTCTGCCAGAATGTAGACCACATCCAATCGGCCAGGGCTATTGCTTTCTCGCTATAATTTGCGTTTTGTAAGAAAAGTGCGGCATCGGCCAAGGCTTTGAGGTATAGGGCATTCCAACTGCAGATGGCTTTATCGTCGAAGCTCGGACGAATCCGGCTGTCTTGGTAGCGTTTGATTTTTTGTTTGATGCTTAGCAGTCGTGGATGATACTCGGCGGCTTTGAGTCCTGATTTTTCTAGCACTTGCAGTGGCGCTAGGGGTTGATGCAGGATGTTATAACCGTGTTCCCAGTTGCCATCTTTTTGGATATTGAATTGGATTTCGGCCAGGGCGAATTCCTCATCGCTGAGGATGGTAAGCAGTTCTTCGCGGGTAAAGACATAAAACTTGCCTTCCATGCCTTCTGAATCGGCATCAAGGGCGCTTCCGTAACCGGCGCGGGTTTGATTGTGCCCCTCGCTCCGCTCGGGGCCACCCTTCAACCCAAGTTCCTCCTCGCAAAAATGAATACACTCCTCTACAATTTGTTTGTACAGCGGCGCGTCACACCATGCAAATGCCCGGGCATACAACGAAATCAACTGCGCATTGTCGTACAGCATCTTCTCAAAATGCGGCGCAAACCATTGGGCGTCTGTGCTATATCGACAAAAACCGCCACGAATCGTATCGTAGATGCCGCCATTGCTCATTTTAATCAGGCTCAAATGCAGGAAATCCTTGGCACTTTCATCGCCGGTGAGCAGGTGGTGATCCAAGATGTATTCGTACTGACCTGGCAATGGGAATTTGGGCGCGCGATTGGGGCCGCCTTCCACCCAGTCCAAGTTCTCGGCAAGGGTTGTGAATTGTTCCAACAATTGGGCGCGATGCAAAGGGCCCGAAGTCTCCGAATCCCAGCGGTTCAACGCATCCAACTTCTGCTGAATCTTGCCCGCGTAATCATGGGCCTTGTCCGGCTCCTCCCGATACACTTTCGCCAACTGCTCTATAATCTGCTGCCACTGCTGTTTTGGGAAATAAGTCCCCGCATAAATCGGCTGCCCGTTGGGAAGACAAATGGCGTTCAAGGGCCAACCTCCGCGGCCTGTCATTAGCTGACATGCATCCATATAAACCATGTCGATGTCCGGCCTTTCCTCCCGATCCACCTTGATGCTAATCAAATGGTGATTCATGATTTCGGCGGTTTCAAAGTCCTCAAAACTCTCGTGTTCCATCACGTGACACCAATGGCAAGTGCTGTAGCCGATGCTCACCAAAACCAATTTATTTTCTGCCTTGGCCCGCTGCCAGGTGGGTTCGCTCCATTCCTCCCAAGCCACCGGATTGTAGGCGTGCTGAAGCAGGTAAGGGCTGCTGGCTTGAATGAGTGCGTTGGCTTCGTTTTGCATTGAATTCTGGTTTGATGGCGGCGATTGGGTCATTTCTGCTTGGGCTTCCTTAACTTTGTTACTATACGATGAAATCGTTTTTCAAAGGTCGTCTCGGAATGCTAATTCTCATCACAATTGTGACGATTCTTCCGAATTATGCCCAAACCGACAGTGCTGGCGCATCGCATCGCATCAACCATGACACCTCGATTTTGAAAAAAATGGGGACGGAAGTTTCGGATGCGGTGGGGAATTTATTTCATACAAAGCGAGATTCCAATGCGGTGGTTTTTGCCTTTGAATTCAAGGAGCAGGCGCTGGATACACTGATCGTTTGGTTGTTGATGAAACGACCGTCGATGGGGAATGGCTATTTACCCAAACAGATTTTCATCGACCAATGGCGATCGCACGACACCACCACATTCCAAAAAGTGGTAGAGGGTAATTGGCTCACCTATCAATTCCATTTTAAAAAATCTTTGATAAAAACCCGGTTGGGTATGAAGCGGAGCAAAGTGAATTTCAAAATGGCCGAAGTGGTTCCGCGGCCAAAGGTTACGCTGAGTGTGGCGGGCGACGGGATCACCAAATACGATTACACCGTGAAATATAAAAAGTTAAAGTATGTTTTGTCGTTTCAGCTCTGGTGGATCGATGGAAAGGGCTACTGGGTAAACGAAGTAACATGGGGTATCGGAGTATAATTGGTGTTGTTATACCCCTTTTGGTCAATTAAACCGCCATTGTTGTAATAGCAGCGTTTTTTCAATTTTTGCTTCTTGCACGTCATTGAGTTTTGGGAAGAAGTCAATTCCGGTAATTCGTTCAGCCTCGTCGATGCTCATTGCGAAATAACTCAGGGGTTGCGTTGATGATGCGTTGGGCAGCACAAAGGCGATGGCTCGCATTGGGCTTGCGGTATCGAGAAGTACTTTATAAAATCTTTGGGGGACAGAAATGCGGCAAGTTTGTCCAATATAGGGCGAACCTATGGGATCGGTTAACACGGGGCCTGTCACCACGAAAACGGGGTGGGAGCTAGGTGCCCAAGATCTAAACTGCTCTTCGAGCTTTTTCCAAATTCCCCGATTAAAACCGGGTAATTGGGGTGAAACGTTGCTCATGTAAAACGATTCGGCCATGGCTTGGGCGGAGAATTTCATATCGCCGGCAGGAGCCAGATGACCGCGATCGTAGCCTGTTTTTGTATAATCGGAAGTGACGGCGGTTCGGGGAGAAATGGATGGGTCGATGGAGAATTTGCTACTGCGTTCCGCGCCACCAACCGTGTTTCCGTAGCTTAAATTGTAGGCCACCCATTTGGCTTGCATGTGTTTGTGGCTATACACCAAACCATAGGCGCTATGTTGTATTACGGTTTCTGTGGGTAGGATGGTTGGCATCGCCCAGGAAGATTGATTCGAAGGGTTGTTTGATTGAACGTTGCTTGGTTGAAGGTTGTTTTGCGTAGCCGTATTTCGTTGAGCCGTATTTCGCTGAGCGGAAATCAATAAGAAACCCGAAGTAATTAAAATGCCGACCGTAATTATGAGGGTCGGTACTTTTCTAGATGATTTCTGTAGTGGTAGCATTTGCTTAGACATCAACCTGCAATGCAAGTGGAATCGCTAAGATAGGATTTTTCTTACAATCCAGGGACCTTCGTAAATGAATCCCGTATAGACTTGAACCAATTGGGCACCCATGGAGATTTTTTGCTCATAATCTTCTTTGGTAAATACGCCACCCACACCGATAAGCGGGATTTCGCCTAGCTCCATCGCAAGAAATCCAAGGACGGTATTGCTTGCTTCAAACAGAGGCCTTCCACTAAGTCCGCCCGCACCCATATTATCTACTGATTTGTTCGATGTCCGCAAGTTTGATCGATCAATCGTTGTATTGGTTGCAATCACACCATCTACATTCGCCTTTTGAATCGTTGCGATGAGAGAATGGATTTGGGTCTGTTCAAAGTCCGGTGCGATCTTAAGAAATATGGGTTTCCAATTGCGCTTGGTTGTGCGGATGGATTGGAGTTTTTCGAAAAGGCTGGTAATGAACTTGTCTTCTTGAAGGTCTCTGAGCCCGGGTGTGTTGGGCGATGAAATATTGACAACTAAATAATCTACGTGGTCGTATATCGCATCAAACGCAATGGTATAATCGTTTATCGCTTCTTCGTTGGGAGTGACTTTGTTTTTGCCGATGTTGCCACCAACTACCAATCCTGCTGGACGTTTTTTCAATCTCTCCACTACTGCGTCTATGCCATCGTTGTTGAAACCCATTCTGTTGATCAGTGCGTTGTCTTGCGGTAGTCTAAACAATCGTGGTTTTGGGTTTCCTGGTTGGGGAAGCGGGGTAACAGTTCCTATCTCTACGTGTCCAAATCCCAAATCTTTAAGAAGATGCAACCATTTCGCGTTTTTGTCGAATCCCGCGGCCAAACCAATGGTATTTGGGAAACTGATGCCTTTCACCACAATGGGCTGGGCATTTATGGGTTGGAAACTTTTTCTAATCCAACTGCCAATAATGGGTAAGCGAAGCAAAATACTCAAGCTTTTTAATGCGAATTCATGCGCCATTTCGGGCGAGAGCAAAAAAAGTAGCGATTTGAGTAAATTATACATGTGTGTTCTAGAAATCCAATCTAACTAAGGAGTCTAATAGATGTGAATAAGAAAGGTTTGGTTGCCTAGTGTTTAAAATGTCTTACACCAGTAATTGCCATCGCGATGTTGTTGTGATTACAATAATCAATTGACAACTGATCCTTCATGCTACCACCGGGTTGAACAACCGCTTTGATGCCTGATTTATCGGCGATTTCAACACAGTCTGGGAAGGGGAAAAATGCGTCACTAGCCATAACGGCACCGTCTAAGTCAAATCCAAATCGATTGGCTTTTTCGATGGCTTGTTGCAATGCATCAACACGAGAAGTTTGACCGGTACCACTGGCCAAAAGCTGATTGTTTTTCACCAAAACGATGGTGTTACTTTTGGTTTGCTTTACCAATTTAACCGCAAATTCCAAATCGCTCAACTGCGCATCTGTTGGCAATGTGGTTGTCACGGGTGTCATGTTTGTCTTGGTCTCTGTGAGCAAATCTCTGTCTTGCACCAAAACGCCATTCAATGCAGTTCTTGTCATGGGGGATTTCAACAAAACCTCGCCAGTGGTCTCCAATACAATGCGATTGGTTTTTCCTTTGAGTAATTCCAGGGCTTCTGCATCATAAGCGGGTGCAATGAGTACTTCAAAAAACAGGTTGTTGATTTCGGTTGCCGTTGCCAAATCTACTTTTATATTGGTTGCCAAAATTCCACCAAATGCGCTCACTGGGTCACAGGCCAAAGCATCGGTCCAAGATTTTAAAACGGTATCTCTGGTAGCAACGCCACAAGCATTGTTGTGTTTAATGATAACAAACGTTGCGCCTTCTGATGGGTTGAATTCATTCAGTAAACAAACGGCACTATCAACATCCAAAAGATTATTATAGCTCAATTCTTTGCCTTGGTGTTTCGTGAAAATCGAGTCCAAATTTCCCAGAAAATATCCTTTTTGATGCGGATTCTCTCCATATCTAAGTGTGTAGGTTTTATTGCCTGCAAACCAATCGGCGATCATGCCATCGTATTCGGCGGTAACGGCAAAGGCACGACCTGCAAACGATTTTCTTTGTACCAATGAAAGTGAGCCATCGCCGGCGTGAAAGGCCTTCAAGAAAGATGAATATTCGTTTTTGTGGGCGATGATTGTAGTGTGAGCATGGTTTTTTGCTCCCGCTCGAATCAGAGATACCCCGCCAATGTCGATTTTTTCAATGATGTCTTCCTCTGTTCCACCTGCTGCTACCGTTTCGGCAAAAGGGTAAAGATCAACCATCACCAAATCAAACAAAGGGATGTTGTATTGGGCGATTTCCTCCATGTCTTGCGCCAATTCTCTACGAGCCAAAATTCCGCCAAAAACCTTAGGATGTAGTGTTTTTACACGACCGCCTAAAATGCTAGGATATCCAGAGATTTCTTCCACGGAAACGCAAGGGATGCCAAGATCTATAATGAACTTCCTTGTCCCGCCGGTAGAATACAGGGTGACATTTTTTTGGTGTAACGCCTTAACGATTTCGTCGAGGCCGTCTTTATAAAATACAGAAATTAGGGCAGATTGGATGGGTGCGTTCACGTTGCGAAATTAGCCTTGAAACCACCCGGATGTTTCATTTTAATTTGGAAGTTTAACCCAAGTTTTTCACAAATCAGACAGTGTTTTTCCGCCTTTGAGATGTTTTGGTGCAAAAGGACAATGTCTGCACTCATTGCCACAGCAAAAGCCTCGTTTTCTGTGGTAATCGGCTGTGAAAACACAAAATCCATTTTCCATATAATAATCTCCTTGGGTGGAGAGCTGAGAATCGCCTGGTTGGGATTTGGGTTTTTGATTTAATCCTTCCCGTGACATACCTTGAACTTCTTTCCGCTGCCACAAGGACAAGGGTCGTTTCTGCCAATTTTCAAATCCTTGATGATGGGGTTTTGGATGGGTTTAGGTCCTTGCATTTCAGCCGGTGGCAATTCCATATTTTCTCCACTACCCCTAGCCATGTCCATCTCCGGTCTTGAGGTTTGTATTTTGGGTTCATTTCTTTTTACGGCCGGTCTGGCTTCTGAAACCTCATTTTCCGCATGAATACGTGCCCTGAACAACATGCCCAAAACGTGTGTGTTAATGCGTTGCAACATTTTGCCGAACAGTTCAAAACTCTCGATTTTATAAATCAACAAAGGATCCTTTTGCTCGTACTGGGCATTATGAGAACTTTGTTTCAATTCATCCAATTCTCGCAAGTGCTCTTTCCATTCGTCGTCCAGAATTTCCAATGTTGTACTTTTTTCCAACTCATGAATCATGGCTCTACAATCCGTGTCTAGCGCCTTTTGCATATTTACCGTAAGTTGATAATTGTGTACCCCATCGGTCATAGGAACTACGATATTCTCTATGCGTTCCCCTTGCTCAGCCCTGATATTTTTAAATACCGGTAGGGCTTGGGTACGCATGGTCTCTGTTTTGTCCTGGTATCTCTGTGTGAGATTGTCGAATAATATTTCTGCCAATACTTCAGGGTCTCTTGTGCCTTGGAAAGTGTCCTCATCAAACGGTAGGTCCATGGCCAATGTGCGAATCACCTCCATTTCCAATTCTTGATAATCACCGGCCTCCTTAAATTGAGTGACGGTTTCATTACACCAGTTGTAAAGCATGTTTCTCAAATCAATGCTCAAACGCTCTCCAAACAATGCACTACTACGCATTCTATAGATGTTGGTTCGCTGTTTGTTCATCACATCGTCGTACTCAAGCAAACGCTTACGGACGCCGAAGTTGTTCTGCTCCATGCGTTTTTGGTTTCGTTCGATGGTCTGCGTCATCAACTTGTTTTCGATCACATCGTCTTCGCCATAACCAAATCGATCCATCAATTTGCTTACACGCTCAGAGCCAAAAATGCGCATCAAATCGTCTTCTAAACTCACGTAAAAACGAGAAGTTCCTGGATCACCCTGACGGCCTGCACGTCCCCTTAACTGTCTATCAACACGACGGCTATCGTGGCGTTCAGTACCAATGATGGCCAATCCGCCCAATGATTTTACTTCATCGTCAATTTTGATATCTGTTCCACGACCTGCCATGTTAGTAGCAATGGTAACGGCCCCCTTGAGTCCAGCTTCTGCAACGATACCCGCTTCATTTTGGTGCTGCTTGGCGTTCAATACATTGTGTTTGAATCCGCGCAATCGAAGCATTCGGCTTAATAACTCACTGACTTCTACCGACGTAGTTCCGACCAACACAGGTCTGCCGGCACTGCTCAAGGCAACAACTTCATCAATGACCGCATTGTATTTGGCACGTTTGGATTTATATACCAAATCTTCTTGGTCTATGCGTGAAATGTTTCGATTGGTAGGGATTACCATTACCCCCAATTTGTAGATGTCCCATAATTCTTGGGATTCCGTTTCTGCAGTGCCTGTCATACCTGCCAACTTATGATACATCCTAAAATAGTTTTGAAGGGTGACGGTAGCGTAGGTTTGAGTAGCGGCTTCCACACGAACATTCTCTTTGGCTTCGATGGCTTGGTGTAGTCCGTCAGAATATCGGCGACCTTCCATTACACGACCGGTTTGCTCATCAACAATTTTTACTTTGCTGTCTGCCAAGATGTATTCTACATCACGCTCAAACAAAGTATATGCCTTGAGTAATTGCTGTACCGAATGAATGCGCTCGCTCTTTTCCGCAAACTCTTGCATCAAAGTATCTTTTAATGTTAGTTTTTCTTTGTCAGATGTGGCGCTTTTTTCAATGTCAGCGATCGCCGAGCCCACATCGGGCAAAACGAAGAAATTCGCATCTTCCTCGCCTTGGGTAATTAATTCAAGTCCTTTTTCTGTAAGGTCAACGCTATTGGATTTCTCATCAATCGTAAAATATAGCGGTAAATCAGCCAAGGGCATTTCCTTCTGCTGATCCTGCATGTAATAGTTTTCTGTTTTTGTTAGGGTTCCTCGTACACCGCTTTCTCCGAGTAATTTGATGATGGCTTTGTTT
>Ga0208942_1001007_pt1 | contig 10532 bp, 10 predicted proteins | sample GreLakmeSU08MSRF_FD_187704 | JGI IMG/M metagenome (GOLD analysis project Ga0208942, IMG submission 187704) | Freshwater lentic microbial communities from great Laurentian Lakes, MI, USA - Great Lakes metaG SU08MSRF (SPAdes) | ecosystem: Environmental > Aquatic > Freshwater > Lake | place: Great...
AGCATTCGAGCCCTGACGAATCGTCCACGCCCAGACATCCTTTGGACCCGCCGTAAAGAACGTGATCAGCTCGAGCATCCGGAAGGCCGCAGCAGCAACACGTGGCGCGCTCGGCTCCTCCTGCCCGATCTCGGCAAGAAATAACGAGCGCTCCTCGGGATCCTCGATCTCTGCCAGGTCCGACTCGAAGCGACCCGCAACCCCGACCACCTCGGCGCTGCCCGCATAGGCCTGCAGCGCCGCAACCGCCTCGGGGTCGCCCGACTCGGAGGTATTCGCGACGTACATCATCGGCTTCGCCGTCAAGAGGTCGGATTGCACCTCGAGCGGCAACGTCTTGAACTTGGCAAAATCGCGAGCGGGTGAGCCGGCATCGAGCACCACACCGAGCTCGGCCAGCAAGTCGGCCTCGGCCTTGGCCTCCTTCTGCCCCACCTTGACGGCTCGCTCCAGGCGCTCCAGGCGCTTCGTCACCAGCGCGCCATCCGCAAACAACAGTTCGAGATCGACACCCTCGGCATCCGCTGCCGGGTCGATCCGACCATCGACATGGAAGACTGCTTCGTCTTCGAAGGTGCGCACGACGTGGATCAAAGCGTCTGCGGCACGCAAGGCCTGAAGAAACTCGCCACTCAGCCCACCATCGCGACCCGCGCCACGCTGCAAGCCGGCCACATCGACCAGCTGCACCGTCGGCGGCACCAGCCGCTGCGAATCCTCGACGGTGGCGAGCGGCGCCATGCGTGGATCTGGCACCTGCGCGACACCCGTATTGACCGAAACCTCGGTCGCCGCGAACGGCTGGACGACGACGCCCGCGCCAGTCAGCGCATTGAAGATAGTGGTCTTGCCGCAGTTCGGCAGACCGATGATTCCGATTTCGAGGCTAGCCACAGCACGTGACGATATCCGGGGTCACTCTTTAGCGGCGCCGCCGCGCCGGCACGAAGAGCCGCGCGACCCGACCCGTGACGGCACCGAGCACATACCCAGCCACCACATCACTCGGGTGATGAACACCAAGATGGACTCGCGTGTAGGCCATGGAGACCGCGGCAAGCTTCAGTGGCAACCGGGCATACGGAACCGCATCGCCCAGTACAACGGCCGCCGCCGCCGACATCGCTGCATGCGACGACGGAAACGACGACGAGGTCGGGGCTTCGATTGTCTGCGGAGCATCCTCGAGGTTCGGACGCTCGCGCTTGGCGATCTGCTTGACGCCATAGTTGACACCAAGCGTCCCCCAGACGGCAACCGCAGTCGCGATGGCCGGGCGTGCATCGCGCTTCGCGAGCGAGACGACAACGCCAAGCGCAACCCAGCCGAGCCCGCTATTGCCAAGCCGTGAGTAGCTCGTGACACCACGATCGACCTCAGGGCTTCGCAGACGCGCGGCCGCCACGAGCAGCGCTTCGTCCGCGGCAGCAATCGTCCCGAGGAGGCCGTTAGAAGCCGACGCGCGCCTCTTTCGAGAGGACGCGGATAAACGCAACCTGGCTCGAGCGCACGAACAGATCGCCAGCCTCGGAGGCGAGCTCGAGGACGCCCTCATCACCGCTCCCGACGGCCTTCAGCAGCTTCTTCCACGCTGCATCCGAAAGCGTCGCGGAAGTCGTACCGCCGCCAACAAAACCAATCTCTACCCGCACGTTCTCAGCCATACTGATGTCCTCCCGGTTGGACGATTTCGAGCAAGACGCCACGCAAGGCGTCAGGGTGAATGAAGGCGACCTGTAGACCGAAGAGCCCCGCACGCGGCGCTTCGTCAATCATCTCAACTCCGGCGGCCAGCAACCGTGCGCACTCGGCGTCGATATCGGCCACCTCATAGGCAATGTGATGCATGCCCTCGCCGCGCTTCGCGATGAAACGCCCGACGGGGGTGTCGTCCGCGTACGGTGCAACGAGTTCGATCATCGGGCCGGCCGGCGTACGAATTGCCAGTGCGCGCGTGCCCAGTTCCTCCGAGTCGTGGCCATGATCAACGGTCGCACCGATCAGCAAGGCGTACTGCTGAGCAGCCGCCTCCAAATCCGTCACGGCAATGCCGAGGTGATGAATGCCGATGGCGCCGTCCACAGGGCGGCATCGTATCGGAGGTCAACCGTCGCGGTCCCTCTAGGCGAGGCTGGCTTGCCGACGTGCGTAGAGACTCACAGAACGCGTTCGAGGCGCGGGTTCGGCAGCGGATCGCGTCCGCGCTTGCCACCCGCCTTGCCGTCGACCATCACAATGTCGGCGGTAAAGTCGCGCGCACCCCGAATCAGGGCCGAGCCAACGCCATACGAATCGACTGGCACGCCCGCAGCCTCGAACGCGCGGATCTTGTCGGCATTGAAGCCACCCGACACGACGATGCGGACCTTCTCGTGCCCCGCCGCGTCGAGTGCGCTGCGCACATTCCAGACCAGCTGCGGGTTGACACCACGTGGATCGAAGCGACCCATCATGTCCCACAACGAACGATCGACCATCGTGCCCGACGTGTCGAGGCGCACGCCCCACAGGCGCTTGCCCAACGCATCAGCGACCTTCAGCGCCGTCCCCACGCTGTCGTTCTCGAAGTCGACCAACACCACGAGGTTTTGCTCCGGGTCGGTGCAACGGGCGAAGGCCTCAGCCGCCGCGACCGTATCGCCACCGTACGCAGCAATCAGGCCATGCGGCACGGTGCCGAGACCACGATCGCCCCACCACGCTGCCTGCGCATCCGTCGAGACACCGATCGCACCCGCGACGTGCGCGGCATAGCCATCACCCGTCTGCACGCGGTAATGGTCGTGGCGTGCGGGGAAGTACATGATCGGCTTTGGCGCAGCGGCCTGGACAACCTCACGAACATTGGTCGCGACAAGACTGCGGCGCGCAAGGCTGCCGAGGTAGACCGTCTCGAGATGACAGAAAAAGGCATAGTCGCCCTCGATCGTCATCACGCTCTCCCACGGCTCGATCTCGTCACCGTCGTAGAGCGCATGGACCTCGAGGTTCTCCCAGCCGGATTCCCAGGTGCCGTCGTCGCGCATCAGCCCAGCGCACTCACGCAACGTCGCGATCGCCTCGTCGACACCACCAAGCACCGAGGAGTAACGCTGGAAGACCTGGACCAACACGCGTGGCCGGTGCTCGTCTCGCTCCAACACCTTCTGCGTGTAATTGAAATACGCATCGGAGTAGTAGCCCGAACGAATCTTGTCGATCGGGAGATCGAAGACCTCCGAGGGCAGGCGGGTCTTCGTGGTGCGGGGCAAGACGTTCATCTGTGGCGAGGATCGTACAGGGAATCGCAGATCCGCCACGACCCGCATACTGCTGGTGTGGCTCTCGTCACGTACCTCCCCTCCTCGGACTATGAGGCAATGCCGTGGCGTAACGGGGCTGGTGTGACCCACGAGATCGCGATCGACGACAGCTGCGGTGAGAGCGAAGCGCCATTTCTCTGGCGACTGTCGATGGCCGACCTTGCCGGCAATGGGCCGTTCTCGGAAATCTCCGATGTCGATCGCATCCTCGTGCTGCTCGAGGGCGAGGACGTGCAGTTGACAATCGCTGGCGCCGACCCCGAGCCGCTCGCCGAACACGAGGCGATGGCCTTCCCTGGCGATGTGCCGACGAGCCTCACGATGGCACCCGGCAGTGGCCGCGACCTCAACCTAATGTGGGATCGCACGCGCGTGCAGGGCATGGTCGACATCTTGAACATTGGCGACACCCTGCAGATCGAAGAACACATCGCCTTCGCGATCGCACTCGGCACCTCTGCCACGGTCGAAGTCGATGGCTACGAGTACGTATTAGGCGAGCAAGATGCGCTCCAGCTCGATGACGCCACCACCTTCGCCGTCCTCGACGGCGAGGTCTACGTGGCCCGCATCGACTAGCCGAAGACGCTCGCCGGACCGCCATCCAGGGAGGACACCACAACCGCGCGGATGTCATGTCCTCCCTGGCATCGACGCACCACAGTTGATGGAGGGGAGGACATGACATCCGCGCGGTTGTGGTGTCCTCCCTGGATCAACGTCGCGCAGCGGATGGCGCCACCCGCTCGCCGCTATGTACTGCGCGATCATCAGACCCGACTTCGTACCTGGATCGGCGATCAGCACGTTCGGCAGAGGGCTCATCCCGCGATCACCGCGCAGTCGCAACCGCTTGCACGAATGAGCCTTCGACGAGCGCCTGCCCATCGATCGAATCGTCGATCCAACCAGAGACGAGCGCGGCTGCCACAATCGCCCCAATCGTCCGATCAAAATACTCGCCACCCGGCAAGAGTTCGACGGCGTTCGCTGCGAGATCGTAGCTGCTGAGGCCCGAGAGACTGAAGGCCACCGCAGTCGAATCCTGCTTCGTCAGCCTGGCCACATCTTCGATAACCACGTCTGGCTGATCGCGACTGAAGGCATAGAACTCCTGCCAGCCACGAATGAAGGCGACGATCTGGCCTGGCCGCTCGTCGGCAACAGCCTGGCGCACGACCAGCACGTGCGAGATCAAACCGGGATAATCACCGGCCGTGTAGAGCGTCTGAAGCGTTGGGTCGGCAGCAAGCGCAACCGCTGCCTGCTCGCCGGTCATGGCGGCCGCCGCGACGTCACCGCGCACGAGTCGTGCGCTGGGACCCAATCCCTCAGCAGCAACTACTTGCACAGCGTCGGGTGGTACCTGCTGTTCGACAAGCGCACCCTGCAGGAGCAACTCGCCTTCCGATTCTAGTGACACTGCCACCTGCTGCCCCGCCAAACTCGCAATCCCCTCTAAGTCGTCTCGACCCATGATCACCTGATTGGACGTGCCGGCCGTGAGCAGCAGCACAGTCCGAATTGGCAGACCGGCAGACACGAGCCTGACGGCATCGTCGGAGGTGACCACGGCTGCATCGACAGCGCCGGACTCCAACGAGCTCTTAAGGTCCTCAAAGGAAGACGCATCGGTCAGGCGCGTACTCAGACCCTGCTCCCCGAGCAAGCCGTGCATGCCAGCAACGCGCACCATGGCGAGCGTAAGCGATGGGCGCCCCGCGATGCTAAAAATGCCAGGCTCGGCAGGCAGACTCGCATCGACAGTCGATGGTGGCACGGAAACCGTGAGCGGATCGACCATTGTGCCGGTCGTCGTCGTCGCGCTCCCCGAGCCACCACAGGCCGCAGCGATCGACGCCACCACGATGGCACCGAGCAGCACAGCCCAACGGACGTGTCGAATCTCCATTCCCACCTACGCATCATGCCTTGACCCGAGCCGGTCGGTGGCGCAATAGCCGACATACGGCACACTTTGAGCACGATGGCTTCGACCACGGACTTCTCTCTGACTGCCACCCCCGGGCGTCAACTCCCGGTCGCCGTGCGGGCTCAGGGTTGCCGTATCTGGACTGCGGACGGTCGCGAATACATCGATGCCTGTGGTGGTGCGATGGTGATGAGCGTCGGCCACTGCCACCCGCGCCTAATCGAAGCGCTCAAGCGCCAGGCTGACGAGGTGACCTTTACGTACCGTTTTGCGTTCTCGAATGAGCCGATGCTCGAGCTCGCAGACCTGCTGCGCGAGATCTCACCGATGCCACGCACGTGGTCGTTCTTCAACTCGTCGGGCTCCGAATCCGTCGAGTCGGCCATCCACCTGGCCCTGCTTCACTGGCAGTTGCTTGGCCAGCCCGCTAAGACAGAGTTCATCTCGCGCTACCCGTCGTATCACGGCTCCACGATTGCGGCACTCGGACTATCCGGTACGAGCCGTCGCGATTCGTTCGAGGCCTTGCTGACAAAGAACGCTGTCGCCCAGACGCCAAATGCCGATATTCGCGCGCGGCGCAGTCCTGCCGACGAGGTCGAGTTCGCGATCAAGCAGCTCGAGGACGCGATCACGGCACGCGGGGCAGACAAGGTCGCTGGCATCTTTCTCGAGCCCATCACAGGTGCGAGCGGGGCCGCCGTGACTCCCCCTGACGGGTATCTCGAGCGCGTCCGCGAACTCTGCACCCACCACGGCCTCTTGATGATCTGCGACGAGACAATCACCGGCTTTGGTCGCACGGGCACCTGGTTCGGCGTGGAGCAGTGGGGCGTCTCACCCGACGTGATCACGTTCGCCAAGGGCGTCACGAGCGGTGTGGTGCCATTCTCAGGCATGCTCGTAGCCGGCGACGTTGCCGACGTCCTGATGGCTTCGCCCGACGGTTTTCCCGTTGGCCACACCTTCTCGGGCTATCCGCTGGGCTGTGCAGTGGGCGCCGAAATGATCCGCGTGATCCACGATGAGGGACTGCTCGAGAACGCGCGCCTGATGGGCCAGCGCCTCCGCACTGGCCTCGAAGCGATCGCCGCCACTACCCCTCACATTGGCGACATCCGCGGCAGGGGCCTCTTGCAAGGCATCGAATTTGTAGAAGACCCCGAGAGCCTCACTCCCCGTGTTGGCGCAGCCGCGCGCGTGACGGCTGCCGCACGTGACCGGCAACTAATGATCTACTCATGCCCAACCGCCCTTGGCAGTAGCGTGCTGGAGACAGTGCTACTTGCACCACCCTTGAATATCACCAGCACAGATGTCGATCAGATCCTTGATCGACTATCCGACTCGATTGGAGCCGCATGACCGAGATCGATGACGCAGCAGCGATGTACCGGGCAGCGGTCGACGTAGCCCTCACGGGCGAGGTTGGCATGTGCCCCGATTTTGATCGTCACTTGCAAGAAGAGGTTTGGCGGCTGCTCTGTGCCGACCGCGATCGCCTGCTGACGTTCTGTCAGCGCATGGGCATCATCGTCGGCCGCTTGACGACCCGGCAGACGCTCAAGAGCGAGAAGCCGATCTTCGAGCTGATCGTGCACGGCGACGATGCGGACACCGTCCGTCAGCTCGCCGGTCGCGATCGACCGCTGCGGTAGCAACAGATAGCTCCGACCGGGATCAACTTTGCTTTGGGGTCAGACCCCGATGCAAAGTTGCGAACTTTGCTTAGGGGTCTGACCCCAAAGCAAAGTTGATCGCCTCGGGTTAGCTCTGCCGTACCATCCCGGTATGTCCCGCCGTCCCGTTGTCATCAAGCTCGGTAGCTCGACGCTGGTCGATGCGGATGGGCGCTTGCGTCGCAGCCGACTTGATCGGATTGCCGACGAGATCAGTCAGGTCGCGCAGAACACCCCGCTGTGCATCGTCTCGTCCGGCGCCATCGCACTCGGTATCGGAGCTCTCAACCGCGCCGAACGGCCGACGACGGTCGCCGAACTGCAGGCCGCGGCCGCCGTTGGACAGGCCGTGTTGCAACAGGCCTGGCAGCGCGCACTCGGGCGTTCCGACCGCGCGACCGGCCAGGTGCTGTTGGCAGCTGGCGACTTCGAACGCCGCGAGTCATACCTCAATGCGCGGCACACACTCGAAACGCTGCTCGCCTGGGGTGTCACTCCGATCGTCAACGAAAACGACTCGACGGCCACGCAAGAAATCACCTTTGGCGATAACGACGCCCTGGCAGCGCAAGTTGCCGTGCTGCTCGGTGCGCGCCTGCTGGTGCTGCTGACCGACCAAGAGGGTCTCTACACGCGCGACCCGAAGCATCCGGATGCCGCGCTCGTCCGCGAGGTGCCCGACCAAGTCGCGCTGGCTGCAATCGACACGACCGCCGACGGCTCTGCCTGGGGCAGCGGTGGCATGCGTTCGAAGGTCGCGGCAGCAGAGCTCGCGCGCGCAGGTGGCGCGGCCTGTGTGATCGCCAATGGTGGCCGGAGCGGCGCAATCGCCGCGGCCGTAGCGGGCGAGTCGATTGGCACACGCTTCCCGGCTCGCGCCGACGCACCGTCGGCCTACAAGCTCTGGCTGCTCCACGGCCTAACGACCGCAGGACGCATCGAAGTCGATCCCGGCGCCCGCAAGGCATTGGAGTCGGATGGGGCCTCGCTGCTGCCGGTTGGCATTCGCAGCCTCAGCGGCCGTTTTGCTGCGGGCGATGGCGTGGAGCTCGTCGATGCGAATGGCACGGTCTTTGCTCGTGGCGTCGCCGAGATGGGCAGCGACGAACTCAAGCGTCATGTCGGCAAGCGGGGCGCCGATCCCGCCGTGCATCGTGACCGCCTCGTGCTGATCCAACCAGCCTAGTTCTCCCTCACAGGCGGTATCCTCCGCGCATGAGCGCTACTACGAACGCCGACATCAGCAGCCGCGGCCGTGCCGCTGCGCGCGCGCTGCGAAGCGCCGACACCGACCTACGCGATGCGGCTCTGCAGGCAATCGCTACCGAGCTGGAGCGGAATGCCGCGGCGATTCTGGCGGCCAATGCTGAAGATATCGCGGCGGCTGTAGCCTCGAATACCGCCGCTTCGCTCGTTGATCGTCTGACGCTCGATGACGAGCGCCTCGCAGCATTGGCCCAATCGGTGCGCGACGTCGCAGCGCTGCCCGACCCTGTCGGTCGCATCGTTGAGGATCGGCGCCTGCATAACGGGCTCGAGCTGAGCAAGATCTGCGTGCCAATTGGGCGCGTCCTCGTCGTCTACGAATCGCGTCCCAACGTGACAGTCGATGTCGCCGCGCTGTGCATCAAGTCGGGCAACGTCGCGCTGCTGCGTGGCTCGGCCGCAGCCGCGCAAAGCAACGCGGTGCTTGGTGACGCTATTCGAGTTGGCCTCACGGCTGTTGGACTCCCCGCCGACGTCGTGATCTCGATCGAGGGCTCGCGCGACGACCTCGGCGAGCTCGTCAGCGATGCCAGTACGGCCGACATCGTCGTGCCGCGCGGCGGCGAGGCCCTCAAGGACTTTCTGCTCGAGAAGAGCCGCATCCCTGTGCTGGCCGCCGCCGGTGGCATCTGCCATGTCTACCTCGACCGCGATGCCGATGCCGAGATGGCCGTGTCGATCACCATGAACGCCAAGGTGCAGCGCCCCGGCGTCTGCAATGCGGCCGAGACGCTGCTCGTCCACGCCGACCGCACGGACCTGCTCCAACCCGTCCTCTCTGCGCTGCGCGATGCAGGCGTCGAGCTACGCGGCGACGAGCGCACGCGGGCCGCGATCGACTTCGAGATCAACGCTGCCACCGATGCAGACTGGGATGCCGAGTACCTCGACCTGATTCTCGCTGTCCGCGTCGTCGACGACCTCGATGCCGCCCTCGACCACATTGACCGCCACTCGACCGGCCACTCCGAGGCGATCGTGACCGACTCGCTCGAGGCCTCCCGCGCCTTTACCGACGGCGTCGACTCTGCCTGCGTCTATGTCAACGCCTCGACGCGCTTTACCGACGGTGGCGAATACGGGATGGGTGCCGAGGTCGGCAACTCGACGGCACGCCTGCACGTACGCGGCCCGATCGGGCTCGAGGCCCTGACGACGACCAAGTACGTCGTCATCGGCACAGGCCAGACGCGCGGATGAGTACCCCGGCGCGCCCGCTGCGGGTTGCGCTTGATGTCTCGGCGACGCGGCTCGGCTCGGCTGGGGTGGCGCGCACGATCGTGCAGCTCGCGGATGCCCTCGACGCGCGACCTGACGTGGACGTGATCCGGCTCGGGCTTGGTACGCCACCCAAGAGTGGCAGCGCTGCACGGCGAGCACTTGCGCTGCGCCTCGATTTGGAGTGGTATCCGCGCGGTGTCCGGCGCGAGGCGGCTGCGCGTGGCGCCGACGTCCTCCACCTGCCGCTGCCACGCGGGCCGCTCTCCCCCGGCTCACCGCCGACGATCATCACCGTCCACGACCTTGCAGTCGTGCGCTATCCGGAGACGCTGAGCGGCTGGAATCGGCACTACTCGCAACGCACGCTACGACGGGTGCTGACTGCCGCCGACGCAATCGTTGCCGTCTCGGAAGACACGGCTGCCGATCTGGCCGCCTTCGCGCCAGCGTTGACCGACCGCGTCCACGTGATCATCAACGGCGTCGAAGAGTTCTGGTCGGTACCTGCTGACGCTCCGGATTTTGCTGGTCCCTACGTGCTCGCCGTCGGCACCCCCGAGCCACGCAAGAACCTGGCCCGTCTCGTCCAGGCGATGCAGCGTCGCCAGACCGCCGGCGCGCCCGAGCAGCTCGTACTGGTCGGTGCCGACGGCTGGGGCGCAGACGAGCTCCCGAGCGTGCCGTGGCTGCATCGACTGGGTCGCGTCGACGACCGCACGCTACGCAGCCTGTATCAGCACGCGGCCGCTGTCGCCGTTCCGTCGCTGCATGAGGGGTCTGGCCTCCCCGTACTGGAGGCGTTCGCTGCAGGCGCACCCGTCGCCGCCGCGCAGGTCGGCGCGCTCCCCGAGACCGCTGGCGATGCCGCAATCCTGTTTGATCCCCTCGATGTCCGCGCACTCGCCGCTGCCATCGACCAAGCCATCGCCGAGCGCGATCGTCTGATCCCGCTCGGTCGCGCTCGCGCAGCAAGTGCTTCGTGGTCGGCGGCGGCAGAACGCTACGTCGCTCTGTACAACAGCCTGCACTAGCGACATTCTGGGCCCGGGCCCAGAATGTCGCCACCACTCGCTCGCCTGGCCCACCAATCGCGCAACGTGACGATTCTGCGAATTGCAACACACGACTGTC